>OBLI01004367.1_pt1 | contig 10140 bp, 1 predicted proteins | sample 1519701 | NCBI WGS metagenome assembly OBLI01 (sample SAMEA3663005, study PRJEB22513) | pig gut metagenome | biome: pig gut; feature: pig-associated habitat; material: faeces | place: France | collected 2012 | reverse complement strand
ACATCCGGACAAGCCTCAGCCACCTGCGTGCGTGTGGCGCTGATTTCTTGCTGCAGGAGTTGCAGGGCAGCACTGAAGTTTGCGAAAACCTTGTCGTTGACCGAAGCGTGCTGCATTTCCTCGGCCTTCACAAGCAACTGTTGGATGGCCTGATGGAGGGTATCGAAGTCGAAGGTGCTCTCTTCGGTAAGCTTTTCCTGGCGGTAAGCCTCTTCAATCTGCTGTGCCAATTCGGCAATCTGCTGTTCAACCTGCTGGATATCGACGGCGAGTGAGGGAGCCACCTCGGCATAGTCGTTGGCGATGGTGGTTTTTGCCGCTTCGAACTCGGCCTTTACGGTTTCGAGTTCCTGGGTGAGGGCGGCATATTGAGCGGCATTCACCTCGAAGACCTTCTGTGCCTGGCGAACTTCATTTTCGAGGGCAGAGAATTTGGCCTTGAGGCTTTCGGTGTCGACGGTGCTGTCAGCGGTAAGTTCACCCTGGTGGTACTGCTCGTCGAGCGTCTGCTGGAGCGCGGCGATGGCGGTGCTGACCTCTTCGAAGCGAGCGGTGAAGCGTCCGTAAACGTCGTTGCACTCTCCGGCAAGTTTGGTGGTGAGGGTTTCGTAATCCGTGCGGAGTTCGTTCACCTGCTGTGAGAGGCGGGTGTAGGCCTGCTCGTTGACGAAGGCCTGCTGTGCCTCGGTGGCCTCGGCCTTCAGCTCTTCAAGCCGTTTGGTGAGGCTTTCGGTGTCGTAGTCGGTTTCGGAAGTGAGTGTTCCGGCGTCAAACTTTTCCTTAAGGTTGTCCTTCCAGCCATTGATGCGGGCGCGGATTTCGCCCATTTCCTTGATATAGTTGTTCCAGACATCCGTGCAGTCGTGCGAGATGTAGTAGCGTACTTCATTCTCAAGTTTGTCGACAGCCTTGAGCTTTTCGTTGAGGACGGCGTAAACCTGTGTACTGATGAACTGCTTCTCTGCGGCTTCGGCATCGGTCTTCAGTTGTGCGATGGCAGCGGTGATAGCCTCGGTGTCGATGGTGTAGTCGGCGGTGAGGGTGCCTTCTTCGTGCTTGGTGTTGAGGCCGGTACGGAGGTCCTCAATCTGCTGCTGCAGGCCGTTGAGGGTCTCTTCAAAGTCGGTAGCCACGTCCTTGCAGTCGCTCTCGACGAATGCCTTGGCCTCGTCGTATGCATCCTGAAGTTCGTTGAGCTGTGCGGTGAGCGCATCATAGACGTCGGCGATGGCCTTGTCCTGTGCCGCCTTGGCGTCGGTCTTCAGGGTTTCGATGGCTTTATAGACGCTTTCGGTTTCGACGGTCGAATCGGCAGTGAGGGCGCCTTCTTCGTGCTTGGTGTTGAGGTTGGTGCGGAGTGTTTCAATCTGCTGCTGCAGTCCTTCGACAGTTTCGGTGAACTGTCCGGCCACGTCCTTGCATTCTTCATCCACAAAAGTCTTTGCATCGTTGAGGGCTGTCTGGAGGGCCTCAATCTCGGCAGAGAGTTCGGTGAACATCTTGTTGTTGACGAACGCCTTCTCGGCAGCTTCGGCATCGGTCTTCAGCTGTGCGATGGCGTTGGTGAGTTCCTCGGTGTCGATGGTATAATCGGCGGTGAGGGTGCCTTCTTCGTGCTTGGTGTCGAGGTCGGTACGGAGGGCCTCAATCTGCTGCTGCAGGCCGTTGAGGGTTTCAGCAAAGCCGTCAGCTACGTCCTTGCAGTCGCTCTCGACGAATTCCTTGGCCTTGTCGTATGCACCCTGAAGTTCGTTGAGCTGATTGCTCAAGGTGGTGTAAACCTGGTTGTTGATGAAAGCCTTTTCCTCGGCAGCGGCAGTGGTGACGAGTGCTTCGATGTCGCTCTTCAGACCTTCCACAGGTTGCATGATGCCCTCGATGTCATTCTCGAGTGTGCCGTTGTTGTAGGCGTCATTGAGTGCTGTGCGCAGGTCGCTGATGGCCGTTTCGATGGTTGTGATGGCCTGCTGCATCGTCTCGGAATCCTTGGTGTTCGGTGCCACCTGTTCGATTTCGGCCTTGGCATTGTTGAGGAGTTGTTCCAGTTCGTTAACCTGTGCGAGTGCGGGACTGAGTAGCGTGGCCTTGGTGTTGTCGACAGCGATGGTGATGACATTCTCGGGGAAAGCGAAAGTCTCGTCACCCGTAGAGGAAATCATGAAGTCGTGGAGCTTGATTTCGGCCGAAGGTGCAAGGTTTTCGTCGGCGATGACATCGAAGGAGAAGAGTACGCCCTCGTTGCCATAGACGGCGGTGGAGGTGATGTCGGAGAGTACGAAGCGTCCGTTGTCGGGGTTGAAGGCTACGGAAGCGTTCTGCGGCAGACGGCTGCCATACTTGAAGTCGTAGAGTCCGTTAGGCTTCTGTGCCACAGAAAGTCCTTTGGGGAGTTCGATGCAACCCTCGATGCCGTAGACGGGCACACCGTTGTCGAGGAGAAGACTGATGGTGTGAGGTTCGTTGGCAGAGATGGTGATGGCCGAAACGTCGGCGCTGAAGTGTCCCACCTCGGGCGATGCCAGCACGCTGAAGTTGTCCTGGTCGAAACGGCTGTTGTTGGTGTTGACGAGGTGGATGTTGCTGAAGTCCATCGTACCCTTGTGGGTGAAGGATGCATCGGCCTTCAGTGTAAGTTCCACGAGTGCACCGTCGTTTCCGAAGATGGGGTTCAGCGTTTTCGGGAAGACGGTGAGACGGTATTGTCCTTCCGTCTGTTTGGTAAGCGTGACGGCGTGGGCATCGCGGTCGATGCGGTCGGCGTTGGTCTGCCACTTCACCAGTGAAAGTCCGTTGGGGAGTGCAAAGTCAGCCTGCAGACTGAGGATGTCGCCATCCTGGTTGAGGTTGACGGCCACCGTCTTCTCTTCACCGGGAAGTATGGTGAAGGGTGACATTCCCAGCGTGCCTTCCGCCATGGCCACACTGATGCTGCCCATCATGGCCATCATAAAGACGGAGCAACGTGCAGGAAAGTGCTGCAACGATGTGTATATATTCCTTTTCATGTGTGTTTTGTGTGGGAAAGATAAGAAAGAAGAGGCGCAGCAGGGCACGGAAAATGAGCCCGTGCTGCGCCCCCGAAAAGAAAGTGTTTACTTGATTATAACCTTCTTGGAAGTACCGTCATTGCCACGGATGATGTTTACACCGCGCTTCAGACCGTCCATCAGAATACCTCCGACGTTGTAGATCTTTTCCTTCACCTCTTCGGTCATGCTCACCGTACCCAGACCGGTAGCCTCGCCGGCAGGAGCCTGCAGGCTGTAGACATGGGCCATGGTGTCGGAGAAGAGGATGTTGGAGATTTCCACGCCTTCGCCGCTGTAGTTGTGGTCCACCTGTACGTCGAGCCAGAGGAGGGCGTCGCCGTTTTCGGCAAACGTGAGGCCTTCGAGCGAAGTGAGCACCACGCGGTGCAGGCCGTTCTCGAGCGCGTTGGTGTGTACTGCAAAGCCTTCGGCACCGGCACCTGCGGTGGCAGCGGAAAGGGTGATGCCTTCGGGCAGGCGGATATCCATCTGTGCACCGGCATAGAGGCGCGATGCGTCGACGGAGACAGCGATGCGCTGGTGTACACCCTCACCCTCGAAGCGCAGTGCAAGGGCATCGGCAGAGGGCGCGATGATGCTGCGTACGCGGCTGGGAGCGGCAACGGGCTGTACATCATCGGTGCCGGTGATGATGCGTGCCACAGCGGTGAGGTCACCGATGTTCACCGCACCGTCGAAGTTGGCGTCGGCAGCAGCCAGCAGTTTGGGGTCGGTGATGATTGCGGCATGGAGTGTGTGGCGCAGGATGGTGGTGTAGTCGTCGACAAGCACCTTCGTATCCTCGTTGACGTCGCCGATGAGGTAGCGGCTGGCCTCGATGAGCTCGCGATACTCGTCAACCTCGCCGAGGAGTTTCTCGCAGCGTTCGAAGACGGCAGGCACGCAGTCGCTGACGTATGCTGCCCACGAGATGTACTTGGAGACAGGTACGCCATATTCGTTATAGAACTTATTTCCGTCAATGTCAGCGCTGATGAATCCGCCGCCGTCAACGGTGCCATGGCTGTCCTCGTTAAAGTAAAGCATGTTATTGCAGTCATCGTAGATGCTGCTGTATTTCGCATTCACCTCGACCGTATTGATGTAGAGGTAACCTTCGAGTTCTTTCTTGGCTTCAGCAAGTTTGTCGTAGACATCCTGAACCCGCCATTCAGCCTCGTAGTGGCTGTATGTGCGGTCGAGGTCGAGGAGCAGTGCGTCGTAGTAGGGATAGAGCAGTGCGTCGGTCTCCTTGAGCAGTACGCTGGCTTCCTGGGCCCTGGTAAGGCGTTGCTGGTCTTCTTCGCTCCGGACTTCGAAGCGGGTGTCTTCGAGGAACCTGTCGTAGCGGCAGCTTTCTCCGTAACCCTGGAGTTTCTCTTTGAGGGCGGTGTAACGCGCTACGTAGCCGTCGAGTTCTTCCTGGAGACTTGCGCATACGGCATCGTTGACATCGTAGGGTGCTTCGGCCTGTTCGATGGCCTCGGCCATGGTGGTGAGGCTGTTCTTCAGCTGTGTGAGGGTATTTTCGAGACTCTCGCTGTAGAAGAGCAGTGTTTCGGCCTCCCAGTATGTCTGAATCTTTCCGGCAGCCACGGCAGCCTTTTCAGCGGCAGCCTCGAGTTCGGCGGCGAAGCTATTCTGTACGGGCTCGTGGCAGTTCTCGTCGAGGTTCTTCTTGTTGTCCTCACAGAGAGTCTGCACCTCTTCGGCAAGGCTCGTAAGATTGTCGCGGAGGGTAGCGATGAGGCTGGGGTTGAAGAGCTTGGTAATCGTGTTGCGCGAAGCGGCAATCTTGCCTTCGAGAGCGATGAAGGCGGCGTGCGTTGCCTCTTCCACAGCGATGAATGCGGCGTGCGTTGCCTCTCCTCGACGATATGACCAATAATTAATTAAGTAATTAGAATAGATATTGTCAAGTTCGTTCTGATAGCCGTTGATGACGGCTTCGTATTCCTGCTGCTTCTGAGCGTCTACCACACCGGCAGCCACAGCCTGGTTGTATTCGTAGCGGAGGTGCTCAATCTGGCTTTTGAGTTCCTCGTTTTCGAGGTCGTTGGAGCCATAGTTCAGATTCTCTGCATTATTCTTGCAACTATTCAGTCCGGTTTCGAAATCAGTGCTGTGTACGGTGCCCTGGACCTTGGCAGCCTCAATCTCTGCAACGATGCCATTGAGTGTGCCTTGTGCGCTTTCGATGTCAGGGTTGGTGATGATGTATGCATCGGCATATTCACGGGCGTCATCGATAATGGTTTGTATGCCAACGATAACTTTCTGCAGGTCGCTGTAGGCGGCATCGCTTTGGTCCTTGTTCTGCACCTGTTTCAAGAAATCATTGTAACCGTTGTTTTGCATGAACAGGTAGTACTGGTCCATTGCAGCCTTGAGACCTTCGTCGCTGAACATGTTGTTCTGAGCCATGGCCTCGTTACCGATTTCGATGAATCCGCCCTCTCCGCTGATGTACTGGTTGTAGATATCTATGTAGCGTTGCAGGTAGTCGGTGTCGTCGCCCTCGGGAACAGAAACCGAAGAATCTTCCAACTGTTGACGTGCGTTTGCGTCGTAAACCATGAGTTCTCCACCAACCTCGCCGTACTCCGTCTGTGCGAGTGCCTCGCATTCGTCGAGAACGGACGCTCCGATGCCGCGAACTTTGGCAAGGAATCCGTTGGCAAGTTCTACGGCAAGTTCGCGATAGTTGTCCTTGAGCCAGTTTCTGCCAGTCTGGATGTCGTGCTTCTCTTCTTCGAAGGCACGGGCCTTCACATTATCGTGATAGCCTGCGATGGCGGTTTCGGCAGCGCTGACAGCCTGTTCGGCAGCGTCGAGGGCTTCACTGAGGAGTTGCTGGGACGTAGCGTTGAGTTCGTCGGTAGTGCGGTTGTAGATGTCGTTGATGTCGGCGGTATATTCTTCGGCAGTCTTGCGGAATTCCTCCTCGAGATCGAAGGCAGCGGGTGTGCCCGTACCTTCAGCCGGTGAGGTGATGGCAAGAATGCCGTCGTATGCTGCCTGCTCTGCTGCCTGCAGGTCGCGGAAGAATTCGCTGTAGTCGTACAGTTTCTCCGTCTGGTTGGCTTTGATGACTTCGTCGAATTCAACCTGCAGTTCCTCGTCGGAAATGTTCTGGAACTTGGCGAGGCTGATGACGGCCTTGTTGAATGCATCACGGGCATCGCTGAGTGCTTTCTGGAAGGCCTGGTGACGGTCGGCATTGTCGGCAACGATGGCAGCAAGATATCCCGAAGGATCTTTCCAATTGGCCTTGATGGTATTGATTTGGGTGCGGTAGTCCTCGAAGGTGCTGACGTCGGTATTGTATTTTTCGGCATCGCTGTAATAACCCTTGCCGAAGTTGTCTTCCACGTCCCCAACAGTTCCATCGAATTCGGTCTTGATTTCGCGGAGCTGGTCGAGCCACTCCATAATCTTAGAGGACTGGTCCTCTCCGGAAAGTTTGTCGTAGACGGTGTTCCAGAGTGTCAGTGTCTCTGCTTCCTTTTTGAGCAGGCTGTTGTGGTTGTCCTCGTTATCCTGTGCCTTGTCGCTGGTACCTGTAATGCTGGTTTTAAGACTCTCGATATACAAATCAAGTTCGGCCTTGCCGGTTGCGCAGGTGCGTTTTTCGTATGCCTGCTCAATCTCACCCTTTTGTGTCTCGAGCTGGGTGCGGTATCTGTCGAGCTCGCCGAGGAAGTGCTGCTGGCCGGCATTTTCGGGAGTGGCAATGGCTTTTACCTCCTCCTTTTCCATGTCGATGAGGTCCCCACGCTCTGTGCCATCCTCGTTCAGTTTAGGATAGAAGGTATCCTCAACCTTTGTCCGGAGGTCGTTGTAGGCATTCCAGTTATCGGTAGAAGCCTCTGCAGCCTTTATTTGTGCATCAACCTTCGCCTTGAAGTCATTGTACTTCTTTTCCCAATCGCCGGTGACGACAGTTTCGTTCTGAAGGGCTTCGTTGAGACCTGCAGTGAGGGTTCTCCATTCATCCAGAAGTTTGGATTCTTCGGTCTCGAATTCATCGCTTCTGTTGGGATCCTTGTTGTAGCTCTTTTCTGCAAACTGTCCGGAAGTGGCAGTAAAGTCGTTGATTTTTTCAATCTCGCCCTTGAGCGTGGCGAAGTTGCCGTTCAAAGTATCGTATGCACTCTTGTTAGCCTGAACCTCTTCCTTGATTTTTTCGAGGTTGACGGTGCCAATCCAATTCTGGATTTCGTACAATTTCTGCAACTGCTCGTTGAGCTTCTTCAGTTCATCGATGGCATTGTCTTTGGTGATGCTGGTGGCATCGACAATCAGCATACCCGTCAGGGTATTTTCGTAATCCTGCAGCTGCTGTGCGATGATGCTATATCTAAGGCCGTAGTCCTCGACTTCGGTAGTAGGAATCGAACCAAATTCTGCCTGAAGGTTTTCACGCTGCTCTACAACCTGAGCCTTCAGCGCATTCACATCGCCCACCAGTTTCACAGCGGCTTCCAGTGCGCGGTTTTCGCTGTAGTTCTGAAGGTCCTGCTCGTAGCTGTCCTTGGTGGTGTTGAGGACATTGGGCTTCTTGGTTTTAGCCAGACTGTTCATGGCGTCAGCGTGGTCGTAGTTCTTCAGGCCCAGTGCAGCCTCAAGACCGGTTTGCAAGTCTGCAATGGTCTGCTCAGCCTCGGCCAAAGCCTGTCTGTAGGTGGTGGTGCCGTCGGACATGGTGACATCAGGATTGTCAACGATGCCGCGGACTTTTTCCAAGGCGCTCTGCCAGTTCTTGAGTTCGTTCTGGACTGTGTTGTAGTTGTTGCGGGCAGTCTTGGCTTTCTTGTCATAGTTATCGATAGCCTTCTGGATATCTTTGAAGCGCTTCTGCTCCGCTTTGTTTTCCTTAAAGTCTACAGCCTTTCCATCGTCATAAGCAGCCGTTACATCATCTTCAAGGGCGGTGATGTCAGAGCCGATGCCCTCGGAAACCGTCCAATAGTCGGTAGCCGCATAGGCTTCGTCGTTGGAAATATATCCGGCAACATTTTCATCGGCAGCGGTAAGACTGTTGCGAAGGCCTTCGATCTGGCCCAACAGTCCCTGCCAAGCATTGTAGTTTGCCAAAGTGGCCTGGGTCTCTGTTTCCAGACTTCCAAGAAGGGTTTCGACCTCGCTCTTTTTTTCAGACCAGTCGGGAAGGTCCATATTGTCCTCCATGCCCTGCTGGAACTTTTTGTCGATAGCATCAAGAAGTTTTTGGATATCAGAAATCTCGTCGTTGTATTCCGTATTTCCAATCTCCTTCATGCCCTCCGTGACCGTATTGAGTCTTTTCTGGAAGCCATCCAGTTCATCATAGGCAATGGTATATTTTTTAAGACGGCCCGTATAGAGCTCATAGTCTGCCTGCATCTTTTTTTGCGCCTCCTGTACCTTCTGTTTGTTGGCCTCTTTGTCGTCTCGGGGGTCATTGTCCTTGTTCTTGATGAACTGTTCCACCTCATAGACAGGCTTATAGTCTTCGGCCAGAATCTCCTTGACATCAGCGAGGATTTCCTTATAGCGGCCTTCTGCATCGATGCCCTTGATCAGTTCTGCAACCTTCGTATTGTAGCCATCTTTGTCGTCGGTGGCCTTGGTTACAGCCTGCATGACTTCGTCAAAGGCCTGAATCTTTGCCTGAAGTTCGCTGATGTTTGTATGCATTCCTTCTGCCCATTCAGCCTTTCCTTCGGTGTATGCTACGGCTTCTTTGCCGTTGTATTTTTCTTCAAGTTCGGTAAGGAACTTGGCGACCTCAGTCTGGAGGCCCTCAACGTCTTTCGTGTAGAAATCTTTCGTTTTCTGGTCAACGGCGCTGTGAAGGGTGTTCTGCAGCGCAGCCAGTTTGTTAGCCTGCCAGTCCTCTGCCATATCCTTGGCCTTGTTGTATGCCTGCTTGTTGGCCACGCATGCGTCTACTTCATCGACATAGGCTTTAACGGTCTCATAGGCTTTCGAGTTCTGTACGCCACGATACAGTTCCTGCTCCTTGTATACCTTGTAGGCATCGGCACCGTTATCTTCGATGCTGAATACCAGCTGCAGCAATCCATTCTGTTTGCTGTATTCATCGTTCAGAGCCTTTTCCCATTCGTCGGCCTCGTCGCCACGGCTGAGATTGTTCCACGCACCGTTCAGCATGTCCCGGAGGTATGTCTGGGCGGCATTAAAATCGTAGTGCAGGGTGAGTGCCAGACCACCAACGCTGAATTCATTGCCTTTAGACTCGGCACTGAGCGTCACTTTGATTTCACCTTCTTCTTCAAGTGTAAATTGAATACCTTTTCTGTAGGTCTTCCCATTAGCCACAACCTTGATAACAGCATTGTTCAAAGTCTCGGCATTGACGGAATATGTTCCAGGCACCAAGGTGAGTGTCTTGGTGATGGTGCTGCCACCGATGGAAACCAGCGAACCTTGACCATCAAGGCCCACTTCGTCACCAGTTTCAGTCTGCCACCCCTCTCCCACTTCGGGAACGAGGGCATCGGCAAGACCTGCCATAGGCAATGCTGCCATGGCAACAAGAGAAAGCATAAAATTTTTTCTCATAGTTCGCGATTGTATTAGTATGAATGAATTTTTCTGCATCTTTTCCGTCTTACGGTCTATGGTCCATGCTGTATTTCTTCTTTTCCAGCTTGGGGGAAACAATTTTTCCGTATGGAAAAGAGAACATGTACGACCGCACACCATAGACGGTATGCAAAAGTATTCAAAAACACACGTACCGATAAAGGTAAAAAACGTGCTTTTCGTGAACTATGCTTTATTTTTCGCGAACAAAAAAACCATATTGAAAGCACTCCTCAAAATATGGTTTTGCGGTAATCATGATGTACATCCAAAAACTATTCATCAAATTCCGTGGAGGGTGTCAGTACAATCCCCGGATGGCGGGTACGGATGTGTTCCATCAGCCCCTGTAACAGAGACTTTGGAAGATTCAACGTTTGGAGGCAACCTTTGGCGTCGAAATACTGCAGACTTTGGCGCGGGACATTGATATGGAACACTTTTTCGAGATGGACAATATAGCTCCTGCCCACACGGCGGAATACATTTTCGTCGCCCATCTGGCTCCTGATGGCCTTCT
>OBLI01004366.1_pt1 | contig 10140 bp, 8 predicted proteins | sample 1519701 | NCBI WGS metagenome assembly OBLI01 (sample SAMEA3663005, study PRJEB22513) | pig gut metagenome | biome: pig gut; feature: pig-associated habitat; material: faeces | place: France | collected 2012 | reverse complement strand
TGTGGGTGTATTAGCGGAGGAGGGTGAGGAAATTGGCAGGGATGGGTGATTCAAATTCCATTTTCTTTCCTGTAATGGGGTGCTCAAAGCAGAGGCGAGTGGCGTGGAGCGCAAGACGGTGAATGCCGTTGGCGCGGCCTCCGTATTTACGGTCGCCACTGATAGGGCAGCCCAAATCCTTCATGTGCACACGCAGCTGGTTTTTGTGGCCGTGGCGCATCGAGAGTTCCACTCTGGTGAAGCGAGGCGAGCGTTCAATCACCTTGTAGCGCGTTTTCGCCAATTCTCCGCCGTCTTTTGGGTCGTCGGTGGAAATCACCTCGTAGTTGTCGGCATCTTTCAGATAGTTTTGCACAAGTCCCATGTCTTGCTCGATATTGCCCTCCACGATGGCCTCGTATTTGCGTTCGCTCACGATGGTAGCCCACTGGGTGAGGAATCGCTCACGCGCCTTAGCGGTGCGAGCCACGAGCATCAAGCCCGAAGTGTCGCGGTCGAGACGGTGCACCATATACACACGCGCATGTTCGCTGCGGAGTTTCACATATTTGCGAAGCACATTATACACGGTTTCGTCTTTGATGTTGTTGCCAGCGGCAGTTGAGAGCATACCGTAGGCCTTGTCCACCACCATAATGTCCTCGTCTTCATACACCAGTTTAAGTTTTGGGTGCGTGAACACGTGGAACGAGCCGTCGAAGTTCACCCAAAGTTCGTCGCCAGCATTCACTGGACGGTCGAACTGCGATGATGGTGTGCCATTCACGGCAAACTGATGATGACGGAGCATCGATTTCAGTTTGGTGGGCTTATGGTCTTTAAGCACGGCAGCCACGGCTTCGAGCAATGGTGCATCGGCTTTAACAGTAAACTTCTGAATATTATCCACACGGCGGCGGCGTGGCTTATTGTTGGAGGGTTGTCGCATTTATCTAATTTTAAAACAGTTTCTAATTTGCGTTTCAAGGTGCAAAGTTAGTGATAATTCGGAGAATATCTGTAAATTTGCGACAATCAAAACTCAAATTATTATGAAAAAGGCTTCGCGCCTATTGTTAAATCCTCATGGCTAAGTAGAAACTTTTTCCGCGCCAAATTGCTCCCAAACGGCTTTTGCTGAAAAAATAATTCCACCAAAAGGGGAGTAATTGCGCTTTTATGGTAAATATTCACTATCTTTGTGAGAATAAAGTTAAGTAATCACCTTCTATCACATTTTATGACACGGACAATTAAACTCGCACTACTCTCGCTCGCCATGCTCACATCGGTGGCAGCCTGTGCAGCACAACAAAAGAAAACAGAAGTTAAAAACGACGAAGGCGCTACAGCCGCCTCCACCTCGGTGGTGCTGGCAGCCGACCGTATCGACCAATACGTGCCTCTGCTCAAGGGCAAACGCATTGCCCTGCTGAGCAACCAGACCGGCATTACCTCTAAGGGCAAACACGTGCTCGACGTGATGCTCGAAAACGGTCTGAAAGTGACCGAGATTTTCTCGCCCGAACACGGTTTCCGTGGCAAAGCCGATGCCGGCGAACACGTGAGCAGCAGCGTTGACGAAAAAACCGGTATTCCTATCGCTTCGCTCTACGACGGAAAATCTAACCGCCCAAGCAAGGAAAGCATGGACAAATTCGACGTGCTGGTGACCGACCTGCAAGACGTGGGTTTGCGTTACTACACATATTATATCACTATGGCAAACTTGATGGAGGCTTGCATCGAGCACAACAAGGAATTTGTGGTGTTCGACCGTCCAAACCCCAACGGCATGTATGTAGATGGTCCGATTTTGGATATGGAACTGAAAAGCGGCGTGGGTCGCTTCCCTATCTGCACCGTTCACGGTATGACCATGGGTGAAATTGCGCTGATGGCTAACGGTGAAGGTTGGTTGAAAGATGGCAAACAGGTGAAACTCACCGTGATTCCTTGCCTCAACTACACTCACCAAACTCGCTACGAACTGCCTATCGCTCCATCGCCCAACCTCCCCAACATGCTGAGCATCTACCTCTACCCTTCAATTTGCTATTTTGAAGGCACCACAGTGAGCTTGGGTCGTGGCACCGACCAGCCTTTCCAATGCTACGGTCACCCCGACATGACTTGCCGCCCATTCGACTTCACCCCGACCAGCCGCTTCGGCGCAAAAACCCCTCCACAACAAGACAAACTGTGCCACGGCGTGGATTTGCGTGGGCTGAAATACGAGGATGTGATCGCTCGCGGCATCGACCTCACCTATGTGGTTGACGCTTACCAAGACCTTCGCAGCCAAGGCAAGCAATTCTATCTGAAGACTGGCAAACGTAACTTCTTCAACCTGCTCATGGGCAACACCCAAGTGGCTGAAATGTTGGAAGCAGGCAAGAGTGCCACCGAAATCAAGGCCTCATGGCAGCCCGACGTGGAAAAATTCAAAGCACAGCGCAAGCCCTACCTCCTCTACGCAGAATAAATCTTTAAAGAAATTAGAAGTTAGAGATTAGAGGTTAGAGGTTAGAAATTAGAAAATCGGAGCCCTCCGATTACTCCGAGTGCTCTGAGTGCTCCGAGTGCTCCCCTCCCCCCAAAAAAGAAATCAATAAAATTAACAAATAAAAATACTCAAAAATGACAACTCCCTGGATTGTATTGGCCACTATCATTGGCTATTTTATCCTCCTTTTCGTGGTGTCGTGGCTTGCTTCTCGCAAAAGCGACACCAACACAGCACTCACCGGCGGCCGTGAAGCCCCGTGGTATATCGTAGCTATCGCCATGATTGGCGCTCCTATCTCTGGTGTAACCTTCGTGTCGGTTCCTGGCATGGTGGCAGCCAAGAGTTTTAGTTACATGCAGATGGTGCTGGGCTTCGCCGTGGGCTATTTCGTGATTGCCTACGTGCTGGTGCCTCTCTTTTTCAAACGCAATCTCGTGTCGATTTACGGCTATCTTGAAGAACGCTTCGGCGGAAAAACCCACAAAACTGGTGCATGGTTCTTCTTCATCAGTAAGATTCTGGGTGCAGCCGTTCGCTTCTATGTGGTGTGCGTAACGCTCCAGGCGCTCATGTTCGAGCCTCTGGGCATTCCATTCATTGTGAATGTGCTCGTTACCATCGCCCTCATCTTCCTCTACACCCTCCAAGGTGGCGTGAAAACCGTAATCTGGACCGACACGCTCAAGAGCATCTGCCTCATTCTCTCGGTGGTGCTTTGCATCTTCTTCGTGGTGCAAGCACTCAACCTCGACTTCGCTGGATTATGCTCGGAAGTGAATAGTAAGAAGCCCCCACGCATCTTCTTCTTCGACAACCCAAGCGAAGGCACCTACTTTTGGAAGCAATTCCTCGCCGGTATCTTCATGGTGATTGCCATGACTGGTCTTGACCAAGACTTGATGCAGCGCACCCTTGCCAGCAAGAATGTGAAGGAGTCGAAGAAAGGCCTTATCGTGAGCGGTATCACCCAAGTGTTTGTGGTGGGTTTGTTCCTCGTTTTGGGTACCATTCTCACTCTCTACATGAGCAAGATGGGCTTGAACTACGATAAGAGCACCGACGAAATTTTCGGTATCGTGGCATTCGATAGCAAGATGAGCGTAGTGGTGGGCATCCTCTTTATCCTCGGACTCGTGTCGGCTGCATATTCTGCCGCTGGTTCGGCACTCACCGCCCTCACCACATCGTTCACCGTCGATATTCTCGAAAGCAACAAGAAGGAAGACGAAGCCACCCTTGGCAAGACTCGCAAGAAAGTGCACATCGGCATGGCAGTGATGATGGGTATCGTGATTTATGTGTTCTACCTCATCAGTAGCCAAGATGCTATCAGCGCCGTGTATTCTTTGGCAAGTTACACCTACGGTCCTATCCTCGGCTTGTTCGTTTACGGTATGTTTATCAAAGGCGACGTGCGCGACAAACTCGTGCCTGTGGTGTGTGTGCTCTCACCAATATTGAGTTGGGTGCTCCAATGGGCGCTGCTCAAATATTGCGACTACACCATGAGTTTCGAACTCCTGCTCTTCAACGCCGCATTCACCGTAATCGGCTTGCTCCTACTCCGCAAAGGCAAATAGTAACCCAACCTAATAAATAATGCTACCTCCCCTACTGAATTTCCAAAAAGGGGAGGAAGCATTTTTATTTTCACCCCACTCACACTGGCAAAAATGTGAAACAGTGTCTCACAATTACAGTCAAAACTTAATGAATTATTAGGATAAATATAATAACCATTTTTTATCTAATTATGGCACGAAATAAGATTGCAGTATATGTGTGGATTGTCGATACTATCGAGAGCCACCGACACATCACCCTCGAAGAACTCAACCGACTGTGGTGCAATTCCTCGCTCAGCGACGGAAACCCCATTCCGCGACGCACGTTCTTCAATTATCGCAACGCCATTGAGGAAATGTTCAACATCAACATTCAGTGCAATCGCTCCACATTTGAGTATTACATCGAAAACTGCGACAACGAGGCCGACAGCCGTATGCACCACTGGCTGCTCGACACCTTCTCCATGACCGGTATGCTCAGCAACTCGAAAGACCTTTCGGGACGCATCATCGTGGAAGATGTGCCATCGGCTCGCGAGCATCTGCCTGTGGTGATTCAAGCCATGCGCGAAGACAAGCGCATCGTGTTCGACTACCACCCCTACACCCGCTCGCAAGCATCGAAAGGCGTGGTCATCTGCCCCTATTTTGTAAAGATATTCAAGCAATTATGGTATGTGATTGGGCACAATGTGGCTGATGGTAAAATCAAGACCTATTCGCTCGACCGCATGACCAACCTCAACATTTCCTCCACTTCCTTCAAGATGCCAGAAGGTTTTGAGCCACAGTCGTTTTTCAAAGACTGCTACGGCATCACCATCAACCAGAACGACCCAAAGGACATTGCATTACGCGTGAGCCACACCCAAGCGAGATACCTCCGCGCCTTACCGCTCCACCACACGCAAAGCGAGGAAGTGCACGACACCTACTCCATTTTCCGATACCGCATGTTGCTCACCTACGACCTCTACGAAAAAATCCTCTCCCTCGGCAGCAACGTGGAAGTGCTCACCCCACCCGAACTGAAATCCCAAATCATCACCCAACTAAAAGCCACCCTCGCCCACTACCAATAATCCCCACCCAATATCCCCTTCCAAAAAAAATCGAATCCTCGAAATCTCGATAGTTCGAAAATTCGAGATTTCGATTACTCCCTAAATTAGCGCGTTATGTTAAACAATCTTTTATAAATATAAATATCTATAATTATTTAGGAGTATGGGCTGGTGAATTGGGGGCAGGGGCAGGGGGAAGTTGCATACCTCGGTAATTATCACTATCTTTGCAGGGCAATTCGATTAGAGGAGGCTCTGTGGCTTCTTCTTTTTTATTTATACACCCGTAAGTATGATTAATAAGCAAGAACTTATCGACGTTATCAACACCGAACTTGAAGGAAGCGATATCTTTCTGGTGGAGGTGAAAGTGAGTGCCGACAATATAATTGATGTGTCTATAGACAGTATGGGCTCCGTGACTATCGACGACTGCATCGCGCTGAACAATAAGGTGCTCGACCACTTCGACCGCGATGTGGAGGACTACGAACTCACTGTGGGCAGTTACGGCATCAGCGACCCTTTCAAGGTGCTTCAGCACTACAAGAAAAATATGGGCGGCGAGGTGGAAGTGCTCACCAAAGACGGCAAGAAGCTTAAAGGCACGCTCAAAGACGCTGACGAGGAAGGCTTTACGCTCACCATCACCAAGAAGGTGAAACTTGAGGGCAAGAAGCGCCCCGAAATGGTGGACGAGGACCTCAACTATAAATACGACGAAATAAAATATACAAAAAACATCATACAGTTTTAACACCAGACTATGGCTAAGAAAGAAATCGAAACTATAAGTTTGACCGACAGTTTCAAAGAATTCAAAGAGTTGAAGAAAATCGACAAGACCACTATGATTAGTGTGCTTGAAGAGTCGTTCCGTAGCGTATTGGCTAAGATTTTCGGTAGCGACGAGAACTTCGACGTGATTATGAACCCCGACAACGGCGACTGCGAAATCTATCAGAACCTCGAAGTGGTGCCTGATGGCGAAGTGGAAGATCCCGACCGCCAAATCGCGCTCACTGATGCCCGCAACGATGTGGACAGCCCCGACCCCGACTGCGAAGTGGGCGAAGAACATACCCGAAAAATAGAATTCGCCAAATTCGGCCGCCGCGCAATTCTTAACTTGCGTCAAACTTTGGCAAGTAAGATTCTTGACCTGCAAAAAGACGCCATCTACACCCAATTCAAGGCCCAGGAAGGCGAACTGGTGAGTGGTGAAGTTTACCAAGTGTGGAAGCGTGAGGTGCTCCTGCTCGACGATGAGAAGAACGAGTTGCTCCTTCCAAAGGATCAACAAATTCCTACCGACATCTACCGCAAGGGCGAAACCGTGCGCGCCGTCATTTATAATGTGGATAACAAGAACAACAATCCTAAAATCACCGTGTCGCGCACAAGCGAAAACTTCTTGCGCCGCCTCTTCGAACTTGAGGTGCCAGAAATCCACGATGGCCTGATTGTGATTCGCGCCGTGGCTCGTATTCCTGGCGAACGCGCTAAAATCGCAGTTGAAAGTTACGACGACCGCATCGACCCAGTAGGCGCATGTGTGGGTGTGAAGGGTGCACGTATCCACGGCATCGTGAGAGAGTTGCGCAACGAGAACATCGACGTGATCAACTACACCAGCAACCCACAACTCTTCATTCAGCGCGCATTGAGCCCTGCAAAGATTTCCTCAATCCGCCTCGACGAAGAAAACAAGCACGCCGAAGTGTTCTTGCGTCCTGATGAAGTGTCGCTCGCTATCGGTAAGGGTGGTTTGAACATCAAACTCGCCACTATCCTCACCGGCTACACCATCGACGTTTACCGCGACATTGAAAGCGAAGGCGAAGAGGATATCTACCTCGACGAGTTTAAGGACGAAATCGACGAGTGGGTAATCGAAGCCCTCAAGAACATGGGTTGCGCCACCGCAAGAGCCGTGCTCCACACCCCACGCCAAGAACTCATCGACAAAGCCGACCTCGAGGAAAGCACCGTTGACGACGTGATTGCTGTGCTGAAGGCTGAGTTCGACGAAGAATAATCACATTCTTCCCCTCCGCTGCCACGACCCAATGCACAGAGTCGGGACACATGCACAAACAAGCAAGGGCCAACAAGTGCAAACGAACAAAACAAACGAGACAACAACTTAAAAGAAATATATGCCCATAAAGATTAGTAAAGCAGTCAAAGATTTAAACATCGGAATGCAGACGGCAAGAGACTTCTTGAAGAAGAACGAGATTGAGGTTGACGACAACATCAATGCACGCATCAGCGATGAAGCCTACAACTTGCTCATCCAGAAGTTTAAGCCAGCCATGCAACAGAAAAAGGCAGCCGAACAGATTATTCACGACCGCAAGGAAGAGAAAGCCGCTCAAGCTGCAGAAAAAAAGCGTCGTGAAGCTGAAGAAAGCAAAACAGTGGAAGTGGCGATACAGAAACCAAAAGTGTTGGGTAAAATCGAACTCGACGCTAAGGGCAACCCTGTAGCACCCAAAACCGCTGCGCCTGAAGCACCTAAAGCCGAGGAGGTGAAGATGGAAGAGAGAAAGGCAGAAGAACAGAAGCCAGCTCAAGCAGAGCTTCCAAAGGAGGAGGCTAAGCCCGAACCTGCTGCGGTAGAGCCTAAGAAGGAAGAAAAGGCTCCAGCCGAACCAAAGGCAGAAAAACCACAACCAGTGGCAGAAACTCCTGTGGTAGAGCAGAAGAAGGAAGAGGCTCCTGCAACTGCTCCACAAGCCGAACCAGAAGCCATCTCCAACACCCCTCGTATGCAAGGTCCTAAGGTGGTGGGCAAAATCGACTTGTCGGCGCTCAACCAATCCACTCGCCCCAAGAAGAAGACGAAGGAGGAAAAGCGCAACGAGCGTATCAACAAGGAAAAGGCTCGCCAAGGCGCTAATGCCGACGGCGAAAAGCGCAAACGCAAGCGCATTGGCAAAGAAAAGGTTGACATCGAAAAGAGCGTGCAACAGCAATCACAAGGCGGTGGCAACCAAAAGCGTGGCAACCAGCAAAACGCAGGCAACGCTCAAAATGCCAACGCTGGCAAGCGCAATAAGAAAGATAAGAACAAACGCCCATTCAAGGCTGAAGTGAGCGAGGAAGATGTACAGCGCCAGATGAAGGAAACGCTGGCACGCCTCACCAACAAGCCACAGAAGAAGGGCGCAAAATGGCGTCGAGAAAAGCGTGAGGCTTTCCGTGAGGAAGAGCGCGCTGAAGCAGCAGAGGCAGCAGCAGAATCAAAAATTCTAAAACTCACCGAGTTCGTGACTGCAAACGACCTCGCTGCTATGATGAACGTGCCTATCAACAAGGTGATTGGCACCTGCATGAGCATTGGTGTGATGGTATCTATCAACCAACGCCTCGATGCCGAAACCATCAATATTGTGGCTGAAGAATTTGGCTACAAAACCGAATACGAAAGCGCAGATGTGGCAGAACAGATTCATGAGAAGGAGGATAATCCTGAAGACCTCGAATCACGTCCACCAGTGGTGACTGTGATGGGCCACGTTGACCACGGTAAGACTTCATTGCTCGACCACATCCGTAACGCTAACGTGATTGCTGGTGAGGCTGGTGGTATCACCCAGCACATCGGCGCATATAATGTGAAACTGAAAAACGGCCGCCGCATCACATTCCTCGACACCCCTGGTCACGAGGCGTTTACCGCTATGCGTGCCCGTGGTGCCAAGGTTACCGACATCGTTATCATCATCGTGGCTGCTGATGATGCTGTGATGCCTCAAACCGTGGAAGCGCTCAACCACGCTTCCGCTGCCGGTGTGCCTATCATTTTCGCAATCAACAAGATTGATAAGCCAGGCGCTAACCCTGACAAGATTAAGGAAGAACTTGCCAACCTCAACTACCTGGTGGAAGAATGGGGCGGTAAGTACCAGAGCCAAGACATCAGTGCCAAGAAGGGCATCGGTGTGGCAGAACTGCTCGATAAGGTGCTGCTCGAAGCCGATATGCTCGAACTGAAGGCAAATCCTCATCGCAAGGCCACTGGTTCAATCATTGAATCATCGCTCGACAAGGGTCGTGGCTATGTGGCAACACTCCTCGTCGACAACGGCACACTCCACGTGGGCGACATCATTCTTGCCGGCACACACTACGGTAAGGTGAAGGCGATGTTCAACGAGCGTAACCAGCGCATTCAAGAGGCTGGGCCATCGTCACCTGCGCTGATTCTCGGTCTGAACGGTGCTCCTACCGCTGGCGATAAGTTCAACGTGATGGACACCGACCAGGAGGCACGCCAGATTGCCAACAAGCGCGAACAACTCCAGCGCGAACTCGGTCTGCGCACACAGAAGCGCTTCACCCTCGAAGACATCGCACGCCGCAAGGCTTTGGGCGAGTTCCACGAGTTGAACGTGATTGTGAAGGGCGACGTGGACGGTTCTATTGAAGCGTTGAGCGACTCACTGCTTAAACTCTCTACCCCAGAGGTGCAAGTGAATGTGGTTCACAAGGCTGTGGGTGCTATCAGCGAAAGCGATGTAACCTTGGCTGCCGCATCAAATGCCTACATCATTGGCTTCCAAGTGCGTCCAAGTGCCGATGCAAAGCGCCTCGCTGCACAAGAAGGCGTCGATATCCGTATCTACTCTATCATCTACGACGCAATCGAGGAGGTGAAGAGCGCTATGGAAGGTATGCTTGCTCCTGACATCAAGGAAGAAGTGATTGGTAACGTGATGGTGAAGGAAGTTTACCACATCAGCAAAGTGGGTACCATTGCCGGTGCCATGGTTATGGACGGCAAAATCAAGCGTAACTGCAAGGTGCGCGTGATTCGCGACGGTATCGTTCGCTACACTGGTGCTTTGGCTTCACTCAAGCGTTTCAAGGACGACGTGAAGGAAGTTACAAACGGTTTCGAATGTGGTTTGAGCATCGCTGGCTACAACGACATCTTGCCCGACGATATGCTTGAGGCATTCGAAGAAGTCGAGGTACAAAAGAGTCTCTAATTGCCGCACGGCAATCTCTG
>OBLI01004364.1_pt1 | contig 10144 bp, 6 predicted proteins | sample 1519701 | NCBI WGS metagenome assembly OBLI01 (sample SAMEA3663005, study PRJEB22513) | pig gut metagenome | biome: pig gut; feature: pig-associated habitat; material: faeces | place: France | collected 2012 | reverse complement strand
CCGAAAATACTGGAAATATGAGAAAAATCAAGATTTTATTTGTTTGCCACGGCAACATCTGCCGTTCCCCTTTAGCTGAGAGTGTCTTTACCTACATGGTAAGCTCTCTTGGCCTATCAGACCAATTCACCATAGACAGTTTTGCCACAAGTACGGAAGAGATTGGCAATCCTCCGCACAGAGGTACTGTCAATAAACTTCGCGAGGTCGGCATTCCTCTAGTCCCGCACAGAGCAAAACAAATCACATGGGCAGACTATGCTGATGCAGATTACATTATTGGTATGGATAGTGCCAACATCAGGAACCTTAATAGAATGTTAAAGGGTGATCCTGATGGAAAGGTATATAAATTGTTGTCTTTTGCTGGTTCTGACAGAGATGTGGCTGATCCATGGTATACAGGGGATTTTGATGTAACGTATGAGGACGTGGTCACAGGCTGCGAAGCATTTCTGGAGTATTTGAGGCAGAAGGGCAGGATATTATAGATATAAGCAGAAAATTTTTAAATTTATTACAAAAAATTCACACCTTTTTTGTTGATTTTATGAATCAGATATGTATAATTAGAATAGGTGAAGTTGGAGAACTTTCACCGGACAATGGATATCGCATTACCTACAAACGTAGGCGATTATCATAATTTTTAAAGGAAAGAGGTTAATGTAAGATGGCAAAAATCGATTTAAGCAAGTATGGTATTTCCGGAACTTATTTGAAGAGGAGACTAAGCCAGGACTTGAGGGTTATGAGAAAGGTCAGGAAAGTGAACTGGGTGCAGTTAACGTTATGACCGGTATTTATACAGGACGTTCTCCTAAAGATAAGTTCATCGTTGTTGATGAGAATTCTAAGGACACTGTATGGTGGACATCTGATGAATACAAGAACGATAACCATCCTATGACACAGGAAGCTTGGAATGCTGTTAAGGAGATTGCTAAGAAGGAACTTTCCAACAAGAGATTGTTCGTAGTAGATGCATTCTGCGGCGCTAACAAGGATACACGCATGGCTATCCGTTTTATCGTAGAAGTAGCATGGCAGGCACATTTTGTAACTAACATGTTCATTAAGCCTACTGAAGAAGAATTAGCTAACTTCGAGCCTGATTTCGTTGTTTACAACGCATCTAAGGCTAAGGTTGAGAACTTTAAGGAATTAGGTCTTAACTCTGAAACATGTGTAGCATTCAACATCACAAGCCGTGAGCAGGTTATCGTAAATACATGGTACGGCGGAGAAATGAAGAAGGGTATGTTCTCCATGATGAACTACTATCTGCCATTAAAGGGCATCGCTTCCATGCACTGCTCAGCTAATACAGACATGAACGGTGAGAATACAGCAATCTTCTTCGGTTTGTCTGGTACAGGTAAGACTACACTTTCTACAGATCCTAAGCGTCTTCTGATTGGTGATGATGAGCATGGTTGGGATGACAACGGCGTATTCAACTTCGAAGGTGGATGCTATGCTAAGGTTATCAACCTTGATAAGGATTCTGAGCCTGATATCTACAATGCTATCAAGCGTGATGCTCTTCTTGAGAACGTTACTCTGGATGCAGCAGGCAAGATTGATTTCGATGATAAGAGTGTAACAGAGAATACTCGTGTATCTTATCCTATCAACCACATTCAGAACATTGTTCGCCCTATTTCTTCTGCACCAGCAGCTAAGAACGTTATCTTCCTGTCAGCAGATGCATTCGGCGTACTTCCTCCAGTATCTATCTTAACTCCTGAACAGACACAGTACTACTTCCTGTCTGGTTTCACAGCTAAGTTAGCTGGTACAGAGCGTGGTATCACAGAGCCTACACCTACATTCTCAGCTTGCTTCGGACAGGCATACCTTGAACTGCATCCTACAAAGTATGCAGAAGAGCTTGTTAAGAAGATGGAGAAGAGCGGAGCTAAGGCTTACTTAGTAAACACAGGATGGAACGGAACAGGTAAGCGTATCTCTATTAAGGATACTCGTGGTATCATTGATGCTATCCTTAGCGGAGCTATTTTAAGCGCACCTACCAAGACAATTCCTATGTTCAATTTCGAAGTTCCTACAGAACTTCCTGGTGTAGACGCAGGTATTCTTGATCCTCGTGATACTTATGCAGATGTTTCTGAATGGGAAGTTAAGGCAAAAGACCTTGCATCCAGATTCGTTAAGAACTTTGCTAAGTATGAAGGCAATGACGCTGGTAAGGCTTTAGTTGCAGCAGGTCCTCAGGCATAATTGAATTTGTAATGATAGAATATGCAGGGTATGGCAGAGTTCATACCCTGTTTTCTATATCAGAAAATAAAAAATCTGTGCAGAGTAATTAACAACTGCACAGATTTTTTACCCTATATAAGTATTAAAATGTTGGGGCAAAAGCCCCTTCACCACTAGTATTAAATTACTTAGATAACATCTCAACATCTTCATAGAAATTTGGATAGGAGATAGTAACACAATCTGCATCCTGAATCTCAGTAACCCCATCTGCTGCCAGGGCACCAATGGCGAAGCTCATGGCTATACGGTGATCTTTCTTCGTATTGATGGAAGTTCCATGTAATTGTTTGCCGCCATGGATGATCATACCATCTTCAGTAGCTTCAATGTCACAGCCCATTGCTTTGAGATTTGTGACAACAGTGTCAATTCTGTTAGATTCTTTGACTTTTAATTCAACAGCATCTTTTATGATGGTGGTTCCGTCAGCGTAGGCAGCAGCAACAGCAATCATAGGAATCTCATCAATTAAGGTAGGAATGATTTCACCTCCGACAGTAACTCCATGAAGAGAAGAGGAGCGCACCAATAGGTCTGCGGTAGGTTCTCCATTATCACAATTTTCATTCAAGTAAATAATATCAGCGCCCATTTCTTTGAATACACGTATAATACCATCTCTGGTAGGATTAATCCCCACGTTTTTAAGAAGTACTTCAGAATCAGGTACTAACATAGCTGCGGCGATAAAATAAGCAGCAGAAGAAATGTCGCCGGGAACTTTTACTTGTCTGCCCTCTAATTGAGGCTCTGGATGAATCGTAGCAGTGACACCCTGACTGGTTACATCTGCACCGAAGTACTGCAGCATGATTTCTGTATGATTACGGCTCAAGGTAGGCTCGGTGACACTGGTTTCTCCCTGGGCATACAAGCCAGCTAACAGGACACAGGATTTTACTTGTGCAGAAGCTACGGGAGACTGGTAGTGAATGCCTTTTAAGGTTGTACCTTCAATATGGAGCGGCGCACAACCATTACCATTTACGGAGACGATATGTGCACCCATTTCTGACAGAGGTGTCATGATTCGCTTCATAGGTCGAGTCTGTATAGAAGCATCGCCTGTCAGAGTAACGTCAAAGTTCTGAGCTGCCAGAATACCGGAGATCAGTCTGGTCGTAGTTCCGCTGTTACCACAATCGAGGACATCAACTGGTTTGCTCAGACCATGAAGACCTTTTCCGTGAACAAGTATAGTATCTTTTGTCCTCTCAATGGGGATGCCCATACTGCGAAAACATCCAATAGTAGAGAGACAGTCAGCACCTTCCAGAAAGTGTGTGATTTCAGTTGTGCCTTGTGCCAGCGAACCAAACATAACTGCGCGATGGGAGATGGATTTATCTCCGGGAACGGATATAGTTCCGTGAAGGTGGTTTTTCTTGCTTATCTGCATGTTTTTTATTTCCTTTCATATACTGTATAGTTCAAATCCTGTAAAAGGATGATGGCTTCGTTAAGTGATGCCTGCTCATAGAATTCAACTTGCAGGACACCTTCTTCAAATTCTCGGTTATGGACGATACCAATATTTTTAATAGATATATCGGCTTTTGCCAAAAGGGTTGCAATTGTTGCAATCGCACCGGCTTCATCAGGAATATCCAGGTAGCAGCCGAATACTTTCTTGATAGGACCTCTGGACTGGTTGGCAAAGGAATCGCGATATTCCTTGGATTCTTTGAATAAATCATAAGTGTAGCCCTGTTGTCTGGAACGAACAGCCTGGCTGATGTCTTTTAATGATTCAATATAATCGTCCAACAAGTCTGCGATGTTACTGGAGTTGGTCATGCAGATTGCTTCCCACATCTGTGGAGAGGATGAGGCAATTCGGGTGATATCTTTGAAACCGCCTGCGGCTACCAGTTTCATGGTTCCTTCCTGGGTATCGTGGTCATGAACCAGATTCACCAATGCAGCAGCTATCAGATGAGGAACGTGACTGATTGCTGCGGTAACGTAGTCATGCTTATCACAGGTAATGACCAGTGGGATAGCACCGATTGCCTGTACCAGCTCGCGATAGAATGTCAGGTCTTCTTCTGAAGAAGATTCGGTTGGCGTAAGAATATAGAAGGCGTTCTCCAGAATAATAGGATTGGCATTGGTAAAGCCGGATTTCTCACTGCCTGCCATAGGATGACCACCGATAAAATGTTTCTCCAGACCTAATTCTTTTACTTTGTCATGAATAGATGATTTCACACTGCCAACATCTGTGATCAGAGTGTCCGGGGACAGATATGGTTTTAACTGTGCCAGATTTTCATTATTAATGGAAACTGGTGCACACAGGAAAATCATATCACAGGAATGAAAATCATTGCCAATGGAATCGGTGACAGCATCGGCAATTCCTTCTGTCAGTGCATTCTGAGTCATGTTTGTATTGGTATCATACACCAGAATGTGACAGTCGGGTTGTATTTTACGGATGGCCTTGGCGATAGAACCGCCGATAAGACCCAGTCCGATGAATCCATAAGAATTACGTTTCATGAATGTAGTCTCCTTTATACAGGCATATGCCGTTTGTTTCTTTCTATAGTATCGCACTTTAACGTACTAAAGTCAATAGAAACCGTTAGAACATTGTACTGAAAAGTTACATAATATTTTGGATAAAATGTTATATGCAAAATACACAAAAAACTTGAATATACAGACAATATATTGTAAAATTTATTTAAAGGTGTACGAAAATAAATACAATTCATATAATGTATGAACAAATTTATGAAACACCAAAAAGAATCAGATAGGAATATCGTGAGAATCCTACAAAAAAACAGGAGGTAGCTACTATGAATGTTTACACCACAGACAAGGTCAGAAATGTAGTTCTATTAGGTCATGGAGGGGCGGGTAAGACCAGCCTCGTAGAATCTATGGCATATTTAGCAGGCATTACATCCAGAATGGGCAGAGTCGAGGATGGTAATACGGTAAGTGATTTTGGAAAAGAAGAACAGAAACGTAAGATTTCAATTAGCACTACTGTTGTGCCGATTGAATGGGAAGGCGTAAAGATCAATATATTGGATACACCTGGATATTTTGACTTTATCGGTGAAGTAGAAGAGGGCATCAGTGCGGCAGATGCAGCAATTATCGTTGTATCAGGTAAGGCTGGTGTGGAAGCCGGAACGGAAAAGGCATGGGAGCTGTGCGAGAAATATAAGCTTCCTCGTATGATTTATGTTACAGACATGGATGTGGATAATGCATCTTTCAAGAATGTAGTAGAAACATTAACAGAAATGTATGGCAAGAAGATTGCGCCATTTCATTTCCCAATTCGTGAAAATGAGAAATTTGTGGGCTATATTAATGTAGTCAGTGAGAATGCAAACCGTTGGGTAGGCAAAGAAGTAGAGGAATGCAAAATCCCTGATTACAGCAAAGATAACCTTGCCCTTTATAAAGATACATTGATGGAAGCAGTCGCAGAAACCAGTGAAGAGTTTATGGAACGCTATTTCGGTGGTGAGACATTCACTGAAAATGAAATCAGAGCTGCACTGCGCACGAACGTCATTGATGGCTCCATCGTACCGATCAGTATGGGGTCGAATACTCTGTGCCAAGGTACATATACTTTGCTGGATGACATTGTGAAATATCTGCCAAGCCCTGAGAATAAGGAACTGGCTGGCATCAATATGAAAACAAACGAGATATTCCAGGCAAACTATGACTTTTCCAAGGCAAAGTCAGCCTATGTATTTAAGACAATTGTAGATCCGTTTATTGGCAAATATTCGCTGATTAAGGTGTGCTCTGGTGTATTCAAGCCAGATGACATGATCTATAACAAGGACAAGGATATTGAGGAAAAAGTCAGCAAGCTCTATGTGCTTCAGGGCAGCAAGCCAATTGAAGTACCCGAACTGCATGCAGGCGATATCGGTGCAATTGCGAAACTGACAGCAGCAAGAACCGGCAATACATTGTCTACTAAGGCAAATATCATTGAATATGGTAAATTTGAGATATCCAAGCCTTATACAGCACTTCGCTACAAAGTACCGAATAAGGGCGATATTGATAAAGTAGCACAGGCACTTCAGAAGCTTTCCCATGAGGATCAGACTTTGAAGGTAGTCAATGATACAGAGAACAGACAGTCCCTCATATATGGTATTGGCGAACAACAGCTTGAGATTATCCAGAGCAGACTGTTGAACGAATATAAGTGCCAGATTGAACTGAGCAAGCCTAAGGTAGCATTCAGAGAGACAATCAAGAAAAAGGCAGACGTAGAATATAAGTATAAGAAGCAGTCCGGTGGACATGGACAGTACGGTCATGTTAAAATGCGTTTTGAACCATCTGGTGATCTGGAAAAGCCATATGTATTCGAGCAGGAGGTTGTAGGCGGTGCAGTTCCGAAGAACTTCTTCCCGGCAGTAGAGAAGGGCTTACAGGAATCCGTTGTGAAAGGACCTCTGGCGGCATACCCTGTAGTCGGTGTAAAAGGTGTACTCTATGATGGCTCTTACCATCCGGTAGATTCTTCTGAAATGGCATTCAAGATGGCAACGATACAGGCATTTAAGAAGGGCTTCATGGAAGCTGGTCCAATCCTGTTAGAGCCGATTATGAATCTGAAGGTAACAGTGCCTGACAGATACACAGGTGATGTTATGGGAGATCTGAACAAGAGACGAGGCAGGGTACTTGGCATGAATCCTGTAGGTAATGGTAAACAGGTTGTAGAGGCAGATATCCCGATGCTGGAATTAGGTGGATACTGTACTGTGCTTCGCTCCATGACCGGCGGCAGAGGCAGCTATGAATACACATTTGCAAGATATGAACAGACTCCAAGTGATATCCAGGAAGCAGAAGTAAAAGCCAGAGCATCTAAAGTAGCTGAGAATAATGAAGAATAAGTAGAAGTTCTAGGCACGCACCGACTTCTATCCATTGATTTTGTGAACACGTAATAGCTGTAAGGACTTCTAAGCACCTACGGCAGAAATGCTTTTATTCCAAGCCTGCGCCTAAAACTCGCCTGCGGCTCAGACAACGGCGCGGGCTTGCCTGCATTTCTCCACCTAATCTTGACAAGTTCCAACATTGCATTGTACGATACCCTAAGAAATGGGGACAAAAACATGCAGAAGAATAAGAGACAAATACTGACAGCATTTCTTTTCATAGCAGTATGTATCGCTGCGTATTTCCTTATAGTCAGAGAACAAAATAACAAAAGCGCATCTGCGCAGATATTTGCCATGGATACTTACATGGAATTGACAGCCTATGGTAAAAATGCTGAAGAAGCAGTTGAAGCTGCTAAAGATGAGATTGAAAGGTTGGATGCCCTTTTATCTACCGGCAATGAGAAAAGTGAGATTGGTCAGCTTAATAAGAATAAGAAAGGGCAGATATCAGCAGATACGCAGTATTTACTGAACCGTTCTTTTACTATTTATGAAGAGACGGATGGAGCCTTTGATATTACGATATATCCTATTATGAGAGCGTGGGGATTTACAGGAGAAGAGCACCGTATACCGACTGAGGAAGAATTACAGTCTTTACTGCAACTTGTAGATGCCTCCAGTCTGCAATATGATGCTTCAACACAGACACTTACGTTGCCAGAGGGAGTAGAGATTGACTTTGGCGGCATTGCCAAAGGCTATACCTCCCAGAGAGTTGCGCAGATCATGCAGGAATATGATATAAATAATGCTATTTTGAACCTGGGAGGCAATGTGCAGCTTGTTGGCGCGAAGCCAGATGGCAGTTCATGGAAGGTGGCAATTAAAAGTCCTGATGAACAGGAAGAATATCTGGGAGTACTGTCTGCACAGAACAAGGCAATCATCACATCTGGCGGCTATGAAAGGTATTTTGAAGAAAATGGCAGGAAGTATCACCATATCATAGACCCCAAGACTGGAATGCCAGCCTATAACGGGTTACAGTCAGTTACGATTGTGAGTGAAGATGGCACGTTGGCAGATGGACTTTCTACTGCACTGTATGTCATGGGAACAGAGTCGGCAGTTAAGTTCTGGCAGAATCACAATGATGAATTTGATGCCATTTTGTACACGGATGATGGAACTCTTTACGTTACAGAAGGAATTGCAGATACCTTTACTTCCAGCCATTCCATTACAGTTCTTGAAAAAGCAGTTGCATTTTAAATGGCACTATGCTAGAATATTTTCAGATTTGTAATATGTTAACGACCATGATAAGGAGTAGTAGAGGCACGATCTTTTTCAGAGAGCTGTCATTTGGTGCGAGACAGCAAAAGAGACACCTTGAACTCGCCTTGGAGTTCTCACAGTGAAGCCTGACTGGAATAGTTGTGAGCGGGACTTCCCGTTACAGAAGCATAAGCGCAGATACAGAATCTGAAACAGAGTGGTACCGCGGATAGATATAATCTCTTCGTCTCTATACTATTATTTATAGAGACGGAGTTTTTTTATTTCACGGGCATATGCCTATCATGGTGTATAACGAACAATGTATGAAAAAGGAGTCATGAAAAATGAGCAGAGAGTATTCTCCAAAAGAAATTGAAAAAAAATGGCAGGATATCTGGGATAATGAGGAGGCTTTTAAGGCAACTCTTGATAAGTCCAAGCCAAAATATTATGCATTAGTTGAGTTCCCTTATCCTTCAGGACAGGGTCTTCATGTAGGTCATCCAAGACCATATACAGCAATGGATATCGTATCCCGTAAGAAGAGAATGCAGGGCTACAATGTCCTTTTCCCAATGGGATGGGATGCATTCGGTCTTCCTACAGAGAACTATGCGATCAAGAATAAGATTCATCCTAAGATCGTAACCAAGAACAATGTGGCACATTTCAAGGATCAGTTAAAGTCCTTAGGTTATTCCTTCGACTGGTCAAGAGAGATCAACACAACGGATCCTTCCTATTATAAGTGGACACAGTGGATCTTCTTACAGCTTTTCAAGAAGGGATTGGCTTATAAGAGTGAAATGCCGATCAACTGGTGTACTTCCTGTAAGGTAGGTCTTGCAAATGAGGAAGTTGTAAACGGCGTATGCGAGCGTTGTGGAGCTCCTGTTATCCGTAAGATGCAGTCTCAGTGGATGTTAAAGATCACAGATTATGCAGAGAAGCTCATTGAAGGTCTGGATCATGTAGACTATATCGAGAAGGTTAAGGTTTCCCAGAAGAACTGGATCGGCAGAAGCGAAGGTGCAGAAGTAAACTTTAAGTTAAGTGGTAAGGACGAGGCTCTGACTGTATATACCACCAGACCTGACACTTTATTCGGTGCTACTTATATGGTAATTTCCCCAGAGCATCCTATGATCGATAAGTACAAGGACGAGATCAGCAATTATGATGAGATTCTTGCATATCGTGCACAGGCAGCAAGAAAGTCTGATTTTGAGAGAACAGAGCTTGCCAAGGATAAGACAGGTGCATGCATTAAGGGAATCACAGCAGTAAACCCTGTAAATGGCAAGGAGATTCCTATTTGGGTATCTGATTATGTATTAATGTCTTATGGTACAGGCGCTATCATGGCAGTTCCTGCACATGATGACAGAGACTGGGATTTTGCCAAGAAGTTTGATCTGCCTATCATTGAAGTAGTAGCAGGTGGTGATGTACAGAATGCAGCATTTACAGATGTAGCAACCGGTAAGCTGTGCAACTCCGGTTTCCTGGATGGAATGGAAGTTAAGGATGCCAAGAAGGCTATTATTGAATGGTTGGAGGAAAAAGGCATTGGACATAAGAAAGTTAATTATAAGCTTCGTGACTGGGTATTCTCACGTCAGCGTTACTGGGGCGAGCCTATTCCTATTGTAAAGTGTCCTTGCTGTGGTTATGTT
>OBLI01004363.1_pt1 | contig 10144 bp, 10 predicted proteins | sample 1519701 | NCBI WGS metagenome assembly OBLI01 (sample SAMEA3663005, study PRJEB22513) | pig gut metagenome | biome: pig gut; feature: pig-associated habitat; material: faeces | place: France | collected 2012 | reverse complement strand
TGTTTTCCTCGTCAATGCCGGTGAGCGACACGAATGCATCGGTATCGTCTATGCCCTCTGAATCGAGCAGCTCGTGTCGGCTGCCGTTGCCGCATATGATACTCACCGAGCGGGGCAGAGTTCCGCTCACCATGTGGCAGCGGTCGATGTCCTTTTCTATCACCTTCACATGGTGGCCGCTCTTTGCGAGCCTTTCCGCAAGATCCTGTGCAATGCGGCTGCCGCCGATGAGCATGACATTTTTGGCACTTTTTTTGACTACACCAAAGCGGCTTAAAAGCTTCGGCATATCGTCGGAGGCTGCAAGCAGACCGATGCGGTCGCCGGCCTTGAGCACGAAGCTGCCGTCGGGGATGTAGGTTTTCCTGTCACGGAGAATGCAGCAGATAAGAAAATCGGCATTGGTCGTATCACGCAAGGCAGCAAGCGAGCTGCCGTCGAGCACGCTGTCGGGCTTAACGCAAAGCTCCGCCATTTCAAACAAATGCCTTGTGAAGCTTTCGACCCTCACGGCGGAGGGGAACTTGAGCGTGTTGAATATCGCCTGCGAGGTCAGGCGGTCGGGGTCTATGATCATCGATATATCAAGGCAGCGCTTTATGTAATCGGCATCCGTGTAATGCTCGGCATCGTTGAGCCGTGCCACGGTGTGCGCAGCGCCGAGACTGCGGGCAAAGCAGCAGCTGAGCATATTTGCGTCATCGTTTGCCGATGCTGCGATAAAGAGCTCCGCCGAGGATACCTCGGCACGCTTTAAAGCTTCGATATCCGTTCCCGAAGCGTTGACACACATGACATCGTAGTCATCGCCTATGCTGCGCACGACCTTGGGGTCACGGTCTATGACACAAACCGAATGTCCTTCTTCGGTGAGATTTTTAAGGATGCTTCTTCCTATCTTGCCGCATCCGACTATCACTACTTTCATTATTTCACCATCTTTCAGGTTAGAGTATACCACTTCCGGCATATAAATGGAAGCAGAACATCGAAAAAGACATTAAAATTACATTAAAACGGAGCAAAATACTGCTTTTCGTTTCGCAACCGATGTGCTAAAACGGCGCTGAGGATGGTGAGAGCATGGAGGGGATACTCGTTTGCCTGTCCGGCGCGCCGTCGAATGTCAGGGTCATAAAGGCCGCAGCAAAAATGGCGGAGGCCTACGGCGGAAATCTGACGGCTTTGTATGTCGTGCCGCCGGATTTTCATGAGCACGATCCCGGGGCAAAGTCCCGGCTCGAGGAAAACTTCCGGCTTGCCCACAGGCTTGGTGCAAAGGTCACGAGACTTTAAGGCGATGACGCCGCAACACAGATAGCCGGGTACGCAAGGGTGAGCGGCTCGACAAAGATCGTTATCGCTAAAAGCCCGACACGCACCTCATTTTTCGGAAAAAAGGTACTTATCGACAGACTCAACGAGCTTGCGCCCGATGTCGATATCTTCATAATCCCCGACAAGGCAACGCTGTCCGAGCTTTCCGGACGAAAAGTTCAGCGTGCCGGAATACTCTCTTTCGGCCGAGCCGAACGAGATAGCGACCTTCGTCGTGATGTTCATCGCAGCCATCATCATATCATCGCTGACGACTCAGGTCAAGCGGCAGGCACGGCGCACGACGGCGAAATTTCCGTTTCCGACGCCGAGCCGCACGGTGCGGGGAAATTCCACGGCATCGGACATGCAGTCGCTGCGGGTGTACATGGCGACACTGCGCAAGAAGCTTGAGAAAAATACCTCCGAGCCGAAATATGTACAGATGCATATCGGCGTCGGCTACAGGATGCTGAGAAATCAATAAAAACCGAAAACGGCCATCAAAAAAGCTCCCCGAGGGGAGCTTTTTTCATATTTAACATCGTTACCGTTCTTCTCGGAAGTACGGCAGGCCGAGGCTCATGGGCGGCTGATTTTCCTTGCGGCTGCGGATGCTGGTGATGACGAGGACGATGATGGTGACGACATAGGGCGCCATCTTGTATATCTCGTTTATGGCAAGGTCCGTGCCGGTAGGGATGTAGACATTGAGGATGTACAGGCCGCCGAAGATTATCGAGGCGAAGATGCTCAGGCTCGGACGCCACACGGTGAAGATAACGAGGGCGATGGCAAGCCAGCCTCTGTCACCGAAGGCATTGTTCGACCAAACACCGCAGGCATAGTCCATGACATAGTACAGACCGCCCAAGCCCGCGATTACCGAGCCGACTATTGTGGCAATGTACTTATACTTGATTACATCGATGCCCGCTGCATCGGCGGTCGCCGGGCTTTCGCCGACTGCACGAAGCTGAAGGCCGGGGCGGGTCTTGTTTAGGAAATACGATGCGAGCACTGCGATGATTATCGCAGCGTAGGCAAGGAAGCTGTAGTTTAAAAAAATCTTACCGAACCAGCCGAGATCATCTGCAAACGGCAGGGTCTTGCTGAACACATTGCTGGTCTTGGTGAGGACGACGGAGGGAACATCGATGTTCACAAGCTTAATAAGCGAGCCGCCGAAGAAGTTGCCCACGCCGATGCCGAAGGTGGTCATGGCAAGGCCGGTGACATTCTGATTTGCGCGCAGGGTGACGGTAAGAAAGCAGTACAGAAGTCCCATGAGCGCCGAGCCGAGGATGCAGCACAGAAGGGGTATCGCAATGGTGAGAAATGTGCTCATCTCCGCACCGGAGTTTTCGTACAAAAATGCGCCGATAACGCCGCAGATGCCGCCGACATACATGACACCGGCAGTACCGAGGTTGAGGTTGCCGCTTTTTTCGGTTATCGTCTCGCCGACGCAGCCGAACATGAGAGGTATGCCCTGCATGACTGCACGGGGAATGAAGGATACGATATCAAACATTTTTGCCTACCTCCTTGCTCTTTTTGCGGAAAGATATCTTGTACTGAACGAAAAATTCGCTGCCGATGATGAAGAAGATGAGTACACCCGTGAGAATATCGCCGAACGACTGGTTAAGGCCGCAGCTGGAGGCCAGCTGATTTGCGCCCGAGCCCATGAAGATGAGCAGCGCGCTCGTGAGTATCATGACGATGGGGTTGAACGCTGCAAGCCACGAGACCATGACCGCCGTGAAGCCCTGGCCGCCGACGAGCGAGGTGGAGACGGTGTGGTGGATGCCGCCGACAAGCAGAAGTCCCGCAACACCGCAGATAGCGCCGCTGAAAAGCATAGTACGGATGATGACGCGGGGCACCTTTATGCCGATATAGCGCGCGGTGCGCTCGCTTTCGCCGACGACGGCTATCTCATAGCCGTGCTTTGTGTAGTTTAGATAGAAATATATGAGCACGGTCATTATAATTGCGACCATGATGACGAGCAGGTACTTGTTGCCGAGCTGCGGCAGCCAGCCTGCCTCGTTTTGGGCATTGATAACGCCGATAGTGCAGGAGCCCACGGGGTTTTCCCATTTGACGCAGAAATATGCAACTATTTGCGTTGCAACATAGTTCATCATGAGGGTAAACAGCGTCTCGTTGGTATTGAACTTTGCCTTGAAAAGTGCCGGAATGCCTGCCCAAACTGCGCCGGTGACGACGGAAGCTATCACCATGCATGCGATCAGCGCTCCGTTTGAGACAGTGTCGCCCAGCAGCACCATGCATGCCGCAGCGGCCATTGCGCCGGCAAGCACCTGTCCCTCTGCGCCGAGGTTCCAGCAGTGCATTTTGAATGCGGGCGTGACGGCAAGGGAGATTATGAGCAAAATTGCGGTGTCCTGAAGGAATATCCACAGCTTGCGCTCAGAGCCGAACGAGCCGTTTATAAACGCCGAGAAGACGGCAAACGGGTCGGTGCCCGTGGTCGCCATCGTGATGATGGCGCAGACTATGATGGCAAGCACTATCGCCGCAAGCCTGATTGCAATGTTTCTTTTGCGGCTGACCGCGCCGCGCTTTGAAATTTGGATCATTCGCTTGCACCTCCGAGCTTTGTCATCATCATGCCGATGTTGCGTTTTGTTGCGCCTCTGCCGGGGACGATGCCGCTGACCTTGCCGCCGCACAGAACGAGAATACGGTCGGCAAGCTCAAGCAGGACATCCAGGTCCTCGCCGACATACACAACGGCAACGCCCTTTTGCTTCTGGCGATTTATAAGGTCATAAATGGTATAGGACGAGTTGATATCAAGGCCGCGCACGGCATAGGCAGTAAGCAGCACCGTTGGTGCAAAGGATATCTCGCGGCCGACGAGCACCTTCTGCACATTGCCGCCGGAGAGCCTGCGCACAGGGGTCGTGATGCCCGGGGTATTGACCTCAAGCTCCTCGACTACGGTCTTGGCCAGTGCCTTGGGGCTCTTGCGGTCGGTGAAAATAGACTTGCCGCGTCTGAACGAGCGCAGCATCATGTTCTGCGAAAGATCCATGTTGCCGACAAGACCCATGCCGAGCCTGTCCTCGGGCACGAACGAGAGTGCAACGCCCATGTCGGCGATCGCAAGCGGATCCTTGCCCAAAAGCTCTTCCCTTTCGCCGTCGTCGTTTATATAGCTGATGCTGCCGGACTCGGTGGGCTGCAAGCCCGCAATGGCCTCAAGCAGCTCCTTCTGGCCGCAGCCGGAAATACCTGCGATGCCGAGAATTTCGCCGGAATAGGCGGTGAAGGACACATCGTCGAGCTTCAAAATGCCGTCCATGCTGCGGACGGTCAGACCCTTGACCTCGATGCGGGGCTTTGGGTCAACGGGGTCGGGACGGTCAATGTTCAGCGTGACCGCATGGCCGACCATCATGTTGGTCATCTCCTGTGCGTCGGTGTTCTTGGTGAGCATATCGCCGACAAACTGACCGTGGCGGAGAATGGCAACACGGTCGGATATCGCCTCGACCTCATGCATTTTGTGGGTGATGATAACTATCGCCTTACCGTCGTTGCGCATGTTGCGTAAAACGGCAAACAGCTTGTCAGTCTCCTGCGGAGTCAAAACGGCGGTGGGCTCATCGAGAATGAGGATATCCGCTCCACGGTAAAGAACTTTGACTATCTCGACGGTCTGCTTCTGCGAAACGGACATATCGTATATCTTCTGGTCGGGGTCAACCTCAAAGCCGTACTTATCGCAAATCTCACGCACGCGCTCGGCAACTGCCTTAAGGTCGTACTTCTCTTTGAGGCCGAGGGTGATATTCTCCGCTGCGGTGAGAACATCCACGAGCTTGAAGTGCTGGTGTATCATGCCGATACCGAGGTCAAATGCATCCTTCGGCGAGCGGATATCGACAAGCTTGTCGTCAACATATATCTCGCCCTCATCGGGGCGGTAAATGCCCGAGAGCATATTCATGAGCGTGGTCTTGCCGCTGCCGTTTTCGCCGAGCAGCGCCAGCACCTCGCCACGGTAGATATCCAGCCACACCTTGTCGTTTGCAAGAACGGAGCCAAAGCGCTTGGTTATATCACGCATTTTTACGGTCGGGGTTCTTTTTTCCACTGTGCTTTCTCCTTTATTGTCTTATCTCTTCTTTTCATCCGGGCAAAGCTGATAAATTCAGCGCTTCCCGGGTGAAAAGACGATCTCCAAATTTCATGAATAAGAAAGCCCTGCATAAACGCAGGGCTTTCTCATTAAGTTTAGATTATTTTAATCACTGGAGGATCTCGATGCCGTCGATGTCGATATCGAAGTAAGGTGCGGAGCGGTCGGTCGACTCGGCGAACACGCCGTCCTTGATGCACTCGTGGCCTGCGAAGAACTCGTTCTCGTAGGTCTCGAGAGCCTTGCCGCCGACGGTCCATGTGTCGGTTGCAAAGATCTTGATGCTGCCGTCCTTGATGCCGTTCTCGACCTCGGTGAGCTTGTCTGCGGTGCCCTTGGCAGCGACCTTTTCGTTGAGCTCGGTCAGAGCAACGCTGCCGGTGGACAGGTCGCCGCACCAGTCGGTGTCATAGTTCTCGCCGTTCTGAACTGCCTTGATTGCGTAGGTGAAGTAAGGAGTCCAGTCGATGCGGGAGGAGATGATGTAGGTGTTGGGGCAGGCTTCCTGAGTGGAGCCGTTGTAGGAAACATTGGGAACCTTTGCGGTCTCGCATGCGTTGGGAGCGCCCATGGAGTCGGCGTGCTGGCTGATGAGGACGCAGCCCTGCTTGATGAGGGACTGTGCGCTCTCCATCTCGCGCGTCTCATCGTACCAGGAACCGGTGAAGACGACCTTCATGGTAGCGGAGGGGCAAACGGACTGTGCGCCGAGGAGGAAGGAGGTGTAGCCGGACTTGACCTCTGCGTAGGGCATTGCACCGACATAGCCGATGACTGCCTGCTCTGCGGTGATCTCTTTGTTTGCGATCATCTCGTTGAGCTTGAGGCCTGCTGCAACGCCTGCAACATAGCGGCCCTGGAAGATCTTTGCGAATGCATTATGGAAGTTGGAAACGTTGTCATTGAGTGCGGTATCGCCGGTGCAGGAGGTGAACTGAACATTGGGGAATTCCTTTGCGGCCTGAAGAATGTAGGGCTGGTGGCCGTAGCTGTCTGAAAAGATAACATTGCACTTGTTGTCTGCAAGCTCGGCTGCTGCATCGTAAGCGGCCTGGTTCTCTTCGATGTTGGTCTTGATCTCGTAATCAACGCCGGTAGCCTCGCAGGCAGCCTTGAATGCGTTGATGAAGTTTGCGTCATATCCGGAGTTCTCGTCATGCAGGCAGATGAGGCCGGCCTTGATCTTTGCGGTCTCGCGGCCTTTGTCATCCTTGTTGTCATTATTGCCGCCGCATGCGCACAGTGCAAACACCATGGCGAGAGCGAGGACAATTGCAGTAAGCTTTTTCATCTTCAGTTTTCCTCCAATAGAAATTCATTTATTATCAAACTCCCTTGCGGGAAGTGTGATGCAAAAAATCACCGGCCGCAAATGACATGCAGCCGGTGAAGAAAATACACAACTAAAGGGAGAAGCACTTCTTCCTTTTATGTAAAACTTCGATAGTCCGGTCATTTACGGCGTCCGGGTAGAGACTTCAAATCCATATCATTTGCTATATATCGAAAGTATTGACTTTTCAACTTGTGCTTAAAGCATATCAAGGCAGGCCCGATAAGTCAAGCCCCGATTTAGACAAGTTTAATATTTTTTCGTACTTATTTTTGTGAAACTTGCCTTTATTCCTCGCAGAACACGATGCTGTCGTCGCTCATGGAGGCTATCTTTGCCAGAGATTCGATGCGCATGCCCTCGGCTCTGAGCCTTGCTCCGCCGGGCTGGAACGCCTTCTCGACGGCAATGGCAGCGCCGACAACGAGAGCGCCGGACTGCTCAACGATGCTGCGAAGCCCCTCGAGCGCTGCGCCGTTTGCAAGAAAATCATCGACGATGAGCACCCTGTCGTCGGGATTGAGATACGACTTTGACACGATGACGGTGTGATCCGTGCCGTGGGTGTAGGAGTGAACCTTTGCGGTGTAAAGATCGTCCGAAACATTGCTGGATTTGCTTTTTTTCGCAAACACCACCGGGCACTCGAAAAGATAACCTGTCAAAACCGCAAGGCCGATACCGCTGGCCTCTATCGTGAGCACCTTGTTCACGGTCTCATCAGCGTACAGCCGCTTTATTTCCTGCGCCATCGCGTAGGCGAGCTTGGGGTCTATCTGGTGGTTTAAAAAGCTGTCGACCTTCAAAACATTGCCCGGCTTGATCTTTCCGTCTTTTCTTATGCGCTCGATAAGCTCCTGCATTTTTATCACTCCCATCAAAGATGCTTTAATTTTAGCGTCTTTCGGCCCTTTTCGCAAGACCGAGTTTTTGTCAATCTTTTATAAATTTACTCTTCTAATTTGTTCAACAGTCACAAACCCGTGCAAAAGCTTTGCCTTTATAGCAGAAAGCTGATACAATGTACAATTGTAATCAAGATGTATAGGAGCATTTATATGGACGACCTTAAAACAAGGAAAAAGAACCTGATCATGTTCCCCCTCGGCACCGTCGGCCGTGACATGGTGTACTTCCTGTTCACCAGCTGCATCATGACCTTCGTTCTCTTCACCCGCGACCTCACCAACGCACAGTTCGGCGCGATAACCGCCATAGTTGTCGCCGCACGTATTTTCGATGCGCTCAACGACCCCATTATGGGCAACATTATCGAGCGCACCCGCACCCGTTGGGGCAAGTTCAAGCCCTGGCTCGTCATCGGCATAATCTCGACCTCTGTCGTCGTGTATCTTGCCTTCAACACCGACCTTCAGGGCTGGAGCTTCGTGTGGTTCTTCGGCGTTATCTATTTCCTGTATTCCATTGCCTACACCATGCATGATATCTCCTACTGGGGTATGGTGCCTGCGCTGTCATCGGACGCAAACGCAAGAAACCAGTTTGCCTCCCGCGCAACGCTGTTTGCCGGCATAGGCGGCACGGTTGCGAGCGTGCTCATCCCCATGTTCACCATCGGCGACAAGGCCATCGGCGGCAGCACCACCACCGCATACGGCGTGATATCGCTTATAATCTGCATCATCGCTCCGCTGTTTTTGTGCTTCACCATTTTCGGCGTGCGTGAAAAGCGCGAGTACAACGACGCTCCCCCGGTGAGCCTTAAAAAGATCTGGACGACGATAATCGGCAACGATCAGCTGCTGTGGATAAGCCTCATTTTCCTGCTCCAGCAGATAGGCAACGGCCTCATCGTCGGCGGTATCGGCTCGACATACATATACTTTGACTTCGGCTACAACGGCGGCCTGTTCTCGCTGTTTACCATTGTCGGCATGTCAGTCACCGCATTTCTCATGATCTTTTACCCCGCCATTTCCCGCAAGCTGCCCCGCAAAAAGTTCATGAGCGTACTGCTCGCCATTTCCTTGGTCGGCTATGCGCTTATGCTCATCGCAGGTCTTGCAATGCCCGCCGAGATGCCCAAGTTCTGGGTCATCACCGTGGGCTACATGCTCTCGAACTTCGGCCAGTACGGCTTCTATCTGGTCATGATGATCTCCATCATCAACACCGTCGAGTACAACGAATATAAATCCGGCGACCGTGACGAGGCTATCATCGCCTCGCTGCGCCCGTTCCTGACGAAGATGAGCTCGGCGCTTATCGTTCTCATTACCAATGTCGCCTACATGGTCTTCGGTGTTACCAAGTACACCAACAAGATCTCCGACCTTGAAAACGCGTGCGCAAGGAATCTCATCACCGAGCAGGACAAGATAAGCTCCATCGGCAGCGTCATAAACGGCATCGAGCCGGGCAAGCCCCTTGCGCTGCTCATCTGCATGGTCGTCATCCCCTGCGTGCTCATGCTCCTGTCGTACGTTCTGTACAAGAATCACTACAAGCTCGACGAGGAAGAGTATAACCGCATTTGTCTGGAGCTCGAGGCTCGCAAGCAGAATGCATGAGCATCTTAAAGCTTGTACTTAAGGCGGCAGCGCCCCTGCCGGATATAGAAAAATTTGACCGCTATCTCTTTATCGGCCCGCATCCGGACGATATCGAGATCGGCGCGGGCGCAACGGCGGCAAAGCTGGCAGCCCGGGGCAAAAGCGTGTGCTTTCTTATCTGTCTCGACGGGCGCTACGGTTCGGAGACGATACCGCCCGAGGAGCTTGTCGGGATACGCAAGCAGGAGGCTTTAGCATCGGCGAAGGCGCTCGGCGTTTCGGATGTGCGGTTTCTCGACCTGTCAGACGGCGGCTTTTATAAGCCCAATGAGCTTGTGCGCGGCATCGCGCAGACTGTCGGTGAGTTTAAGCCCGATGTCATTTTTGCGCCCGACCCCTGCGTCACGAGCGAGTGCCACACCGACCACCTGAATGTCGGCAACGCCGCACGGCGCATTGCGTATTTTGCCCCCTATGCCGGCATCATGCGAGAACATGGCGCAGAGCCTGCCCCCGTCGCCGCGCTGGCGTATTACATGACGGCGAAGGCAAACCGCTTTGTGAAAACGAAAGGCTTTTTGGATAAGCAGCTCGACGCGATATTCGCCTGCCACCTAAGCCAGTTTCCCGGCAGCAGCGGCGGTGCGATAAAGCTGTATCTCAAGCTGCGCTCTATAACCTTCGGTCTGCGCTGCCTCTCACCCGCCGCCGAGGGCTTCCGTGTCCTTGGCCCGGTGCACATGCACTGCCTCCCCGAAATGGGGGATTAAATTAAAGCTTAAAAGCTCGGTATTGCAAAATGCA
>OBLI01004358.1_pt1 | contig 10152 bp, 9 predicted proteins | sample 1519701 | NCBI WGS metagenome assembly OBLI01 (sample SAMEA3663005, study PRJEB22513) | pig gut metagenome | biome: pig gut; feature: pig-associated habitat; material: faeces | place: France | collected 2012 | reverse complement strand
TGCTATAGTATTTTTATATTTGGAACACAAATTCGGACAGAAATGTCAGAATGGCGTCTTAATAAATATGCTAAAACAAGTATAAGGGAAGTAAATAAAAAAGAAATTCTTACGAAACATGTTTTGGAGGAAGAAAGTATTATTCCATCAAGCGCATACAAGGTTAATGGAAAGTATATTAATGATGGCAGTGCTACAAGTATTATAAATGGTAATTGCGATGACTTATTAGATGAAAATGTTGTGTCAAAAATTGAACTGAATATTAAAGGTGGTTATGTATATGATTATTCTGTAATCTATTGGAAAACAGACAATATGGAGGAAATGGATGAAAATCATGTGTTTAGGTTCCCTATAAATTGTTTTGAAAAGAAAAAAACAATTTTTGTAGATGGAAATGTGAATAATATAATGGTTGTTCCTGTGTGTTTCTCCAAAGGAAAATTTTCAATTGATTCAATTGTGATTACAAAATATAAAAATGACTAAAATAATACATTTGAAAATTAAAATATGTTTGGAGATAAATAGAAGATGAAAAAAAATCTTGGGTTGAATATAATAAAGAGACAAGAACAAAATAGTAGCTTGGCATATATTATTTTAAATGAGATATTTGCATCTATTCTTATATATGTTATAGCAGTAGTAGTAAGTTTAATTTTTGATAGAGCAATATTGGTAGCATTTTATAAAATTATTGGAAAAATATACGAAGGTCTATCTTTAAGTAGTTGGAAATATGCTTCTCAGATTAGCAATTTGACAATATTTAGATATTTTTCACCAGTGCAACATTTTTCGTTTGCGAGGATATATTTTTTCTCAATTTGGGTGTTTGTATTCTTACTAATGTTACGATGGGGAAAAAATAAAATAATTAAATATAGATATATATTTGCACTTTTAGTATTTGTATTATTAGTTTTGGGAAAATTCACGGGGTCTTCTTTAGGATTTTATGATGGAATGCTATATGATAATACAGAAAATTATATATCTAGTACTTTATTAGGAACGCCACAAGGTTTGAGGGGGGATGAATGGGCAACAGAAAAACCATATTATTTTGCACAGGAAAGTGCTTCATATGCATACTATAATTCCAATTTGATGCTGGATGGGTGCGATATGGTGGTTTCAGCATTTGCACCAATAAAAAATATATTGATTATTAGCAGGCCAGATTTAATAGGATTTTTATTTCTGCCAAGAGATTATGCTTTTTCATTTTATTGGAATTTGAGAATTATTTTACTATTTATGGCTTCTTTTGAATTAGTATATACATTGACTAAAAAAGCTAAATATGGGGTTATATGGGCTTTGATTATATGTTTTTCAACTCCAATACAATGGTGGTTATCACAGGTTTTTATGATTGTGATATGGAGTGGAGAGTATTTCATTGTTTTAGCAGATAAACTTCTGCAGTCAAAAGAAAGAATAAAAAAGGTGAGTTATTGTATACTAGCTTCATGGTGTGCAGTTATTTATCTTTTAACAATGTATCCAGCAGCACAAGTTCCTCTGGGATATATATTTGCAGTTTTATTGTTTTATGTATTTTATAAAAATATAAAAGAAAATTGTAGTATAAAAAATAATATAATATATGGTCTAATAATTATAGTGGTATTAATTGTTTTTGGACTATATTATGTTCATATGTCGGGAAATGCATTGAAGACAATGTTAAATACATATTATCCGGGAAAAACACGTGAATGGACAAAGTTAAATTGGGATTATGAGTTATTAAAATTTGTTAATCCATTTATGTGGTGTAAATATTTGAATAGTGTTAATAATTGCGAAGCAAGCCAATTCTATTCGTTTGGAATATTTGTTGTTATCGGTGCAGTAATAGATAATTGGAGAAAATTAAAATACAGAAAAAAGATTAGTTTATCAAGTGGATTATTAATAATAAGTAGTTTATTATGGATTGTAGCATATCTTCCTGAAATGAAAATAGTTAATAAAATCACTTTATTGTCATTTTCATATCCTGCGAGAATTTTATTAGCAGTAGGTTTTGGATTATCACTTGCAATGATACTAACTCTTTCAGAAAAAGAACAAAAGGATGTTGAATATAAAACTAAAAAATATAATAGGATAATTGCTGGAAGTATTTTTGCTGTATTTATTGTAGCAGCAATTAAAAGTGATTTATTCTTAGCATATTTTGAAAGTAGGAAAATTGAGGTTATTGCAATAATAGCTATAGGAATACTGTATACATATATGGGATACCTTTTCCTTGAAGGAGGAAAGAAATGTACAAAAAAATTTTATATAATGTTGTTATTTATTTCGATCATTTCAACTATTTTTGTGAATCCAATCACTTATGGTACGGATTCAATGTTTGAAAAGAATGAAATGAAAGAGGTGAGAGAACTTAGTAGAGAAAATGAAGGTCGATGGATGGTTTCGGGAAATGCAACTATTGCAAATCTTGTAACGGCACAAGGAGTGAAAAGAACTAGTGGAACATACTATTATCCAGATAAAAAAATGATGGAAATAATTGATCCAGATGATAAATATGAAAATATGTGGAATCAGTATGCACATATAGATATGCGATTAACAGACGGAAAAAATTATATTACACAATATGATGAAGAACAGGGAGCCGAATTAGGTGGTACAGATCGTATTGTATATATAAATTTGGATACAGCAAAAAAAATAGGAATAAAGTATATTATGTCAAAATATGATATTCCGCGTGTGTATATTGAATCTGGAAGTGTTGAACAAGTATATTATAGTGAAATTGATGCATGGGGAATCTATGAAGTAAAATAATAGAGAAACTTTATTTAAAAGGAGGTTAATTATGAATAACGTTTTTACAATTGATACCGAGGATTGGTATCATGCTAATTTTGAAGACGATTTATTCTCGAATGATAGTAATATTATTTCAACAGTTGAAGCTAATGTAGATAGATATTTGAGACTTTTTTCTGAAAATAATATTAAAGCAACTTTTTTTGTTCTTGGTTTTGTTGTAGAACAACATCCTGATATGGTAAAAAAAATTGCGGATGAAGGCCATGAAATAGCGAGTCATGGATATGGACATCAATTAGTTTATAAACAAACACCAGAAGAATTCAAAGAAGATGTATATAGAAGTAAAGTTCTTTTGGAAGATTGTGTTGGGCAAGAGATTATTGGTTATAGAGCTCCATCATGGTCTATTACAGAAAAATCATTATGGGCCTTGGATATATTAGATGAACTTGGATTTAAATATGATTCAGCGATTTTTCCTACTAAAAATTTTTTATATGGAATACCATATGCTCCACGAGTACCACATGATGCATCAGTGTATGGAAAGAAAAATTTAAATATTATAACTGCACCTCCAAGTACAAGAAAAATAGGAAATTTTAATATACCATTTTCAGGTGGAGCGTATTTTAGATTATTTCCAGAAAAATTGATTGAATGTTTTACTGATTATGTTAATGGAAAAGAGAAGAGTCCAGTTGTATTTTATTTGCATCCACGAGAAATTGATCCTAAACAGCCAAAACTCAAATTAAAATGGAAAGATTATATGATCCATTATTATGGTATTAATGGATGCGAATCAAAATTAATAAAAATTCTAAAAAAATATGAATTTGTAACAATGAGGGAAATGTTAAATTTATAAATAAGGAAGATATTACAAATGAAAATATTGGTGATTATACCGGCGTATAATGAAGAAGAATCGATATTAACTACAGTACAAGCTTTAAATAGTGTTCATCCAGAGGTAGATGCTGTTGTTGTAAATGATGCATCTAAGGATAATACAAAAAATATTTTAAGCGAAAATCATATACACTACTTAGATCTTCCAGTTAATTTGGGGATTGGTGGTGGAGTGCAGGCAGGATATATGTATGCATACAGAAATGGATATGATATTGCGATTCAAATGGATGGAGATGGTCAACATCCTGCTAGTGAGTTGGATAAAATAATCGCACCTATAAAGGCTGAAAAAGCAGATATTGTGGTGGGATCAAGGTTTGTGAATAAAGAAGGATTCCAATCATCAGCAATAAGAAGATTTGGTATTAAATTTTTAAGTTCTCTTATATATTTATGTACAGGAAAACATATTTTGGATGTTACTAGCGGATATCGTGCAGTAAATAGAAAGTTCATTAAAATTTTTTCGGAAGAATATGCTCAAGATTACCCAGAACCAGAGGCTTTGGTCACAGCAGCGAAAAAAGGTGCAGAAATTATAGAAGTGCCAGTTATGATGAAAGAAAGACAAGGAGGGATGAGTTCTATATCTCCAATAAAATCAATTTATTATATGATTAAAGTTTCTTTGGCTATAATAATCAAAAACATTTCGGAGTAATTATGGGAGGAAAATAGATGGATATCTCATTAAAAATTTTTGCATTTATTGTAATACTATTTTATTTTGTTGTAGTTTTAGGTTTCTTAAGAAAGAAAAAATTTGATTTAAAATACAGTTTATTGTGGTTATTAGCTGGTATTATTATGTTTCTGGTGGTAGCGTTTCCAAACTTTATTATATGGGTTACCGGAAAGATGGGTATAAAGGTTGCCTCAAATGGAATTTTTGCAATCTGTATTTTGTTAGAAATTGTTATTATGATTTCTATGACTGCGGCATTATCTGATTTCGCAAATAGAATAAAAGTATTAACGCAAAATATTGCTATATTAGAAAATCGAATAAGAAAATTAGAAAAGCAAATTAGGTATGAAAATGAAGAAAAAACAAATGAAACAAAATAATAAGGATAATAAAAGGAGAAAATCAATGGGTATTATATTAATATATGTTGCTTTTTCGGTGACAGGTTTACTTTTATTGAAAATAGGGACAACTCGATCATTTAATTTGTCATTCTCAAATGGAAATTTTGAATTTTCTGTAAATAGTATATTACTTATAGGAACAGTTTTATATTTATTAGCATTTATTACTTCTTTAATCGCCATGAAAACGATAGATTTAAGTATTTTTTATCCTATTTCAGCGGGTCTAGGTTATGTTTTAGTTTGTATATTAAGTTACATTGTTTTAAAAGAAACAATTGCAAAGGAGCAATTGATAGGAATTGTTTTTATTTTAGTGGGTGTAATTTTAATGAATTTGAAAAAATAAATGGGGGATAAATCAGAAGAAAAATGTGGAAGTCAATTGAATATTCAAAAGAAAAGTTGAATGAAATCATAGAGATGACAGTCGAATATTATGGTGAGGATAATGATATTTCTCAAAAAGCTTTTTTGGAACATGAATATTTCGAAAATGGGGCGGGAGAAGCTTTTATAAAGTTGGCATATGATGAAGAGAATCAAAAATTAGCAGGACAATATATTGTTATTCCAATGAAAATGAAAATTATATCTACGGAATATCCTGTGATTTTATCATTAAATACTTTGACGAGAGAAGCGTATAGAGGACAAAAAATTTTTACTGCATTAGCTGAAGAAGTATATGATGAATGTGCAGAAAGTGGATATAAATTTTGTTATGGAGCACCTAATCCTAATTCACATCCAGGATTTATTAGGCGTTTAAATTTTGTAGATATAGGTATAATTCCGTTATTTTTGAAAATAGTCAATCCATCTATATTAGTAAGAGAAAAAACAAATTCTAGTTTTTTGTCTATTGTTTCAAAGCCATTTAATATCATGTTTCATAAATGTCGAAAAGACTATGTTGAAAAAATTTTTGAAATAACGAAAAATAATGTATATGTAATGGATGCTTTTTGGAAAAAAATAAAAAATAAATACAAAATAATAGGAGTCAGAAATGCGGAATATTTGTTATGGAGATATATTGATATGCCATATAGGAAATATAAGATATTTGCCTGTGGGTGTGAAAAAAATATTACAGGATATGTAGTTGGACGTATAACAGAAGTGGCGGGAATGAAATGTGGCATGATTGTAGATTTTATAGTTGAACCAGATGAAGCAAATGTTGCTATGGCATTATTAAAAAAAATAGAACAATATTTTGTTTCAGAAAATGTGGGATTAATGGGGTGTTTAATGCAAGAGCATTTTGAAGAGGCTATATATTTAAAAAAATTTAAATTCTTTAAATGTCCTAAATTTATGGAACCGCAGCCATTTCCAATAATTTATAGAAAATTTAATGAATTTGAAGGACAAGAGTTGTTTAGTGATTTTTCAAATTGGTTCTTTACTATGGGAGATTATGATGTGATATAATAGGAAAATTTTCATATGCAACATATTTGGTTGAAGGTTTTTTCATAAATAAGTTTAGGATTTTTTATTCAATTGATTCCAGTGAGTCAGATGTGCTTGTGTATTGGATTTTATCAATTGAAATAGGAATAGTTCTACATTTAATTTATAAATGCATAAAGGTATATATAGGTGAAAATATGGGAAAATATTTTGGAACAGACGGTTTTCGCGGTGAGGCAAATAAAGTACTGACCGCAGATCATGCATATAAAATTGGACGTTATCTGGGCTGGTATTACAACCAGAATCACAGGGGACGGATCATTATCGGAAAGGACACGCGTCGCAGCAGCTACATGTTTGAGTATGCGCTGGTTGCCGGTATTACGGCATCCGGAGCAGATGCATTCTTGCTGCATGTTACCACTACGCCAAGTGTGGCATATGTAGTCCGTACAGAAAATTTCGACTGCGGCATTATGGTTTCTGCCAGCCACAATCCATATTATGACAATGGAATCAAGGTCATGGATGGAAACGGACACAAGATTTCCGCAGAAGTGGAAGCTGCACTGGAGAAATACATAGATGGTGAGATGGGAGAACTGCCTTTTGCACTGCGTGACAAGGTTGGTGTGGCGCGGGACTATGCGATCGGACGGAACCGTTACATCGGCTATCTGATTTCTCTGGCTACCAGATCTTACGATGGCATGCGCGTGGGGCTGGATTGTTCCAACGGAAGTACGTTTAATATTGCAAAGAGTGTGTTTGATGCGCTTGGCGCCAAAACATATGTGGTTGGCAATGAGCCGGACGGTACCAACATCAATATGGGATGTGGATCGACACATATCGGGAATCTGCAGAGACTTGTCCGGGAGAAGAATCTGGATTGTGGATTTGCGTTTGACGGAGATGCGGATCGGTGTATTGCCGTGGATGAGAACGGTATGGAAGTGCACGGAGATTATATCCTGTATGTCTGCGGGAAGTATCTGAAGGAATGTGGCCGTCTGCAGAATAATACGGTGGTTGCCACGATCATGTCCAACATGGGATTGTTCAAAGCGATGAAGCGGGAGGGCATCGAGGTATGTGTGACCACGGTTGGCGATAAGTATGTCAATGAGGCGATGGTTGCCAACGGATATGTGCTCGGCGGAGAGCAGTCCGGACATATCATTTTCAGTAAGCATGCGACGACCGGAGATGGAATCCTTACCGCATTGATGCTGATGGAGGTGATCCTGGAGAAGAAGCAGAGCCTCGGCACGCTGTGCAAGGGGATGCAGATGTACCCGCAGCTTTTGAAGAATGTGAAGGTTGAGGACAAGGCTGCGGTTACCGGTAATGCGCATGTGCAGGCAGAAAAGGAGCGGATCAGCGCTGCTTTGGGTGAGGATGGAAGAATCCTTTTGCGTGAGAGCGGTACGGAGCCGGTGATCCGTGTGATGGTTGAGGCACAGAGTGATGAGTTGTGTGCGAAGTATGTGGATGAGATGGTGCAGGTGATCCGGGAGGAAGGGCTTGCGGTGGAGTAAAATGGAATAGAATAGTGAGATGGTAAGGGGAGCCGGCGCTGGTGCGCCGGCTTGTTTGTTATATGTTTTTCTTGTTATGTTATGCTTTTGCGGAATTGAAATGCGAATTGTCATTTGTACAAAAAGTGCTTGATAAACGATATGAGCGAGAGTATTATGTAAATAAAATATAGTTGAGAAGATTTTATAGAAATGCCTAAAAAGAAGTAAGCGGTAGCAATCTATATAAAATGGAGGGAGTAAGATTCTTGGTCTCTTGGTCGATGTGGCAGATTCGTTAATCTTTTCAATTGCATTACCAGTATTGAAGCAGTTTACCGATGATAAGGTTTATCCATATTTTGCTGAGAAATGGGATATTGGGAGAAAAAAATAGAGAGACTTGTGCTTTAAAGATTTTAAAGAAGTTAGATATTGAACGAGAAGAAAAAGACAAGGTTATCCATTTGGAAGAGTATAGTAAAAGAGCAAGGGCGTAAGTTATTATAAATATCGAATGGCTGTAATAGCATCTACTTGTTATAACATCAAAAATTTTACCAGAGATAAAGAGGGACGATAATGTTATTATTTTCAACTATCCTTGAAATTGACAAAAAACTGACAAAAGATGATTTTATAAATTTAGTAATTGAGTGGAACCAGAAAGGCCATCCTGAAAGTGTTATATCAAACATTGAGTGGAATGGAGAAAGAAATATTCGCTTTGAGGATGAGAATAAATGTCTTGAGATTCAAGAATACCGGAACAAAAATATAATTGCGGTTCGATTTGAAAAGAGAGAGTCGGATGGGGCTATATGGGACACAGATTATATTATGAATTTTTCTGAAATGAAGATGGCAGTAAGATTAGATCGTAGTTATATAGAAGAGGCATTAAATGTTGATACAAAATTCTTTACTCCATTTTTTATTTCCCTGTTAATTGATCGTGGTTATATTTTGAAGGATGGTAATCTCGAAGTACAGAGGACACCACTAATTATCGATGAAGAAAATCTCGATTTGATTGTTAATGTTATTAATGGAACTGCAAGGTACAAATTACCAGTTGTAATTATCACGAAAACTTTTTATGATGAGGACCCGGTAGATGCTGGTAAACTAGCAAAGGAATTAAAAGGTGTAGCTCATGTTTTAGTACAAAAGACAAATTGTACAAATCGTAAATTGAAAGAATTATGTAACGGCAACAATGAATACTATGGTGCTATTGGAATATATCACCCAAACCCTGCAATTGGGCATAGGAGATATCTGTACAGAATGTCCGAAGGTATTGATCGCCTTCTTTATGATAAAGTGACGAGAACGGTTATGCAATACAGTAATTCGCAGATGGTAGGATCACTTTATACATGGTTTGGAGTAAATAATGCAATATTGCAGGATCGGTTGGCTTGTAAACGTGAAGAAAATGCTGAAGCAGAAGCTGGAAGAAGAAAGGCACTTTATGAGTTACTTACTCTTAAGTCAGATTTGGATCAAACGAAAGAGAGTATGCGTAAACAGGCTTTAGAAGAGGCAAAAGCAGAAGCGGATAGGATTCTTGATGGTTTTGAAGGAGATATGCAGAAGAAAAACTCTGAAATTGAGAGACTGACTTCTGAACTTCAAAAGAAAGAATATGAAATAAGCTGGTTAAGGGCTAAATTGGATTCTATGACAGATGTTCCTGTTTTAATTGCTGGGGATGAGGATGATTTTTATCCTGGAGAAGCAAAGGATTTCGTATTGTCTGCTGTGAAGAAAGAATTGTCTGCCACGGAAGTAAGAACAAGAAGATATGATGTATTGTCGGATATTTTGAATGTTAATAACTATAAGGCTATAGGAGAACAAAGAGCAGAAGAGGCAAAGCGATTACTCAGCAACTATAGTGGTATGACACCAAAATTAAGGAAAGGCTTAGAAGATATTGGTTTCATTTTTGATCAGTCAGACCATCAGAAAGTAAAATATTACGGAGATGATCGATATACAATCATTTATGCCAGTACCCCAAGCGATAAAGGGCATGGTGGGAAAAATAATGTGAGAAATACTATAAAAAAAGCGTTTTAACAATATAATAGATTTGGGTGGAAGTTTAATTACGATGGATTAGACGGGAGGGGGGAGACATTTTCTTGGACTATCTCCGGTGTGAAATTTTTTTATGTAAATTCTGATCTTTTACGATATTTGATACGGCTTAATAGCAGATTTCTGTGGTTAAGCCGTTGTTTATTTGGTATAAAACGCCGTATGAACCTTTTGGGTGAATATTCTTGTGCGATAACACCGCAAGTCCGGCAGGCAGGATATAGTGGCTCAGTTGTCAAGACAAAAATCTGAGATTTTTATAATGAACTGATAT
>OBLI01004356.1_pt1 | contig 10156 bp, 9 predicted proteins | sample 1519701 | NCBI WGS metagenome assembly OBLI01 (sample SAMEA3663005, study PRJEB22513) | pig gut metagenome | biome: pig gut; feature: pig-associated habitat; material: faeces | place: France | collected 2012 | reverse complement strand
CAGTCATATTCTCCATAACGGATCGCGTCCCTCACTTCCAGTCTGCGTCACTCCTTCTTCTACCACTCCATGGTCACCTGCCATGATCACAATGGCCCTTTTGTCCACTTTTGGATGCATTGTATGGTAAATACTCCCAAGCTTCCCCACCATCTCTTCTAATCTGCCAAGTCCTCCGATCGGCTTTGCCAGATGGTTCCATCGCTCCATAATCGCCGCTTGATATTTTGGATTACTATGCGGAATACTATTTATTATCTTCTTTAATTCATTTTCTATCATATTTTTATACTCCAATGTTCCTTTCGGATCTTTTACGTTTTCTATTCTATCATTTTTTTCTATATTCCTCTACTTTTTCCTGAAGTTTTCAGAAATTTGGACAAAGAAAAAAGGTGGTAAGAATGCCCATTTTCTTATCACCTTGAACAATAACACCTAGTAAAGGAGTATCTAGTAATTATACCCTTATGTATCTACAATGCTCATTATATAGAATAGTTAAATAAATGTCAATCCTTTTTAGTTATTTTTTTAACTATCTTAAAGGATCCGAAAGAACCCATATAGACAGAGTAAAAACAGGATTTCTGCTAATTCATTGGCCGCTCCCATTACATCTCCGGTCAATCCTCCAAGAATCTTTTCCACATATCTGCGAAATCCATAAATCAGCACAAAAACCGTCACTGCTGCCGCCAGTCCACAAATTCCAAAGCTTATCGTCATGATCAAAATACCAATGAGACTGCATACAAGTGTTCTTCCTCCACTTAATGTCCCAATAAATAGCCCCAGACCTTTTTCCCTGGCATAGGTTCCTTTGTATCCAACCATTCCCTGAACCATTTTGCCAGCAACAGGAAGAACCAGGAATAGCAGCCATAATGGAGCATTTAACATTTTTCCCGTACAAAGGCCGGCAAACCGAAATGCAAAATCGAACACAATGGCGATGACTCCATTGGTTCCCACCCTGCTATCCTTCATGATTTCCAGCATCCGTTCTCTCTTTCTTGCCGAATAAATGCCATCTACAGTGTCAGCCAGACCATCCACATGAAAAGCTCCGGTTGCAAACACCAGCGCAAGCATCCCGCACATGATCGCGATTATATCAGGAAATATGTACGCAGCTACTTGGTAAGACAGGGCACTGATACCTCCCAGCACCAGCCCTACCATCGGGAAATAGATGATTCCCTTTTCCAGGTCTCCATCCCTGACTTCCCAATTAATATTGACAGGAATACGGGTCAAAAATCCTAATGTCAATCGAAATCCTTTTAACATATCCTCACATCCTCTATCATTGCCTGACACATACCCTCCACAGTATATACTTTCGCTGTCTGTTCTACAGAAAATCCATACTGCCTCAATGTTTTTGTCGTTACCGGTCCAATGCTGATGATCTTAGGCAATGGTCCTTTATAATCCCGGATCATTTCCGCAAAGGCCTTTACCGCACTGGAACTTCCAAAGGTGATATAATCCAGCTGTGGAAGTTGCCTTAGCAGTTCTTCCTGCTTTCTCTCCTCCATCACGGTTTCATAAAGTCCCAGATCTTCAAACGGAATGCCATGGGCTTTTAGCGCTTCCGGAAGTGCATGAGAGGCCTCCACTGCACGAAATAGCCCTACATAATCCTGCTTTCCAAGCATTGGAACCAATCCCTTTGCCAGATCCTCGCTGGAAAACGCATCTGGAATATAATCACTGGCGAATCCATGTTCCAAAAGTGCCCTTTTCGTTCCACTGCCAATGACTGCAAATTTGATATTGGCAAGATTTCGAAAATCAATTCTTTGCTCCCTTAAAGCCTGAAAGAAGTATTCTACTCCATTGGCACTGGTAAAGACTGCCCAGGTAAATTTATTTAAATGACCAAGGTCCATATGCTTTCTTTTCGTATCGATCAGACTAAAGGCTATGGGTTCTCCACCGTATTTTCGTACTTCTTCGATTAGATGTGCTGCCAGACGTCTGGTTCCGGTAGCCATGATCCTTTTTCCAAACAGCTCCCCTTTCTCAAACCAGGCAAGCTCTTTTCCGTAGGCTGTCACATCTCCAATCACAATAATGGCCGGTGTCTGAATCTGATTCTTCTGACAGATTTCTTCTATATTCTCAAGACTTCCATAAACTGCCCGCTGTCTGGCTGTCGTTCCCTGTTTAATCACTGCAGTAGGCGTCTTTGGATCTTTTCCATGAAGAATCAGTTGCTGAACAATATTTGGAAGATTAGAAAGCCCCATTAAAAATACAAGGGTTCCCTCTTCCTTTGCCAGCGTATCAAAATTTAGAACAGAATTGCCCCTTTTCTCCTTGCTTTCGTGTCCGGTAATAATATGAAGAGAAGATGCACAAGTGCGATGGGTAACTGGAATTCCTGCATAAGCTGGTACAGCATAGGCAGATGATACTCCGGGAATGACCACATATTCAATGCCTTCCTTTCGAAGCTCCATCGCTTCCTCTCCCCCTCTTCCAAAGATAAAAGGGTCGCCTCCCTTTAACCGCACCACGTCATATCCCTGCTTTGCATAGTCGATCAGTACCTGATTAATACTTTCCTGTTTCAGATGGTGATGAGTAGAACGCTTCCCTGCATAGACGAGTCTGGCTTGTTCTTTCGCTTCATTCAACAAAGACATGGAAATCAGATTGTCATATACGATGACATCCGCTCTTCTGATGGCTTCCAAGCCTTTTATGGTAATCAGTCCTGCATCTCCCGGACCAGCACCGACAAAAGTAACCTTTCCATATACCGGCTTCTTTAAGATGCTTTCTCCCACTTTTCTTCCAAGTGCTCCCGCTTCTGTGATGCTTCCTTCACACACGACATACACAGGATTTTTGCCATTTTCTGCAAACATCGCCTTCATCCGCATATGATCTTCTTCTAATGTGGTATGCACTGCCGCTGGTGCATTGCAGCCTCCTCCGATCACAGATAAAAACTGTCTTTCTGCCTGTAAGACCGCTGCTGCTTCTGGACAATGAATCGCAGATAGAACCTCTTCCAAATCTCCGTCCCTGCCTTCCACTGCCAGAATTCCCTGTCCAACGGCAGGCAAAAACTGCTCTGGATCCATATATTCATAGAACAGCCCTTCCTCTCGATCCATGCCGAGTCGCTTCAATCCAGCGGCTGCCAGCACGATGGCATCATATTCACCTGCCATCAGCTTGGAGACTCTGGTCTGTACATTGCCACGAAGAACCTTGATCTGAAGATCTGAATTGATTCTTTTAGCCTGAAGCTCCCTTCGAAGGCTGCTGGTGCCGAGCACTGCTCCTTTGGGCAGATCCTTTAATAAGATTCCTGTTGTGGTCAAAATTACATCTCTGGAATCGGTACGATCCAAAACTGCTTTCAGTCCAAGACCTTTTGGAAACGCCATTGGCATATCCTTGGCACTATGTACTGCCAGATCGATTTCTCCACTTATCAGAGCCTCTTCCAGTTCCTTGGTAAATACGCCTTTCCCTCCAAAAGAAGCCAGGGAACGCTTCAGATCCTGATCTCCTTTGGTAGACATTTTTATAATCTCAACACTGAGTTCTGGAAATCGACTTAAAATCTTCTGCTTAACGATTTCCGTCTGAATCAGTGCCAATTTACTTTTTCTTGTTCCAATTCTCAATACTTTACTCATATTTCTTTTCATAACCTCTTGGCGTAATCATCTTTCCATCTAAAATATAGGTGGAGGAATTTCCAATAATCACCACGCAAAACATATCCAGAGGCATATCCTTTAGCTCTCCAAGCGTAGTCAGATAAGAGCTTTCCTCTGGTCTGCCAGCATGGCGTACCACACCCACTGGAGTTTGTGAATTTCTATATCGTAGTAGAATATCTGCTGCCTGTTCCACATAGGTTTTTCTCTTCTTGCTTTTAGGATTATAGAGGCAGGTAACCATATCCGCCATTCCTGCACACTCTATCCGTTTTAAGATCAGTTCCAGCGGCGTCATCAAATCACTTAAGCTGATTACAGAAAAATCATGCATCAGCGGTGCCCCAAGAATTGCCGCTGCCGCACTGGCAGCAGTGATTCCTGGAACCACCTGAATCTCAATATTTGCATGCTTTTTCTGAGCCACTTCCATAACGATTCCTGCCATTCCATAGATTCCACTGTCTCCGCTGCTTACCATTGCGATGTGATCATACTGTCCGGCCAACTCCACGGCCATCTCACAGCGCTTGATTTCCTGCATCATCGGCGTAGCAATATATTCTTTTTCTGGAAATAAAGGCTTTAACAACTCCACATAAGTCGTATATCCTATTACCATCTCTGCTTCTTCTATGACCTTTACTGCCCGGTTTGTCATATCTTCATATCCCCCAGGGCCAAATCCTACTACTGTCAATCTTCCCATTGTCGGTTCCTCTCATTCAGACATTGAAAAAATGCCTCCAGATTCTTCGGATCTGCACTGTCCCTGACCTGATAAAACAGCTTTTTTATGGCATATTTCATATCTTTTTTTTCATTTTCACACATCATAAATTGGGTGATGGTCTGCATCACCTGATCATTTTCCTTAAAAATCCGCCATCGTTCAAACTTGGCTTCATAATCATCCAAAATAAATTCTGCAGCCTCTGCCTCTTTTTGTTTTTTCTCATTATTAGCTCTGGATATTTTCTCAAAATCATCAATATTATAATAGACTACCCGGTCTAAATCTTTCACTGATTTTTCAATATCCATTGGCACTGCAAGGTCGATGCATACTCTCTTTTTCCTCTTTGTTATGGCATTTGAAAATCCCTGCTCGGTAATCGTATAATGGGGACTTGCGGTAGCACTGATGATGACATCCATCTCATCCAGATATTCATAGCGTTTCTCATAGGGAATCTGTTCAAATAAAAGTCCATGCGTCCCAATGCTGCTTCGCCTTACAGTTGCATAGATAGAAACTCCCTTTACACATTGAAGATTTTTCAGGACGATAGAACCAATCTTCCCGCTTGCTCCAATGATCAATACCTTTTTTCCTTCCAGTCCCAAAAGCTCCTGATCGGCCTTCTTAATGGCAAGACTTGCGGTAGATACGGATGTTTTCGAAAGTTCTGTCTCCGTCTTGACCTTTTTGGCCCCTGTCACTGCATAACGAAACAATGTATTTAGATAAACTCCCGTAGTTCCAAGTTCCATTCCATATTCATGTGCCTCCTTTACCTGACCTAAAATCTGGTCTTCACCGATGACCATGGAATCCAGTCCTGCCGCCACCTGAAACAAATGATGGCTGGCCTTCTGATCCTGGAAAAAGCGGAGATAAGAACTGGCCTTTCCTTCTTTTGTAAGCCCTGCTGCATTTAATAGCAGCTTCTGCATCACTGCAAACACCTCTCTCTTTTCTTCCTGGTCATTGCCATAACAGTAAAGCTCAGTCCGGTTACAGGTGGATATAAGAATGCATTCCTCCACTTCCTTTGTCAGCACCAGCCTTTCCATAATCTTTGCCTGTTCTTCTCTGGAAAAAGAAAACTTCTCCCGAATAGAAAGAGGGGCATACTGATAACTGACACTGATCAACTGAATGCTCATAGGCTTCCCCTCCGATACTCATGGGTAAAGGTCTTATCATATAATCTGGACAATTCATATTCATCTCCCAGAAAATCACCTACAACAATCAATGCCGTCTTTCGAATCCCCGCTTTTTTCACCTGTTCGGCGATATCCTCTAAAGTTCCCTTTATAATCATCTGATCCTCCCACGAAGCTTTATATACCACCGCTGCCGGCGTATCCTTTCGATACTCCTTCTTAAGCTCCATAGTCAACTGGTCAATCATTCCCACACTTAAGAAAATTACCATAGTGGCATTATGCCTTGCCAGATCACGCAGTTTTTCCTTTGGGGGCACCGGTGTTCTTCCTTCCATTCTGGTCAGGATCACAGTCTGGCTTACGTTTGGAAGCGTATATTCCTTTTTTAATGCTGCAGCAGCAGCAAAAAAGGAGCTGACTCCCGGAATCACCTCATATGGAATCCTCATTCGCTCTAAAGCGTCCATCTGCTCTCTATGTGCTCCAAATACCGCCGGATCCCCTGTATGCACTCTGGCCGTCAAATATCCTTTTTCCTCTGCCTCCTGCATCACGGAAAGGACTTCCTCTAACGTCATGCTGGCACTATTATAGATTTTAGCCTCCGGCTTCGCATCCTTTAATATCTCTTTATTCACTAAAGAGCCGGCGTAAATAATTACGTCGGCTTTGTCTATGATCTTTTTTCCTTTCACTGTCAGCAATTCCGGATCTCCAGGGCCTGCTCCAATAAAATATACCATACGATTATCCTCTATTACTTACATGCATGCATCAATACATCACATGTCTTCCTAATGTCTTCTTCTGTGTGTGCGTCAGAAACAAACATAGCTTCATACTGGGAAGGTGCCAGATATACTCCATGCTCTAATGCATATCCAAAATAATCAGAAAATGCCTGCATATTAGAAGAAGTTGCTCCATCATAGTCTACTACTGGATCCTTTGTAAAATAAGCACATAAAAGTGACCCTACCTGATTGACCCAGATTGGCTGTCCGCTTTTCTCTCCCTGCTTTCTCAGTGCATCTGCAATTTTCTTTGCACTGGCATCAATTCGATCATAAATTGCCGGGTCATCTCTTAAGATTTCCAGTGTCTTAATTCCTGCTGCTGTCGCAACCGGGTTACCAGAAAGAGTTCCTGCCTGATATACCTTGCCTACCGGAGATACATGATCCATGATTTCCTTGCGGCCACCATAGGCTGCCATCGGCATTCCTCCACCTACGATCTTTCCAAGTGTGGTCATATCCGGTTTGATTCCATAATATTGCTGTGCTCCGCCAAGGCTTAAACGAAATCCAGTAATGACCTCATCAAAAATCAGAACTGTTCCATTTTCTGCTGTGATATCTCTTAAAAATCGTAAAAAACCTGGTTTTGGCGGTACCACGCCCATATTGGCTGCCACTGGCTCTACAACAAGCGCTGCAATCTCATCTTTATTCTCTTCAAAAAGTTCTCTTACCGAATCTTCATTATTATATAATGCCACCAAAGTCGTCTTTGTATATCCTTCCGGTACACCTGCGCTGTCTGGAACGGAGCTTGTAAGCGCTGCAGATCCTGCTTTTACTAAAAGGCCATCGGAATGACCGTGGTAGCACCCCTTAAATTTAATGATCTTATCTCTTCCAGTGAAACCTCTGGCAGTACGGATAGCCGACATAACCGCTTCTGTTCCAGAACTTACCAGACGAGTGACTTCCATAGAAGGCATCATCTCTTTGATCATCTCTGCAATGATCGTTTCTCTTCTTGTTGGAGCACCAAAGGTCAGACCATCTACTGCAGCCTTTTGCACTGCTTCAATGACCTCCTCTCTTGCATGTCCCAGAATACCTGGTCCATAGGAACATACATAATCGATAAATTCATTGCCATCTACATCGTAGATCTTACTTCCCTTTGCATGATCAATAAATAATGGGGTTCTTCCTACAGAACCATAAGCACGAACTGGTGAATTAACACCGCCTGGCATCACCTTTACTGCCTGATCAAATAATTCCTTAGATGTATCAAAATTCATATTACTTCCTCATTTCCATTTACTTTCGCTAAGAATTAGTGTAACATTGCCGTTACTATTTGACAAGCAATGATTCCTCCTCTTCGCTTAACTGGTTTTTCACCATCTGTATTTCCTCCAGCGTAATGCAGGTTTTCATAGTCTGACTTTTTACCATATTGATACACTGCCCGATTTCCATCCATTTTACACTTTCTAATTCTTCCTTTTGAATCGTAAAATCTTTCTCTTCTAAATCTTTCCATATAAAATATACTTTGCTGATCTGGCGATCTACAAACATCTCTCCATGAAATTCTTCATCGTGATAGATTACCCGTCTGCCACATAAATGAAGCTCCTCTTCCGAAGCTGTTACTCCCAGTTCTTCTTTCAGCTCACGAAGGGCAGACTCTTCATATCCACTACCAGCTGGAATATGTCCAGCACTAGAAGTATCATAGCACCCTGGATAGGAGTCCTTATTCCTGCTTCGCTTCTGTAATAACACCTGAATCTCCTGATCATATTTTCGTACCAGCCAAACATGGGAGGTTCTATGCCAGATTCCCTTCCTGTGTGCCTGCGTCCGTTCCACCACTTCTCCTGTGGGATTTCCATCCATATCTACAATATCCAGCCACTCCATATGATTCACCTCATGTTCTCTACTGATTTCTTTCTATATGATAGCACATTCTTTTTTCCAGCGAAATGATGTAATAAAGATTTTGTCTCAATTACGCTTCCATAACCGCGTCTTTCATGGATTTTACATATTCATAAATATGAGGACCAGCAGCATCTCCATACTTTTCTACAATCTTTACAATGGCACTTCCCACAATTGCTCCATCTGCAATTCCTGCCATCTCCTTTGCCTGCTTTGGTGTACTGATACCAAATCCAATGGCTGCCGGTCTATCAGAAGCCTCCCGGATTGATTTTAAAATACTGTCCAAATCGGTCTGAATCTCACTTCTTACACCGGTCACTCCCATAGAAGATACCACATAGATAAATCCTGCCGCATCTGCCGCAATTTTCGTGATTCGATCCTTAGAGGTCGGTGCAATTAATGAGATTACATCTACATCATAGGCTTTTGCGATCGGTGCCAGTTCTTGCTTTTCTTCAAATGGCAGATCCGGAATGATCAGACCATCCACACCAGCCTCCTGACATTTTTGTGAAAACGTTTCATAGCCATATTTAAATACCGGATTTAAATATGTCAAAAATACGATTGGAATATCTGTTTTCTTTCTTATGGATGCTACCATATCAAACAGCTTATCGGTAGTAGCTCCATTGGCCAGCGCACGGATATTGGCATCCTGAATAACCGGCCCTTCTGCAATCGGATCACTGAATGGAATTCCAATTTCAATCAGATCCGCTCCCCCTCGTACCATTTCCATAATAAATTCTTCACTTTTTTCCAGGGTTGGATCCCCTCCTGTTACAAATCCAATAAATGCCTTTCCATGATCAAATGCTTTCTCTATTCTACTCATAAATCTCAACTCCTCGATATCTTGCAATTGCTGCTACGTCCTTGTCACCGCGTCCGGATAAACAAATGATGATAGAATCCTCCGGTGTATATTCCTTTGCAACTTTTAATGCCTGCGCTACTGCGTGAGCACTTTCAATGGCACAGATGATTCCTTCTGTTTTTGCCAGATATTCAAATGCTGCTACCGCTTCTTCGTCTGTTACCGGCACATATTCTGCCCTCTTAGTATCATGAAGGTTGGCATGCTCCGGTCCGATTCCTGGATAATCCAAACCAGCAGATATAGAATATACAGGTGCGATCTGTCCGTATTCATCCTGGCAGAAATACGATTTCATACCATGAAAAATCCCCAATGTTCCTTTTGCAATGGTTGCCGCATGCTGGTCCGTATGAATTCCTCTCCCTGCAGCTTCACAGCCAATCAGGCGAACTTCTTTATCCGGAATAAAATGATAGAACATCCCCATGGCATTGCTTCCTCCACCGACACAAGCCATAACGGCTGCCGGCAGCTTACCTTCCAGCTTTAAGATCTGTTCTCTTGCTTCCCGGCTGATTACGCTCTGAAAATCTCTTACAATAGTTGGAAATGGATGTGGTCCCATAACAGATCCAAGCACATAATGGGTATCACTAACTCTGGAAGTCCATTCTCTCATCGTTTCATTTACTGCATCCTTTAATGTCATAGTTCCACTGGTTACTGCATGAACCTTTGCTCCTAAAAGCTCCATACGATATACATTTAAAGCCTGACGATCTGTATCCTCTTTTCCCATGAAAATCTCGCATTCCATATTTAAAAGGGCTGCTGCTGTTGCCGTTGCTACTCCATGCTGTCCAGCTCCGGTTTCAGCAATGACGCGGGTTTTTCCCATTCTATTTGCCAGAAGACACTGTCCCAGTACATTGTTGATCTTATGAGAACCTGTGTGATTTAAATCTTCTCTTTTTAAATAAATTTTTGCTCCTCCAAGATCCTTTGTCATCTGCTCTGCATAATATAAAAGAGAGGGACGTCCCGCATACTCT
>OBLI01004355.1_pt1 | contig 10157 bp, 7 predicted proteins | sample 1519701 | NCBI WGS metagenome assembly OBLI01 (sample SAMEA3663005, study PRJEB22513) | pig gut metagenome | biome: pig gut; feature: pig-associated habitat; material: faeces | place: France | collected 2012 | reverse complement strand
TGGCTCCGTCCACCTTCTGGGCGTTGAGGAGCTGCTTCTTTGCTGCTTGTTTCATAATTGTAATCACTTGTTTAAAAGATGAATAATGTTAGTTGATTCGCGTATCGTTGATATACAGGCCGTCGGCAGCATATCGGATGTCCATCGGCTTTTTCAGAGGGTCATAACAGACTCTTTTCATCATGACACATTCATGACACCAACATCTGTCCTCGTCCTCCATCACAGGCTGGATAAAATCCTTGACCCACTTGTAAAACAACTTACGCTCAGGATCCTTCGAACAGCCTATCGTCATATCTCTCACCACCTGAGAGTCTACGAACGTCATACTTCTCCAAGCCAATTTACTATTTCGATTTACCTTGTCAGCATTGCCAAAGAATTCACCGAAAAACAAACGAGGTTTAAAATCCTTCGGAACCTTTTTGGTTTCCGCTTCCACGTATATTTCTACCACTTTTCCCTCCGTGTCGGCTAATACTGGGAACAGTTTATCTCTGCCGATATCTGTGATAGCAACCAGGTCCTCGATGCAAAAGAACAGTCCTTCGTCGTTTTTTACCACTCTCAATCCGCCAAACTGCGGATGATAAAACACATAAGCGTTTCCTTCCATATTTATATATAATGTTTATGAGTTGGACTGCGAGATATTCGCCAAATTTCAGTTTCAGGAACGGTACCGGATTCCTATAAACAAAAAACGCCCGCAACCAGACTTTACTTGCCTGATTACGGGTGCAAAGATAGGGCAAAAACACCTTTGGGAAAAATAGGAAAAATAGGATTAATATTTGTCCCATAAAAAAAAATCATCTATGGGCAAAGAAATCTGCTACTTTATCATCCATTTCTTTATTTTTCATGTCCTCACAATGATTGAAGACATTGTTGAACGATTTTATCGTAACTTCTTTTCGTATATTACAATCATCGGTAAGAAATCGATAAATGGCATTGGCACTAACGATATGCTGCGGTGCCAGGATGCCCTTTCTTCTCCAATATCTGATAAACGCAAATATTGCGATATTCAATGGTGAAGACTTGCTCGCACTGGTAGACATAGAATTTAGGCCATTTAGGGTGAGAAATTCTATAAATAAAGAGGCTTGCTCGGCGGTGGTCTCTTCATCTTTTAAAGAAGATGCTTCATCAGACACAAAAAGGTATTCTTTTTTTCGGCCGATTCTGATACCATTATCCAATGGTTTTCTATTCCTTTGCTCCAGGTATTCATAATAGCCATCCAGAGTGGCGATATAAGCATCAAGCCTAGGAAGTTCAGCTTCAACCAAATGATTGTCTATTCTGTTAAAGGTCTCCAAGTATCGACGTAATACGAGCGCATCATGATAATCTCTTTCCTGCATGGCAACATCTACCAGTAAGTGTGCGTGTATGCTCATATCCATAGGAGGGAACGCCTCAAATTGTAAGTATACTCAATAAACTGGCTGTTGCCATTCAATTGAATGACCACGCAAAAAAGGCCGAATCGCCCATACTTCAGTATCAAGCGCAAGAGCTTGATTATAAATCTCCCCATAATTCGAAATTTATATTAGTTAGAAATTAAGTTCTTTGTCGCTCGTTCCTTAGTAGAGGACGTTAGAATTTGTTTGCGCTAACAATTTTGCTGGTACAAGCAAATGCCAGGAGAACTATAAGGGAATACACCCTTAGGGGACAGTTGGTCTCCGATTTCATCATATTTTACTTTCTTTTTTTTAGGTATTTATTTATAGATTAGAATTAGCCTCAAAATGAGTTCGCTAACACATAATGAGGCGGAAAAACTCACTTATATATTACTTCATAAAAGCCAGCAAGTCCTTTCCCTTATGCATAAGGTTGAGAACCACTACGGCTTGCATTCCGTAAATTTTCTTATATCTTTCTTTCATCTCATACAGCATGGTAAGCTTGGATTCCCTTTCCCTTACATATTTCTTATAGTTCTCCACCGCCTCTATTTCTTGGTAAAGATAATAGCCGATGATGTAGCAGAATTGCCTGATGGTCTCAAAGGATTTTGAGGTATCTTGCTGTCTTAGTTCTCTAATGGTATCGTAAGAAGGTCCAAACTCCAATTTTATGATTGTGGGGGTTGTGATTTCCTCCACTAGTATGTGGTCAAGGAGTGCTCCCACTTCCTTGACAACCTTGCCTCTCATATAGCCGTCGGCATATGAATTCATGTAACTACGTCCTTTTCCCATAATTTCTTTTTTTAAATTTCGGTGTGAAATTACAAAGAAAGAGCGAAATAAAAGGGTGTACTACGATTCCTTAATCCGTAATATGAGTACTATTATTTTTCTGATTTTTAGTTTTTTGACAAAAAAAGAGGGAAAAGTGAGCATTTTTGCAGCATCACTTCTCCCTGTTACTTTTATGGAATTTTTATGGTAGGTGCAGCGTTCTCTGCACTGCTTATTTCCTTGCGAACACACCAACTTTTAAACCCTAATATGGTCTCTATTGGCGATGAATCCTTTCACAGCTTGGAGCATGCCGTATTGGAAGGCATCGCTATCCTTATACTGCTTATAGAGCGACTTGTCACCCCTTCGCATGGCTAACATCTGTTTTTTGATGATCTTTGCCAATACCTGGTCGGAGGCTTGCTGGTCTGGATTGCCTTCCACATACTGGTAATCCTCGTCTTCTCTCACCATCTTGGAGAGATTGATGATCTTTGCCTTCTGCTCGTCGGGTGTAGCATTCCATCCCTTAAACCAATGTTCGTTGAATTGCTTCACGATTTCGTCTAATGGGTCTTTCTCGCCATCGTCTCCTCCTGCGTTCACCATTTTCGGTGCCAGTGGGTCTATGGTGCTTTCGCCAGAATCAAGCTCGATATGCTGATTCAGTGCCGTGCGGCGTGCACCGTAGGTATTGAGGTCGATACTGTTGAGCAAGTCTTTCAGTTCATCGTCATTCTTGGATTTCACCTTTAGCTCAGGTATCAGGAAGCGCAGGAACCAGAACAGTCTTTCCCAGTCTGCCACCTCATAGTCCATGATGGCTGCCATTCGGGAATATATCTTCACGAATTGCTTGCACTTCATCTTGAAGTCTGCCTTGCCGTCCTCTTCCCACTCTATCTCTTCGTTGAACCGCTGGGCGCAGGTGTCGATGACAGGTGCCAATTCGTCGGCTTTCTTGCCTTGGATATAGAGGTCAGAAAACTGCGTTACCTCGTCCATGTCGAAGACACCCAACGTGAGCAGGGTGGTCATCAGTTCGTGCAGCACGTTCACATCGGTAGCACCGCTCAGCGTGGTGGCGGTATAGAATGGCTCGAATGCGGCCTTCATGTCATCTACCGAATTGTAGAAGTCGAGCACAAACAGGTCTTCGTTTCGCTTGCCCAACTCGGCTGCCGAGCGGTTCAGCCTGGAGAGGGCTTGCACAGCCAGCACGCCAGCCAATGGCTTGTCGATGTATATGGCGCAGAGCTTAGGCTGGTCGAAGCCTGTCAGGTACTTGTTGGCTACCACCAGGATACGGTTGTCGTCTTCGTCAAACTTGGTGGCTGTATCCTTTTCGGGGAATTCGTTCAAGCCTGCCTCGGTATAGGCTTTGTCGCCCAGCTTCTTCTCGCCAGAGAAAGCGATGAGTGCGTGGTAAGGCAACTTGTTCTTGGCGATGATGTCCTTGATGGCTTGGTAGTAGAGGATGGCACACTCGATGTCCTTGCACACCACCATTGCCTTTGCCTTGCTGTCCAGCTTATGTGAGTGAAAAATCTTGGTGTCGAAGTGATCCATCATGATTTCTGCCTTTGCCTGGATAGTCTTCGGGTTGCGCTCCACGGTCTGACGTATCTTTTTCTGTGCCTTTTTGTTGTTGTATTTCGGATTTTCCTTGATGCTCTTAATGACCTCGTAGTAACCTTGGTAGGTGGTATAGTTGGTCAGCACGTCGAGAATAAAACCTTCCTCGATGGCTTGCTTCATACTGTAGAGGTGGAAGGGATAGAACTTGCCCTTCTCCCCTCGCTCGCCGTTAACGTCTTCCCATCCGAATCGCTCCAGGGTCTCTCGCTTCGGGGTGGCAGTGAAGGCAAAATAAGAGCAGTTGGTGCTCATCTTGCGTTCCTTCATCAGTTTCTCTATCAGCTCGTCGGTGTCGGCTCCACCCGTGTCGGCATCCTGCTCTGAGGAGCCGTTCTGCTGCATGGAGGCATTCATCTTGTCGCTGGCAATGCCCGACTGCGATGAGTGTGCCTCGTCGATGATGATAGCGAAGTTGCGGTCGCTCACGTCCTTGATGGTGTCACAGATAAACGGAAACTTCTGTATCGTGGTGATGATGATGCGCTTGCCACCCTCGATGGCATCCTTCAGGTCGCCGCTACTGTTGGCATGGGCGATGATTTTCTGGGTCTGTCCGAATGCTCGGATGTTGGCGGTTATCTGCTTGTCCAGGAGTCTGCGGTCGGTCACTACGATGGCTGAGTTGAAGAGTTTTTCTTCCAAGCCTTTGGCTCGCTTAGCTGCCATGGTGGTTGGACAGGCGTTGATGACTTGGAAGGCGAGCCATGTGAGCGAGTTGCTCTTGCCCGAACCTGCCGAGTGCTGGATGAGGTAACGCTCGCCTACGCCATTCTCCGATACGTCTTCGAGGAGCTTGGTCACCACGTCGAGTTGGTGGTAGCGTGGGAAGATGAGCTTCTTGGCGTTCTTCATGATGTGGGGCACAATCTTGCCCGTCTTTGCCTCGCCATAGTCGAAGCACACGTACTTGTCGATAATGTCGGCGAGACAATCTTTCTGCAACACCCATTCCCATAGGTAGCTGGTCTTGTAACCGTTGGGGTTCACTGGGTTACCTGCGCCCTGTCCGTTGGGCAGACCTTTATTGAATGGCATAAAGTAGGTTTTCTTGCCAGCCAACTTGGTGGTGAAGAAGATTTCATTCTTGTCGCCTGTGAAGTGTGCGAGGCAGCGACCGAAGTTCAAAAGCTTGTCTTTCGGGCTGCGGTCTTCCTTGTATTGCTTCTGCCCATTGTAGCGTGCAGTCTGGTAAGTCCAAGGGTTCTTCCACTCAAAGGTAAAAATCGGCAGTCCGTTTACATAGAGCACCATGTCTATCTCGTCGCCTGGTTTCAAGCGAGAGTAGGTTTGCTGTCGGGTCACGGAGAACTGGTTCTGCTGAAAGAGTAGCATATTCTCCTTCGCATCGGCTGGAGAAGGTTTCGGATACCAAAGTTTCAGCGCAATGTTCTCTACTTTGATTCCTTCACGCAGCACCTTGATGATGCCGAAGGTCTCTATGTCCTTGCTGATACGTTCGGGGATGGCACGCTCCAGGGGTGTTCTTCCCACGTAGGTATCGAGTATGTCTTGCTGGGTGGCGTGCAGGAACGACATGAGACGGCGCATGTCTATCGCCCAATCCTCGTTCTGCTTATACTTGAAGTCGCTTGGCACGCCCCAGTAGTATTGGTCGGCGGCAGGCTGCTGCGCATCCACGTCTTTCGCCGTGATGCCCAGTGCCTTTCGCTCCTCTATGGTAGAGCCTACCAAAGCCTTTTCTATCAAGGCTTCGAAGGCTTGTTCTTTTGTTTCTGATGTATGGCTCATGATACCTTTACCTTTCCTGTTACTACTTCGTTGATGATGATTTGCTTGCGCTCCTGAAGGAGAGTGATTTGACGCTGACAGTGTCTTGCATATAAGTCTATTTTACCTATATTTTGCTTTAAGAATAGAGCTATTTTATTCTGTTCTTCTATAGATGGATAAGGCATATACAAACCTTTAATTCTTTCAACTGCCAAACCAGGTTGCGCAGAAGCTAATGAATATTGCCCCAAATTCATCAATCGTAAGATTTCACCAAACCATAATGTATTATATTTTTTCTTGGGATAGCATACGACTGCATGTTCCGTAGCCCAAAACTTATCTTCTGCATAATTGATATTTCCACAAAGAGCACCTTGCCTTCCTATCAAAACATGTGAGCCCTCACAATTATATGAACCATAAAAGCCACGCAATCCATTTCCACCATATACAGGATATGAACCTGTATCTGAAATTTCATTAGATGTGAGGTTAGAACCACTTTGAAGTTTAGCCAAATGCTTTATTCTTATAATTTTCCAATGTTTCGGAATCATGCCAATCCATTCCACGCCACTATCCTTCATTTCCACGTTCTCATCGAGTCCTTTAGTCACAGCATTTTGGATGATGATCTGCTTACGTTCATTCAGCAGGTCTATCATCTTTTGTTGCATGGCAATGGCTTTGTCGATTTTCGAGGTGGCGGCGTCGAGGTAACTACCGATTACAATCTGCTCGTCTATTGGAGGTATTGGATAATGATAGTTAATTAAAATGCTAGCATCAAAATGAGGGATAGTCGTACCATTGGCAAAATCTTTAGATGTTGGTTCCAACATTTTTAGAAAATAATAGAAATATAAATTATTAAAATATTCTCTATACCCAGAAATTTTGGCCATAGTTGAACCTAAATATCCCTTTTTTGAAAGGATAAATTCACCAGCATTGGCTCCATCCCACAAAACTAAAGCCTCTGACTCTTCTATTTCAAATAACCCAATACTTGATGTAGGATATTTTACAATCTTATTATCTCTACTACGAAGATAATCCATAGTCAAATATGGCAGACCAATATTTTCATCGCTAAATTCTTTGGGAGTCTTGCCTTTTTCAAACTTAATAAAGCTTTTTAATGGCATAACTTCCCAGTGACTCGGAATCTCCCCGAGCCACTTTACTCCACTATCCTTATATTCACTATATCTTTCCATACTTAACCCTCCTTGCTTAAAAGTTGACGGATGAAACCATCGTTCTCTTGGTCGAGGGCAAGGATGTCTGCCTCGTTCTCTTCCAACGTGCGCAGAGGCACTGGCTTGTAGAAATACTTGGTAAAGGAAATCTCGCAACCTATCTTGGTAGGTGGCAAGTTGATCCAGGCATCCTCCACGTATGGACGCACCTCACGCAGGAAGTACTCGTAGATGTCTTCTTTCACAGGTATCTTTTCCGTATCTCTGAGGTCGCTATCGGTCTCATATTCCACATATAGCTTGCTGCCATCCAAGGCTTTCCAATAGCCGTATTCGTTCAGTCGCTCCTCTGGAATGCCATATACTGCCATCAAGCTGGTGATTTCCTTGCTGTTTGGCTTGTGCGTCTTCTTGACCACAGGCGCTGCCTTCGGGTCGGTCTCACTCATGGCTCTGGCTATGGTCTTCATCTCGGCGGCACTGATGTTTTCCTCCATAAATTCAGAGGCAGCTGTCTTGATGCAGCCAAAGAACTTGTTATAGTCCATGTATTCGTCGGTACCCACAATCTTCATCAGTTCATGGGCGAGGTCAACCAAGTGCTTGCGCTCCTGCCATTTCTTGGCAGAAATCAGGTTGTTCAACTGCTTGTCGGTCTTCTTGATATCCTGCTCCTGGAGATAACTCTTGATGGCTGTCACTTCGCTGTCAAGTCCTGTGAACACACGCTCGCCATAGGTCTGATAGAGCCACTTAGAAAGCTCTACGTCCGATTTATCGTAAAGCAACTCGTCTATCTTGAGCTGCGAGAATTTACTGCGAAGGCGCAATGGTCGCTCGATGGTAACATTATAGAATCGGAAATCGTCATTATCAAATATCTTCGACTCCACCTTGTTATCCTCGGCAGCTTCCTTCTCCTCGAAAGCCATGTAGGTTTCGAGTATCTGCTGGCGATGTAGCGGCGTGATGGTACAGTTGCGAGAACCTTGGTTCTTGCGCAACTTCTCGTAACACTCAGAGGCATTGATGAGCTGCACCTTGCCACGGCGCTCAGCAGGCTTCTTGTTGGTGAAAATCCACACGTAGGTAGTGATACCTGTATTATAGAAGATATTGTTAGGCAACTGCACGATGCAATCTACCAAGTCGTTTTCAATCAAGTATCTGCGGATGTTACTCTCACCACTACCCGCATCGCCTGTAAAGAGCGACGAGCCATTGTGAATGGAAGCTATACGACTGCCCTGTGGCTGCATATCGAGTGGTTTCATCTTATCGATTTCCTCCAATACGAAGAGCAACTGACCATCAGAAGTTCTCGGTGTACTATCCAATGACTCTACTTCGCCCGCAAAATTAGTCAATTTCAGCTCGAATCGGGCATCGTTGAGCACCTTCTTCTTTCCCTCGTCCACCTCGCTGTATATAGACTCCTTGTCAGTCTTCCACGACTTGCCGTAAGGAGGATTTGTCAACATAAATCCGAAGCTATTCATCTTCTGCTTGGCGAAATAATTCTCCGTGATGGTATTGCCCTTATGGATGCCGTCAGGGTTTACGCCCTTGATAATCAAGTCAGACTTGCAGATGGCATAAGTTTCAGGGTTGATTTCCGTACCCGAAAGGAAGATGGTGGAATCCTTCACACCCAGATTCACCAAGTATTCGTAACCCTCGGTGAGCATACCGCCCGAGCCACAGGCTGGGTCGTATAGCGTAATGGTCTTAGGAAGGTCGTCCTTGACAGGCTCGAACACAAGGTGCGCCAAGAGCGAGATAGCATCACGTGGGGTGAAGTGCTCACCAGCCTCCTCGTTGTTCTCCTCATTGAATCGGCGCAAGAGTTCCTCGAACACCGTTCCCATATCTACATTGTCGAGAGGTGGGAGTGGCAAGCCGTCAGGGTCATCCTGTGGCTTGTTGGTGAGGTTGATGCGTGGGTCGGTGATACGTTCGATGATGGCTAGCAATCGGTCGTTGTCGGCAAGTTTGCGAGCCTTGTTATAATAATCGAAATTATCCAGTACATCCTTCACGTTGTCACTGTAGCCGCTCAGGTATTCAACGAAGTTCTTATAGAGGATGTCGTTGTTGTCGGGAGCCTGGTCCTTCAGACGGTTCAATGTCCACTTGGAGGTGTTATAGTAAGAGAGCTGGGTAATGTTACACATTACGTCCTCATCTATCTCGTCTTCGGGGTCCATTTCTTCCAACTCTTTCTCCACCTCTTCCTTGGTAGGTTCAAGGAGGGCATCCAGTCGGCGGAGCACCACCATAGGCAGAATGACATCACGATACTGACCACGCAAGAACACATCACGTAACACGTCGTCTGCGATATTCCAGATAAGCGATACGATTTGGCTATTATTATTTTCCATTTCTTTCTTAAAGGTTATTTCGTTAAACTTTCAGTGTAAACACATTTCCCCCTGGCATATCCTCCAAGGTTATCACCCACTCTATCTCCCCATCCTCTGGGTCGACATCAATAGCATACGTCGTGCCCTCCTGCTGTCCGTCGAAGCGCACGTCGAAGCGCCAGAGACCGTTCTTCAGAATCTGGTCTCTGGTAATCTTGATGGTTGAAATCTTGGAGATATCTATGTCGAGGCGCTGGGCTATCTTCTGATAGCTAAGCACCCATCGGGTCTTACCATTAGAAATGTATTCATAGGCGATGCCATCCTTGGTGAAGCCGATACCCTCAGTATCGGTAATGGCATAATAACTGGGAGCCTCGCTGTCAGCAGGTGGACTGACAACCAGGTCGGTATCGGAGCTTACATCATCCTTGCTGCAACTGGCAAGGGCAAGCGTTAAAAATGCGGCTACAAGAGCCAGCTTCCCCGATATGGGGGGGGTAAATCTACTGATAATCATAATGTTATCGTTTTATTATCACTTATGTGGCAATATACCACACCACAAAGTTACGATTTCTTTTGGAAACTGCCAAGGATTTCGGGAGAAAGTTTTGAAAAAAGTTATTTTTGGATGCGACCCAGTCGCCATGTAAGGACGCCTGGGTGATTGCTATTATAACCAGGGCTTAGAATGCCTAAAAGGCCTAAAATCCGCAACTATCATCCAATACACGATTAAGGGTAGATTTATGAGTCGTTAGTAGCAGCTTTCAGTAAAAAGCAACAGCACAACATCAATATGTAGCCACCATCCCCTTACCCCACGATGCGACTTGAGGTAATACGCAGATTCTAACCGGAAAGAAAGGATTCTTATCCGAATTCTGTTTTGAAGGGTTTTGCATAAGCGCGGTTCTCTGTGTAGATATTCAGCACGTATTGCCTTGCAGTCATGATCCACTTGGCAGGTACGGAGATGAATCTGAAGACAAAAGCCTTTATGC
>OBLI01004353.1_pt1 | contig 10159 bp, 8 predicted proteins | sample 1519701 | NCBI WGS metagenome assembly OBLI01 (sample SAMEA3663005, study PRJEB22513) | pig gut metagenome | biome: pig gut; feature: pig-associated habitat; material: faeces | place: France | collected 2012 | reverse complement strand
TTTCGCTATACATATTTTCCCAATCCCTCAACGCGCCTTTACCGCCTCGGCAATATCCAAAAGACAGCGATAGCGGTACTGTGGGGCTTTGTCCTCTAACAGTTTCAAAAGTTGCGGACAAATTTCTCGGCTGATAACAAATTTTTTAATGACAAAACTCTGCCGCACGGTTTTGGTGAAATACGCGGTGTCCATTAAGCAGAAGTCATTGAGCAGTAAAAACACACCCTGTTGGTATTTCATCAAATCGTTGGTGGGAATGTTTACAAGCTTTGCCGTGGGGGAAACGCTTGTAAACAGCAGTTCCATTTCCTTCGGGTTGCGCAACAGTGCGGCAGGAGAAGTGCCGGTTTGCTTTTGATATTCGTTCAGCAGTGCGCGCACCTCCTCGGGGGTTTCGGCGTGTACAATGCCGACACGGTAATCGGAAAGCCAACGGTTGACCTGTTCTTCGTCGCAGGTGGTGTCGTCATCGCCGATGTCAAACGCCGTGTAAATGACAATATCGTCGGAAAATGTTTGCCTGCCCTTTAAGGCAAAGGAAAGCGCCACATACAAAGACGCGCTGAAATCAATAAAGGGGCTGATGTCCAAATAGTGCTGTGCAAAAGCGAGCATCGGGTACATACGGTCTATGTCCGGCTTGCCGTACAGCGTTTCATAAACCGAGCAAAATGACGGCTTTGCCGTATAAAAATCGAACAGCGTTTGCCCGGTGATGTAGGTGAAAATATTGTTTTCCGTTTTTTCTAACAGCGCGGGCGTGCGCAGATAGGTGGGAATTAAACGCCGTTTCGGGCTGCAAATGCGTTCGCCGCGGTAAAAAATCGGTGTGCCCGCTTGAAAAGGCACAAACAACGCGGTTTCAAATTCCTCCATCGTCTGAATTTGAATTTGGGAAACGGCAAAACTGACGTCCAGCGCGTCCTCCAACCGGCGGCGCAAGCGTCCCGATACCGATAACTCCCCGTTTTTTAGATTTTCCAATTTAGACATAGTATCACCACCCAAAGTGTACCATGATTTTTGACCGAATTCAACCGTTTTACGCCGCGCCGTTTTCGGGTTTTTATGAAAAAATACCGAAAAAACACTTGCGAGAAGGTGCAAAATCGTGTTACTATTAAAACAGTATATTTTAGGGGGCAGTTTTTATGTTGAAAAAGGGAATTGCATTCGCCCTAACCTTGCTTTTATTGCTTGGAACGGCGCAAACGGTTTTTGCCGCAAAGCCCGCTGTGCAAGCGGTGACCGTTGACGCCGACAACATCTCGCACGACATCAGCGACACCTTGTACGGCGCGTTCATAGAGGACATCAATTTCGCCGTAGAGGGGGGCTTAAACGCCAATTTGGTGCGCAACAACTCATTTGAATATTTGCACGGCGACGAAAAAGCGCTTTCCGGCTGGACGATTGACGGGCAATATATCCGCAAGGTCGGCAACGGTATTTCCGAGAACAATCCTGCGTATATTTATATGCCCGACGCCAAAGACCGTACCGTCAAGAACTACGGCTTTTGCGAGTATTACCGTTACAAAACCTACGACATCAATCCCAAAAGCAAAAACGCCGGCAGTATGGGGATTCAAGCCGGAGAGATATATACCCTCTCGCTTTGGTTTAAAGAAACCGACACCACCGTAACGGCCTTTTTAGAAAACAATCAGGGAGAAAAACTGTCCGATACGGTTACATTTCGCGCGCAAACCGATGTTTGGGCAAAATACACCGTGGATTTGTCTGCCGCCAAAACCGACGACGGGATTTTGGTGCTGAAATTCGGCACGGGCGATGTGACGTTTGACTTTGTCTGCCTGTATCCGCAAAAAAGTTACGGCTACGATACAGATACTTGGAAATACACTTCGCTGCGGCAGGATTTGTTCGACGCGCTGTATGCACTGCACCCGGCATTTCTGCGTTTCCCCGGCGGCTGTGTTGCGGAGGGAGACAGTCTCGAAAATTTGTTTAATTGGAAAGATACCGTCGGGCCGTTGGAAAGCCGCAAACAGTTTTATAATCTTTGGCGCAACAATGAAATCGACTATAACAACAGTTATGCCGTCGGCTATCATGAGTATTTTCAACTTTGTGAGGATTTAGGCGCCGCACCCGTGCCGATTCTCAATGTGGGGTTGGTCTGTCAGGCGCGCTGCGGGTATGACGATACCTATCAAAAATATCAGTCCGGCGAAATGACCGCCGCAGAATGGGAGGACTATTTAGACACCATCGCCCTGCGACCGGGCACAGCGGAATGGGACGACTATGTGCAGGATATTCTCGATTTAATTGAATATGCCAACGGCGATATCACAACCGAATGGGGCGCAAAACGCGCCGAAAACGGGCATCCCGCGCCGTTTGGGCTTGCCTATATCGGGCTCGGCAATGAAAATTGGGGCGAAGTGTATTTTCGCAATTTGCAAGCACTCAAAGCGGCAGTGCAAGAAAAATATCCCGAAATCACCATCATTACTTCCGCAGGTCCCGTCAGCGCCGGCGAGCAGTTTGAAGATTCGTGGGAGATACTCTCAAAAGACTATACGGATACCGTTGTCGATGAGCATTACTATCAAGACGATTGGTGGTATTTAGAAAACATTGACCGCTATGACAGCTATGACCGTGACGGGGCAAAGGTCTTTTTGGGTGAATATGCGGCAACCGCAAGGGGGGTGGGTACCTTACAAACCAAATCCAATTTAAAAGCCGCGCTTTCCGAGGCCGCCTATATGACGGGTTTGGAAGAAAACGGCGATGTCGTGGTGATGGCGTCTTATGCGCCGTTGCTTGCCAAAAGCAACGCCCAACAATGGAATATCAATTTGATTTGGTTTGACGCGTACAATGTGGTATTGACCCCGAGCTATTATACCCAAATGCTGTTTATGAACAATACCGGCACAAAATATGTGGAAACCGATTTACCCGACGGAAACGACGGTGTGTATCAGTCGGTGACGGTAGACCCCGAACAGGAATTGCTGTATATCAAACTTGTAAATACCACGGGGGAGAAAAAAGCCTTTACCTATGACCTTGCCGGCTTTGGGCAGGTGCAATATGCCGATGTGCTTACGCTGTCCGACCGTAGTTTGGCGGCATGTAATGAGCTCGGCAAAACAACGATTGTCCCGACGGTAAAAAAAGCGGAAACGACCGACACGCCGACCGTGGAGGCGGCGGGGTATTCCGTCAACATTCTGCGCATTGCTTACGGCAATAACGCCAAAGCCGAAGGGCTTTACAAACTCCCGAAAATGCCGAGCACTTCCAAATATTATTCCCCGCTGGAACGCGCATTGGCGACTGCCATTCCCGCGGCAGTTGTGGTGCTGGCGGCAGGCACCTGCGCGGTTGTATATATTCGCCGCAGAAAGAAACAGAAATAATCCGAATACGGTGCGGAAGTGAAATTTTGAAAATTTTTTCTCCGCGCCGTCTTTTTTTCCTTGTTTTTCAGGCGACTTGTGATACAATAAAAGCAGTTTTTTGTAACGGGAGGCGTTTATGGACGCAGTTTTTCAAGCCATTGAAAATGTCAATACCAAAGTCAATTCCATCGTGTGGGGCATTCCGATGTTGCTATTGCTGTTGGCGGCCGGGCTGTATTTGACCGTCGGCACACGCTTTTTTCAGGTCACCAAGTTCGGCTATGTCTTAAAAAACACGATTTTTTCGATGTTCCGCAAAGGGAAAAACGCCGAAAAAACCAAAGACAAGGACGCCATTTCGCCGTTTCAGGCGTTGGCAACGGCCTTGGCGGCAACCGTCGGCACGGGCAACATTGTCGGCGTAGCCACCGCGATTGCCGCCGGCGGCGCAGGCGCGATTTTTTGGATGTGGGTTTCTGCCTTTTTCGGTATGATGACCAAATACGCCGAAATTGTACTCGGTATTTATTTTCGCCATAAAAACGAAAAGGGCGAATGGGTCGGCGGCCCGATGTATTATATTGAAAAGGGATTGCATCAAAAATGGCTGGCTGTGCTGTTCGCGGTGTTTTGTCTGCTCGCCTCCTTCGGCATCGGCTCTGTGGCGCAAGTCAACGGCATTGCCACCGCGATGGAGGACTCCTTTCATATCCCAAACTATGTGACGGGTATCGTCATTTGCCTGCTGGCAGGCTTTATTGTGTTCGGCGGGCTCAAACGCATTGTGACCGTAACCGAAAAATTCGTGCCGCTGATGGCGCTTTTGTATATTGTCGGTGCATTGGTGGTTATCGTGGCAAATTTCCGCAATATTTTGCCGGCATTCGGCGAAATATTCAGGAGTGCCTTTCAACTGAAATCCGTCGGCGGCGGTGTGATGGGCTATGGCATTGCAAGGGCCATGCGGTACGGCTTCGCCCGCGGGATTTTCTCCAACGAAGCGGGCTTGGGCTCGTCTGTGCTTGTGCATTCTTCCGCGGATGTCAAAGAGCCTGTTGAACAAGGACTTTGGGGCATCTTTGAAGTGTTTTTTGACACGATTGTCATTTGCACCTTGACTGCATTGGCGATTTTAACCACCGGCGCACATACTGTCGAGGGGTTAGAGGGCGTCGCCATTACCCTGTATGCGTTTGAATCCGTTTTCGGGCGCGCCGGCAGTTATGTGGTATCCGTCGGCATTGTTCTGTTCGCCTTTTCCACACTCCTCGGTTGGTCGGTGTACGGTTGTCGCGTGTCGGAATATCTTGGCGGCAGAAACTGTGTGCAGGTGTATAAAGTCCTGTTTTTATCGGTATCCTTTATCGGTTCGGTTTCCGGCGTACAGTTGGTTTGGGATTTGGCGGATACCTTCAACGGGCTGATGGCTTTGCCGAATCTCGTCGGCGTATTGCTGTTGTCGCCGCTTGTGTTCCGCATCACCGCAAATTACCGAAAGCGCGTGTTTCAGCACCAACCCATTGCACCGATTTTGTCTGTGCACCAAAACGAAAAATTCAAAATCACCTATCGCCAATAAGCTTGAAAAAAAAGACCGCAGGTACACGCCAAAAGGCTGTCCCTGCGGTCTTTTCGCGGGAAATATGCAATATAATATAGCAGTTTACAAACAGAGGCGGTGCGGTATGGTTATACGCTTGAGAAAACTGCTGACGGCAACACTTGGCGTGCTTTTGATTGTGTTGGGGCTCATTTTTTTGTGTTACAGCCTGTTCGGCATGGAGTCGGATGAGAATCTGCTGCGCGCAGCCGGCGATACGCAAACGGCTGCCAACGCACCTGTACGGCAGATTGACCCGTCCAAGCCGATGCTGGCGCTGACCTTTGACGACGGGCCGTACGGCCCTGTAACCCTGCGGATTTTAGATGCCTTGGAAGCAGTTGGGGGCAGGGCAACCTTTTTTATTGTCGGCAGTCGCGTTGACGGGCGGGAGGAAACCGTGCAGCGCATTGCCGCGTCGGGCTGTGAATTGGGCAATCACACCTATGACCATGTGTCGCTCAAAGGTCTTTCCGCGGCGCAAATTCAAGCGCAACTCGCCAAAACCGACGAAAAGATTTTTGCGGTGACAAGCAAGCACACCACCGTTTTGCGTCCGCCCGGCGGCGCATATGACAATGCCTTATACACCGTTCTGCAAACGCCTGCGGTGCTGTGGACGGTAGACACCATGGATTGGAGCCACCAAAACAAAGATATTACCGTACAGCGCGTTCTGGAACACGCCGAGGACGGCGACATCATTTTAATGCACGATTTATTTTCCGCCACCGCTGACGCGGCAGAGGTGTTAATTCCCGCGCTGTGCGCGCGCGGCTTTCAGTTGGTAACGGTCAGCGAGTTGTTGGCATACCGTGACAACCCCGACGGCGTACTGCAAATCAACAGTTGACAAAATCGGTATTGCGCGGTATTATAATAGCGTGTTATCACTTTACTATGATAAATCGGAGGAATTGAAATGAAAATGAAAAAACTGCTCTGCCTCGTTTTGGCAGTCGTGATGCTTGTCGGTTGCTTTGCCGCCTGCGGCAAAACCGAAACCGCGCTGAATGTGGTTGCGGAAAAAGAGTCTGCCGGTGAAGAAGTCATTTTATCGGACGACTTCTTTAAATCCGCCAATTACACTGCGGTAGATACGCAGTCCAAAGCACTGATGGAAGTTTCCTCGGGCACAGCGGACGGCTGTGTGGTGGACTATGTTTGTTCCATCGGTATGATTGGCGAGGGCACGGATTATGCCAACCTTTCTGTTGTCGGGAAATACGCTTTTGCCGATGAGCAGTACGGCATTGCGTTCCGTAAGGGCAGCACCAAAACGGCTGCGGCGGTCAATGCGGCAATCAACGAGCTCATTCAAAACGGCAAACTTGCCGAAATCGCGGCGAAATATAAATTGAGCGAGCAAATTGATACCACCTTGGCGCAAATCCCTGCGGACGATACGCTGGACACTGCCGATTGGGAATACATTAAAGCAAAAGGTACATTGGTGATCGGAATCACCTATTTTGAGCCGATGAACTATATTGACGAAAATAACGAACTGACCGGTTTTGAGACCGAGTTTGCAAAAGCGGTTTGTGAAATTCTCGGCGTAACGCCCGTGTTCCAGGAAATCAGCTGGACTGCCAAGGAAACCGAACTCAACGCCAAAAACATTGACTGCATTTGGAACGGGCTTACCATTACGCCTGAAAGACAGGAAACCCTGGAAATCTCCAAGCCGTATATGAACAACAAACAGGTGCTTGTTGTCAAAGCCGAAAATGTTGACAAATATTGATTTCTAACGAAAAGTAACACAGTAAAAACGCAAAGACACACCCTTTTTGGGTGTGTCCTTGTTTGCGGTTTGGGGTGCAAAAATGACCTTTACACAGGTGACAATTGATTTATTCAACGGATTTTACGAAAATCTATTTCTGTTTTTCGTAACATTGCTCGGCGCAATCCCGTTAGGGCTGACGATTACATTCGGCTCTATGTCGCGCTTTAAGCCGGTAAAATGGCTTGCAAAAACCTTTATTTGGGTGATTCGCGGTACGCCGCTGATGTTGCAACTGTTTGTCGTGCTGTATGTGCCGGGGCTTGTGTTCGGTGTGCCGATGCAGTCGCGTATGACTGCGGCGTTGGTGGCATTTATCATTAACTATGCCGCCTATTTTTCCGAAATCTTCCGCGGCGGCATTGAGAGCATTCCGAAAGGGCAGTATGAAGCGGGGCAAGTCCTCGGTATGACCAAAACGCAGGTATTCTTTAAGGTTGTGCTGTTACAGGTCATCAAACGCATTGTGCCGCCGATGGGCAATGAAATCATCACGCTCGTAAAAGACACTTCGTTGGCGCGCGTTATCGCCATTGCCGAACTGATTATGGCGGCGGAACGGTATGCCGGCAAAGGGTATATTTGGCCGCTGTTCTACACAGGCGTCTTTTTCTTGGTATTCAACGGGCTGTTGTCGCTGTTGTTCAATTTTATCGAGAAAAAACTCGATTATTACAAGGGGTGAGACGGTATGCACATTTTGGAAGTACAAAATCTTTGCAAACAATTTGACAAGGCGCAAGTGCTGAAAGGCATTGATTTTACCCAAGATGAGGGGCAAGTTGTTTCGGTTATCGGTTCCTCGGGCAGCGGCAAAACCACATTTTTACGCTGTATTACGGGGTTGGAAACCGCCGACAGCGGCAAAATCACCGTAGACGGCCGCGTGACTTTTGACGCCGCGCGCAAAGAAAAACTCTCCAAAGCCGAAAAGCGCGAAAATCAGCTTTGCACAGGGCTTGTGTTCCAATCCTTTAACCTGTTCCCACAGTATACGGTGCTTAAAAATGTCACCCTTGCAAAAGAATTATTGGTCAAAGAGGAATGCAGAGCAAAGAAACGCTCCCGTAGTGACACAAAGGCGGAACTCGCAAAAATCGACAGCACGGCAAAGGAGATTATTGCCAGCGTCGGCCTTTCCGATAAATTAGAAAATTATCCTTGCGAACTGTCGGGCGGGCAACAACAGCGTGTGGCGATTGCGCGCGCACTCATGCTTTCGCCGAAAATTCTCTGCTTTGATGAGCCGACTTCGGCACTCGACCCCGAAATTACGGGTGAAGTGCTGAGCGTCATTCGCAAATTGGCGTCCGAAGGGCGCACCATGCTGATCGTTACCCACGAAATGGGCTTTGCGCGTGAGGTTTCCAACGAAGTTGTCTTTATGCATGACGGCGTGATTGCCGAGCGCGGCACACCCGCCGAGGTGTTTGACAACCCCCAAAATGCGCGTCTGCGTGAATTTTTAAGCGCCACCCTGCATGCGTAAAATCATACAAACTCAAAAATGATCCCCGCAAACGGCAACAACCGTCTGCGGGGATTGTTTTGCTATATAGTTTAGTGGCGTTCTTCTTCGCAGTCAAAGGTTTCACAGAAGCGTGCCGCGAATGCGGGAGGCTCGTTTTTGGCATATAAATGCGAAATATCGCCGAACGAAGCACAACGGAACACCGCAATGCCTTCTTCACGCTCCTCGGTATACAGCGTTGTCACCGAGGTCGGCGCGGCGCAAAAGCCCTGCCACAGCAGCACGGGTGAAATGCCGAGCAAATGCGACAGCATGACGCACTCCACCCCGAAATGGCAAAAGAACGCAACCGTGTCGCGGTTTGGGCGCACGGCTTTGTAATATCTGCCGCATCGCGCATACCCGTGCGCCTTTAAGACCTTGTCTAAGCCCTTGCCCACACGGGTATACTCGTGCTTCACAAGCCCCGAGCGCATGAGTTTTGTGTCTGTCCAATTCTCGATACTGTAAAAATTCTCAATGGTTGTAAAGTAAGAGGGGAGTAAATCCCACGGCCCGCGCATTTTTTTGGTCACGGGGTCTTTCACAGGTGCGTGGAATTCTCGCAGCCACCCGAGCGTTTTGGCGCTTTGCCCCGTGCGCTTTAAGGTACACGACGCCGTGTCCTGCGCACGCCCTAAAGGGGATTGATAAATTGCATCTATTTTTTCTTTTTCCAACTTGTCGGCAAGATATTCCGCCTCACGCCAGCCCTTTTCGGTCAAGGAGTCCTTTGCGTAATCCGGGTCGCCGTGCCGAATAATCAGAATCCGCATTTACGCGTCCTCCCCCATCTTTTCCTCGCGCGCCGCAACGAAAGCGTGGACTTTTTCGGACAGTTCGCCGTACAGTTTGTACTTCTTGGAAAATACCAAGAAGGAGATAAACACCAAAATCGGCGGAATGACAAAGGTCATCACGCTGATGGTGGTTTTGGAAAGGTCGGTTTGCACCTCTGCCGCGCCGTCATAGCCCGAAAGCCCCAGTCCCGTGAACAGAATAATCGTCTGCACGGTGTACGCCATTTTCTGCAAAAAACCCTTCATCGAGAAGGTTGTGCTTTCCTGCCGCTTACCGGTTTTGTATTCGCCGTAGTCCACAATGTCGGCGAGCATAACCGTTTGGTTGACGAACATCGACGCAATGCCGACCGACGCGATAATATATGCAATATTCAAAAGCAGCATTTGGTGGAGCACCGGCCCGCACACAATCATCAACGCATAGCCGACAATCACCATAATCAAGCAGAATTGATAAATGGAGCGGCGGGTGAATTTCTTTTGCATAATGGGGATAACGAATAGCCCCAAGAAAGAGCCGACCGCGCCGAAGGTCGCAAACATACTTTGTTTGGTGATGTCGCCCTCCACATTTTCAAAGTAATATGCACCCACGCCGCTGGTTAAATACCAGCCCGCGTTGGAAATCATGGCAAACACCATAAATACGATGAGTTGGTCGTTGTTTTTGAGCACGGAGAACAGCTTTTTAAAGCTGAATTTGTCATTGTTATACACCACATGGCGTTCTTTGGTGACGCTCGCGCAAATCACGGCAAAGACCACAAGCAATGCCGCGCAAAGCATCGCCCAACGGCTGAACCCCTGCGCGCTGATTTTCTTTTCCGCGTCGCTTGCGCCCGTCCCGAGCAGCACCAGCGCAAACGGTGTGAAGATGGTAACAATCCCCTGCCCGATGCCGCTGAATGTACGCGCCACGGTTGAAATCAAATTGCGCTCTTTGGGGTCGTTGGTAAAGCTCGGCACCATACTCCAATAGGGAATATCCGCCATGGTGTTGGTCATACCCCACGCAATATACATCACCGCAACATATACATACAGCCATACGGAATTTAGCGGTATGCCGGGGTT
>OBLI01004352.1_pt1 | contig 10162 bp, 7 predicted proteins | sample 1519701 | NCBI WGS metagenome assembly OBLI01 (sample SAMEA3663005, study PRJEB22513) | pig gut metagenome | biome: pig gut; feature: pig-associated habitat; material: faeces | place: France | collected 2012 | reverse complement strand
GCATAGCCCTTTGTATAGGCACTTTTGCAAGTGCCTATATATTGAGATGTTAAAATTTTCACTTGTTTATTAAATATTACATACTTTTTCTCGCCATGGCAAAGTTCAAGCAAGCTTGCTTTGCTCATGACTTATCGAAAAAGTTCCAAATCTTCACTCCTGTACATAATTTAATGTTTTAAATTCAGCAGCGAAGTTACTTCTTTCAAATTTAAGCCCTAATTTGAGTGCTTACAAATATGTTAATTAGAAACGACAAGTCGCAATCTTTAACCAATGGCATTATATCCTAATAGTAGGTAGTTTTATCTTATTTCCAAAGTAAATATCAGACTCAGACAATCTGTTGTAATCATATCCAGAAGCAGGAAAGAATGTGTACTCTCCGAAATAAATTCTTCCGTTAACATCAAAGAAATCCATTCTTATGAATGGGAAACCTTTGGACAACTTTGAAGCTAAACTAAACATCTCATCTATACCATCAGGTTTCGGAAGCGTAAAATCTGCAGGAGCCTCTTTGCCACGCTTATTATATCTGCATAGTTTCCAGTTCTTATCGAAGAAATAGAATTTTGGAGCTCCTATTTGACGATCAATGCACAACATCACACAATCAGCATCACCATCAAAACAATAAAATTTATAATCTACGAGATCTGAACCAAGATACTCTTCTGCAAAAATCTTCTTGTCCATCCCCTTGTAAGGCCATTCACGATAACTACGGTAAACATCAGACTTAAGAGATTTTTCAAGTTTCTTTTTTGCTTCCACCTTGTTTAATTTTGATTTATCAGAAACAATAATAACTCCCGTATTACCTCCGCTATGATTGGTTTTCAAAACAAACTGCTTCGGCAATTTATCAAAGTCAATTTCGTCAAAACTATCCCATACGCCAAGAAGAGGTACTACATACTTTTCACCGATTTCATTTTTTACGGTTTCCTTTACTTTAATTTTGTCCACCAAGACCTTGTATTCTTCCTTTCGATTATACAACTTCAACCACTGAAGTTTCTCGTTCATGGTCTTGGGATTCTTCAAATCCAATTTCTTTCCCATCTCCAGACGGTAATAAGACTCTATCTGAAATTTGTCCGGGATAAGGCTTCCTCCACGACGAAGAAGCGCTTTTAGTATTCTGTTTATTTGTTTCACGATTAATATTTTTTTAGATTAAGCATTGCACCCATTTTCTCGTTAAACTCTACAGGATGATATGGAGTGAGTCCACCTCCTGGATAAAACGTCAGTTCGGCTACATACAGTTTATTTGGAGTGTCAAAAAAATCGACTCTAATAAAGGGGAAACCTTGACATAATTTCAAAGCAATCTCCTTCATTTCATTTAAATGAATAGGTTGAGGAATGAAGTCTGTACGATGATTGCCATATTGCACATTCAATTGATTCCATTCCAAATCATAGAACGAAATAGGATAAAAATCGTCTTGGAAATGTTCTGTTGCTGCATAAATGCAATAAGGTTTACCGTCAAAACAGAAAAACTTGTAGTCGTACAATTGATCCTTGACCGATTCCATATATTCCTCTGCAAGAATGCGAGGAATAGCCTTGTAATAAGCAGAACAGAAAGAATGAATTAAAAGGTTCTTTGGCTTAAGCCATTCCTTTAACTCATGGCAGAGTTCTTCAAGATCAGTACTCGTTTTCTCAACAATCTTAATGTATTTACCATCAGATTGAAGCGTAGATTTTAGACAAAACTTTTCTGGTAAAGAGTCCCAATCTTTTTTGAACGCATCTACATTCGTCCACGCCCCATACATAGGAATTGTGAATCCCCCCCCAAGTTTCTCTTTAATTAATTCCTTAAAGAGATATTTATCTACGTATCTAACCAGCTCTGGACGATTGAAACGTGTTTTCTGCCACTGTATTTTTTCAGTAAACAAGTGTGGGGTATTAATGTCGAACGTATAACCCTGTTTTTGTTTATACAACTGCATATTGGCATACTCAAGCATAAACTTAGGCCAATGATTTTTTGTGATGCCTATTCTGCCGAAAACTCGACAAAGAAAATTTTTAATTGCCATTTTTTTGTGCGTTTATTTACCTTTAGCAAAACTCTCCAAATATGAGAACCTATCTGTAAATTTACCATTTTCAAGAATGGTAGAACGATCAATGACTGGTGAATCTGCACCTTCAAGCAAAGGTGTGAACACATGTTCTATCAGCATATCTCCAAAATATTTGCTCGTATCGCGTGGCAATGCATTTGGACAAGTATCGACAGCCATTACGCTTATATTTTTCATATTAGAGAATGCCACCTCTTCACTCTTAGTGATCGGGTTATAGTCATAATATGGATCAGCATGTGTTGACGAACGTAATGTAGAATGAACACTACCCATAATGTCACAAGTAACATCTCCTATCATTTTGATTCTAAGTTCAGCATTCTGCAAATCTGCATCTGTAAGATAAACAGGAGCGTCTGCAGCCCAGAAATGCGCACAAATAAGAATGTCAGTTGCCTTCGCCCATCGCATAAATTCACTATGATAGTATTGAGGATTGTTCTTGAATTCCATATCATCAAATGGACCATTATCATTCCTTTTTACCAGTGATTCTGCTTTTGCCACCGCAAAAGAAAGAGACTCCACATTATTTGAAGATAAATAATCTTCTTCGCTGAGTTGGTGCGCATTGATGTAATTCAACACATATTGTGCGCCTTGCGACACTCTACCATTGCCGGTTACAAGTATTTTAACAGATGGAAGAGTGATACTACATAAATTGTGCAATAACTCATCAAGCGTAAATGTTATGTCAGGTTTAGGCAAGTTGTAAGCTTTTGTCCTCAAACCGTAACCTCTAAGCGTATAATATACGCCTACTACTCCAGCCCACCAACCAAATGCGCAAACTCTCTGATTATTTTCATCTACGAGATATTCATAATCAGAGAATGTCAATTTCTTCTCAATCATAGCTAAAAGCAATGGACGATTGTAAGGCTGCATCTTTGCAATATGTCCAAAGAAAACATAATGCTTGTTTGGAATCAAAGAGCCTACTTTTGCTTCTTTGATACCAAACAAAATATCACAGTCTGTTAAATCATCAACGACTTGAACTCCTTTCTGACGATACTCATCGTCTGTATAAGCTCTTACATCGCTTGATTGAACCACGATACGATGATTGGGGTACTGCTCATTTAAGTAAGCAACCTGTTCTGGAATCAATGCGACTCTATTGTCAACAGGAACTTTTGTTTCTTTAATAATACCTATTTTCATTATTCTGACATTTATATAATTATTTATTTTTTATTGCTAATACACAAGCCCCTATCCCTAATAATCCTCTACAGAGCAATACAGTTATTGCTGCTCCTATATATGAGAAGAAATAGACAAGAGGAATAGAAGCACACATTCCGATAATGGAGGATATAAAAGTAAGATTTCTTAATGGCTTTTCTTTATGATGAATGATTAAATAATTTGTTCCGTATGTATAACTCATTGCAAGAAACACTATAGAGAAAGACAAAATCTGCATCACAATAACAGAATTTTCGAATTCATCACCTAACAATATTTTTATAACTAATGGAGAAAGAGTTATAAGTAAGATAGCTCCTATCAATGCAGAACCTATATTCAACTTTGCATAGTATCTATGCTTATCGGGACGTCTTGATAAGAATGGATAAAATGCCCTTGAAAGAACAGACTGAAAATTATAAAAGATAGTAGGAAATTTATTTCCACCATCATATAAGCCATTAGCTGTTGCACCTCCAAAGAAACCTAAGAGCATTACTGAGAAGCTATTGTAAAGGTTGGGCATCAGATTATTTATGAATACGTCTGTACTGCCTTTTATGGTTCTTGTTAACTCGCCCCATTGGGGGCTATATAGAGTATATCCCCACTTCATTAAGACGAGATATAAAGCTCCTACACCGCAAATCAAAAAACCAATTGTAGAAAGAAGTGGCTGAATGATATAATCTTCCTTTTCATGAATAAAAATGAAAACAGCAATGGTGAATACCAACTTTATCAGAAGATTGAATATAGTCGTATATTTCATTTTCTCAATAGCTTGAAAAAACCATTCTGGGAAAAGTATATGTCCTAGTACCGATAAAAAGGTGACAAAGATAATATCAGCATTCTCACGAAGGTAAGGTACTGCCAGAACTACTATCAGCAGTAATAATCCAGAAAAAAGAGTCAATAGGCATCTTGCCCATAATACATTACTGAAAATATGTGAAACCTTCTCCTTGTCCGCCCGATTCTGTGCAACATCTCGTGTTGCGGTAAGATTGAATCCCCAATCCGATATTGTTTGAATCCATACTACGATTGCGGATGCGAATGCGATCTTTCCAAAACCGTCAGCTCCTATCACACGAGCCAGATAAGGCATCGTAAGCAATGGGAATACATAGCCTGCTATTTGCAATAAAGACAAATAACCGAAATTCGCAAATACTGTTTTACCGTCCTTACTCCCTAGAATTCGTTTCTTTATTTCTGAGAATTTACTCATATCATTTATTTGATTCTGATGTCAATAGTGTATATTATAATAATTGAGAACCTATTTTCGTTTTTCTTATTACGACCATTAGTACGTAACCATCTATATTTCCATACATCAGCAGAACCGCCTTTATTTAAAGGCGACTCAAGAGATGTTAAAAATAAGAAACGATTGAATTTAACATTTATTTTTGTATAAAGCAAGGCAAAAGTGCCCACACATCATCGGAACCATAAGTAATATAGTTTGCCTTTTAGATTAGAAAGCCCAAATATAGTAAGAATTATACATTCTAAGACACAATAGACTTTTCAGAACTATTATCGAAAAGTCCATCAGTGACAAATATTACATCTTGTTCTCCAAACTTGTTTTGTTTGAGATAATAATCCATCACAAAAGTGTTAAATGGAGATAGATTGAAATAGTTGGATTTTAAATACCTATCTATCATTTCGTATAAATTAACAAGTCCTTGCTGAAGTCTATAGCCACAGGCTACCAATATGTCATAGTCTACAACAATGGGTTGAGAGATAAATATCTTTTTCCCAATGGAATGCATATCCATCATTCTAATTCCTTCTTCTATTAAAACTCGTTGTATTCCAATACAAGAAAAAGCTCTGTCGGTTGTTACAATTATAGGAACAACCATCTGAACATTTTGAACATCAGGATCAATACTATCCATTACTCCATTTTTAAAAATATTTTCCATCGAATAAAGTAACTGACCGAATCCTTTATGTTTTTTCTCTGTATACATGCAAATACGCTCACAAATTGCAGGTCGAATTATGTTGGAATAATCATGCGAATACCGATACTTGTCGCCTAAGGATAAATCTTTATGTTCGACCAAGTACAAGACATTGTCTATACGCATATATAAATCAGGTTCAGCTTGAATCCCTTTTGATTTCAATTCCTCACCTGTATACATAACAGAAGCTTGCCCATTAAATATCTGTTGAAAAAGCTTGTACATTAAATGAGATTCAGAAAAGTCTTCTCCAAGTTGTGACAAAAAATCTGGGATGAGGTTTTCTCCTTTAAACGGCTTTCCTTTCTTGTTGGGGAGAGAATGAAGCCTAATTGTTTCAGCAAACATAAACTTCAAACCCTGGTATATTTTATCCACTAAAAGATTTGGATTAATAATAAGATAAGTATCCGCCTTCAGTTTTAACAAAAAATGATTACGGAAATATGTAATAGCATTATAATCAGTCCATAAATTAGTGCAATCATCTATATTGATAATGAACTGATCAAAGAACTTTATTACGTCTGCGTATTTACTATCAATTGTAACAATGTGGCTTCCAAATGTGGATTCATAGAATGAAATTATAAGTCCTATGTATTCTTCCCATTTTTTTACATTGTTATCATTGTAGAAATAAGGCAAAATTGTCTTGTAATAATTATCACTTTCTGCGAACTTAAAGAATTGAATGGCTTTATATACCTGTGCCTTGAAATCTTTGTGGTACTTAAATTCAACTATAGGCAAATCTACTCGTACTGAAATCTCCGTCAAATCAGACGGATTAGATAAACCATCCATTTGTTCATCAGTCCATCTTTGATTGCAGTAAAGCAAAGCTTTAAAAACTGCTTCATATTCGTCTTGACAAAGATTTAACTCTTTATCACTTGCATCATATTGTTGAAAATTTTGCAAAGCTAAAGCATATAGATAGAAACATGTACTTGACTCTATAAATGAAACTTGATTATAATGTTCCTTTATAAACTTACTTACCTTTAATCTCACCTTTTGAGGAAGATAAGGACAAAATTCACGGATAATCCTAATTTGTTCCTCCGTATTACCTAACATGTATGCTACACGAAATTGTAGTTTTGCGACATGATGAACTACAGATACTGTCGGAATTCCACCAAGAATGAGATGTACATCAACAGAGTCATAGTCATCATATATATCATTATATGACAACGCGCATAGAGTTGTCGGAACTGCTTTATGATTGGATGTATCTTTTTTATTCATTATTCTGTTTCCCATATCCGTAAGCACTCAATTGCTTCCAACCCCTTATAATCAGGGAGTCGGAGAGCCATTGATTTTTTGTTTTATCTTTCGTTTATTTGAATTTATCGTGCAACAGCCTTAAGCTCCGTTATCATATTTATAAAGTCTTGCCTTTCCATATCTTTACTGCTTGCCATAATCGTATTTTTATGTTTTTTGGTAGACACCCTATCATCAAGCTACATTCAATACTATATCTATGTTATTATCACATTGGACTTTTATAAAAACAAACATAATATTGATATCATACATAAAGCAACTCCAGTATGTCTACAAGTAATCAATATCATTATGGAACAATGGATTTAATTGTTGTAATACTCCGCATACCACTCTGCAAATCTACGAAGACCTTCTCTCAAACTAGTATTCGGCTTAAACCCAAAGTCTTGCTCTAACGGAGTAGTATCAGCGTAAGTTACAGGCACATCACCAGGCTGCATAGGTACAAGTTCCTTATGTGCTTCAAAGTCATAATCCTTTGGTAATACACCTGCACGAACCAATTCTTCCTGAAGGATAGTTACAAAGTCAAGAAGGTTTTCGGGGGAGTTGTTTCCTATATTATATACTTTATATGGAGGTATTGGCAAACCGTCTTCACCGTTCTGCTTCTCGGGGGCGTGCTGCATGATACGAACTACACCTTCTACAATATCGTCTACAAACGTAAAGTCGCGCTTGCAGTTGCCGTAGTTGAAAATCTTGATGGTTTCACCTTTCACCAGTTTATTCGTAAAACCAAAGTATGCCATGTCAGGACGACCTGCAGGACCATATACTGTAAAGAAACGTAAACCAGTACTTGGGATATTATAAAGCTTAGAGTATGCATGAGCCATCAACTCATTGCTCTTCTTGGTAGCAGCATATAGGCTTACAGGATTATCTACTTTATCATCAGTAGAATAAGGAACCTTTTTGTTGCTTCCATAAACTGATGAGGAAGAAGCATAAACCAGATGCTCTACCTCGTGATGGCGGCAAGCCTCCAGAATGTTATAAAATCCTATGAGATTGCTCTGAATATAAGCATCAGGATTCGTAATACTATAACGTACGCCTGCCTGAGCTGCAAGATTCACCACTACAGAAATCTTGTTTTTTGAGAAGATTTCCTCTACAGCTTCCTTGTTGGCAATGGAGTCATGAACGAAGGTCCAATCCTTACCTAAAGCTTCAATCTCCTTCAATCGCTCATACTTGATGTTCACATCATAATAATCCGTAATGCTATCAATACCGATTACCTTGATGTTCTTAGCATCGTTAAAAAGGCGCTTTACAAGATTGCTGCCGATGAATCCTGCCGCACCTGTCACCAAGATGGTCTTACCATCTAGACTAATATTATAATCTACCATAACTAGTCTCTTCTAAATATATCTCGTGTATATACCTTATCTTTTACATCATCCAAACAAGCATCATAGCGGTTAGCAATGATGGCTTGGCTCTGAGCCTTGAATGCTGCCATATCGTTCACCACCTTACTACCAAAGAAAGTACTGCCATTCTCCAGGGTTGGCTCGTAGATGATAACCTCAGCACCCTTTGCCTTGATACGCTTCATGATGCCTTGGATGGCAGACTGGCGGAAGTTATCGCTGTTACTCTTCATCGTCAGGCGATAAACTCCTATCACACAGTTGTGCTCCTTGCTTGCATCATAGCTACTATTCTCATTATAATAACCAGCCTTTCTGAGCACGGCATCTGCAATATAGTCTTTTCTTGTACGGTTACTCTCAACAATTGCTTCTATCAGATTCTCCGGAACATCGGCATAGTTTGCCAGGAGCTGCTTGGTATCCTTTGGGAGACAGTAACCACCATAGCCGAAACTTGGGTTGTTGTAATGGGTTCCGATACGTGGGTCAAGACCTATGCCATCAATGATTGCCTTGGTATCCAAGCCCTTGACTTCTGCGTATGTATCCAACTCATTGAAGTAGCTTACTCTTAGGGCAAGATAGGTGTTGGCGAAGAGCTTGACGGCTTCCGCTTCCTTCATGCCCATGAAGAGTGTATCGATATTTTCCTTAATGGCTCCTTCCTGGAGCAAAGCGGCAAATGTCTTGGCTGCTTCTTTCAACTTTTCTACATCAGTAACCTTCAAGATTGCCTCGTTCTCATCTCTAAACTCAGGGCGCTCAATAATCTTTGGATAGCCTACGATGATGCGGCTTGGATAGAGATTATCATAGAGAGCCTTGCTCTCTCGGAGAAATTCCGGGGAGAAAAGGAGATTGAATTGCTTCACTCCCTTCTTAGCATACTTCTGATATAGGCTTCGAGTGTAACCTACAGGGATGGTACTCTTGATTACCATCACTGCATCGGGATTAACCTCTAACACCAAGTCGATAACTTCTTCTACATGAGTGGTGTCGAAGAAGTTCTTCACTGGGTCGTAGTTCGTTGGTGCTGCAATGACTACGAAGTCGGCATCTTTGTAAGCTGACTTGCCGTCCAAGGTTGCTGTGAGATGCAGAGGTTTCTCTGCCAGATATTTTTCGATATACTCATCTTGTATCGGTGATATATGATGATTCAGTTTATCTACTTTCTCGGGAATTACATCTACTGCTGTTACCTCATGGTGTTGGGATAAAAGCGTAGCAATACTGAGTCCTACGTAACCGGTTCCGGCTACGGCAATTTTTAATTGATTAAAATTACGCATTGTTTTAAGTTCTTACATTAATGCATCCTGAGCCTCTGCCGAAACTAACTTCCCGGCAGAGAGCTGCAGGATGCGTTGCGGGTGATTATGTAGCACCCACACTACTAAGCTACTTCTCGTTTTATATATTATTTCGTTATTTCTAACTATACAATTGTTTCGTATCGGAAATGAAGGACATAGAGTCCTTACCAGATAAGAATCGTTTTTAGGGTATTCTTACCTGGATATTGATTGAGTAAAACTAATTTGAATTTGATATTATAAGAGATATTTCGAATCCCTCCGTCTCCCTTTAGCCAAAGGGAGCTCCACCTTTCTCACCAAGCCTCTCTTCAATGGTCTTTACACCCCCTTCGGTTCCCCCGTTTGCGGGGGACAGAAACCTCAGGAACGAGAGGATGTAGCTGGCGACGCTATAGCTCTGCCAGAGTTTTGGTCAGCCAGCGGAGCCTGTGCCTTTGTTCTAAAATCATCCCGTCCTTCTTTACCATTAAAGAAGGCTCCACCTCTCATCTCGGTCTTCTCCCCTCAGGGAAGAAGAGGAAAACCGCCCTACTCGGTGCTCGAACCGCTACGCTATAAGGTTGGCGGACCATCAAAGGTCTCGCCAGGTTATGCGGGATGGGACCGCCAGGGATGGAATGGCGATTTGCGATTGTTTGTCGCCTAGCGGAAGACTTTATTCTGGTTGTTCTTGCAGATATTTCTCTATCCAAGGCTTTAACTCTGGAATATCACATTCTATTGTATCCCAAAGACTTTCCGGATCTACAGTATAATAGCCATGAATAATACTTTAACATTTTCTCTCATAAATCAAGAACTTGTCGTTATTTACTGAGTCTAACGCAAAAGGT
>OBLI01004351.1_pt1 | contig 10163 bp, 5 predicted proteins | sample 1519701 | NCBI WGS metagenome assembly OBLI01 (sample SAMEA3663005, study PRJEB22513) | pig gut metagenome | biome: pig gut; feature: pig-associated habitat; material: faeces | place: France | collected 2012 | reverse complement strand
ATCGCCAGGACGCAGCTGACTCATGGAAATCTTTTTACCATAATAGAACTGACTATCGGCAGTACGAGGCAGATAAACGCCTGCACGCTTAAAAGCATATTGGGTAAAGCCAGAGCAGTCAAAGCCATAGGGACTGGTGCCGCCAAATACATATGGAGTACCGATGACACTATAAGCCGCACGCAAAATATTTCTTACAGTATTTTGGGCACGGTTAGGAGGCAGCTCCTTGTTCATCAGCGCTCTATAGGTAGCGGAACCAACAACACCATCAACCTCCAAGCCTTGCGCAGCCTGGAAAGCTTTAATGGCCTTTTCTGTAGCCGGACCAAACTCACCATCAAGAGTACCTACAGTATAATTAAGTTCAACTAATCTTTTTTGTATTGCTAAAACTTCTTCGCCATCGTCACCACGTTGAAAGGAAGCAAACGCACCAACCGAGCCCACCATTGTGAAGAGCACAGTTAAGCAAAGTGTTATTACTTTCTTTTTAAACAACCGCATCCACATCCTTTCAATTTCAAGTACGCTTCTATTATAGCACAAAAATTAGCTTCTGTAAAATCTAATTAAGATAATTATTTCCCGCTCTTGCTAATCCTCAATTTTGTTGCTTTCTTTACATTTTATATGGCGTGCCACCAAATATAGTGGTCGATGCTTAATTTCTTCAAAGATACGACCTATATATTCGCCTAAAATGCCAATGCCAACCAGCTGAATACCGCCCAAAAAGAGCACGCTGACAGTCGTAGTTGCCCAGCCGGGAACTGCATCATCAATAATAAATTTTACATAAAAAACGTGTCCCAGTAGCAAAATACTGCACATACCAAAGACCAAGCCAATATAAAAGGCCCAGCGCAACGGCAAATTAGAAAAAGCGGTGATGCCATCTAGAGCAAAATGCAGCATTTTGTGTAAATTAAACTTTGATTGGCCTGCAAAACGCGGCGGTGCCACAAATTCCATCACAGCCACATTGAAGCCCAACGTGGTAATCAAGCCACGAATAAAGCGAGCGCGTTCGCGGTATTGCTTAAAAGCATCCACTGCAATCCTATCCATCAAACGAAAATCGCTACCGCCCGGAGTTATTTCCACCTTGGACATGGCATTGATCAGCTTATAATAGACGCTAGAGGTAATATTTTTGAAAAAGCCTGCATCCTCAGTAGCCATACGCTTAGTTTGCACAATTTCATTTCCCGCTTCCCAAAGGCGCAGCATTTGCGGTATCAGCTCAGGCGGATGCTGTAAATCGCCATCCATGGTGATGATGGCATCTCCCTCAGCATTATCCATACCACAGGTAATGGCCATTTGGTGACCATAGTTACGGCTCAAAAGATAGGCCTCCACATGGGCATCCTGCTTAGCAAGCTCGTTTAAAATAACCCTACTCCTATCCTTGGAGCCATCATCTACAAAAACAATGCTATAATCATAGCCTTCTGCCTGCATAACAGCGGTGGTGCGTTTATAAAATTCAGCTAAATTGTCTTCCTCGTTAAAAACAGGAACGACTATGGATACTTTTTTCATAGCTTCACCAACATTCTTAAAAAAAGGCTGCCCTAAGGCAGCCGTGCTATCGTTTGAGTACTCAATAAGCCGAGTTCTGTTCCGCAAAGCGGTGACAACCATTTATCTAGACTTACAGTTACCTGCAAGCTCAAGCGACACAACCCGGGAGGCTCAGCGGGCCGCTTCATCCCTCCCCTATTTGGTCTTGCTCCGGATGGGGTTTACCTAGCCAGCCTGTTACCAGACCGCTGGTGCGCTCTTACCGCACCGTTCCACCCTTACCTGCAAATGCAGGCGGTACACATTTCTGTGGCACTATCCCTGAGGTCACCCTCGCCGGACGTTATCCGGCATCCTGCCCTGTGGAGCTCGGACTTTCCTCATCTGACTTAAAGCCAGCCGCGATCATCTTTCGTACTCAACTGTAGATTTTAGCATATTTATTCCGCTTAGTCAATAGCAGCGGCTGCAGTATTATTGTCGCAAAGCATACTGAAATCAAACTGAACTGTCACGAAGCTTCCCCCAAATGTTTTTCTACCCAAAGCAAACCTGCCGGCTGACTCACGTCAGGCGGCAGGCCCATAAACGCTTTATTCAGTTGTCGCAGGTTTGATTATGCTTCCTTATGTTCAGCGATAATTTTTTCTGCCATCTTAGGCGGAACGTCTTCGTAATGGTCGAATTTCATTTCGAAGGTTCCCTGACCTTGGGTAATTGCGCGGAGGTCTACAGCATATTCCGAAATCTCTGCATAGGGTACCTGAGCATTAACTACGCTCAAGCCGTCTTCTACGCTCTGCATACCGAGAATGCGACCGCGTTTAGAGTTCAAATCGCCGATAACATCGCCCATCATAGAATCGGCACAGGTTACGTTTAAGCTGTAAATAGGCTCAAGCAACACCGGCTTGCATTGTTCCATGGCCTTCTTGAAGGCGATATTGGAAGCAGTTTTAAATGCCATTTCAGAGGAATCGACAGTATGATACGAACCATCAAGCAGGGTGATACGCATATCTACAACCGGATATCCTGCAAGGATACCCTTTTCCATAGCTTCACGCATACCCTTTTCAACAGCAGGGATATATTGGCGAGGTACTGCGCCACCGAAAATCTTATCTACAAACTCAAATCCACCTCCGGGCGGCAGGGGTTCCATTTTAATAACTACGTGACCATACTGGCCATGACCGCCGGACTGTTTCTTGTGCTTGCCTTCTACTTCGGCAGAGCCACGAATAGTTTCGCGATATTCGATAATCGGTGCTTTGAGAACAGCCTCAACACCAAATTTACGCTGCATACGCTCCATGATTATATCAATGTGCTGGTCGCCCATACCGCTGATTAAGGTTTCCTTGGTAACAGGGTTCTTGGTAACGATAATCGTCGGGTCTTCATCCATCAGACGATTCAGAGCGGACATGATCTTGTCCTCATCACCCTTTTTCTTCGGGTAAATTGCTCTGGTGTACATCGGCAGCGGGAAGTTAATGGGCGGGAATTCAACCTCAGAATTCTTGTCGCAGAGGGTGTCACCGGTAGAGGTATATTGCAGCTTGGCAACTACACCGATATCACCGGCAGGAACCTGCTTCATAGGAATCTGAGCCTTACCACGCATTGTGAAGATGTTAGCAATACGCTCTTCTTCTTCACGGCGGGAGTTATAAACTACGCTATCTGCTTTAATTGAGCCTGAGAATACACGGAAATAACTTAGACGGCCAACAAAGGGGTCGGAAGTTGTCTTAAATACCAACGCTGCCATCGGAGCATTGGCGTCACGCACTTCTTCTTCGCCGGTTTCTTTATCCATAACGATATAGTCGTTCAAAATTGCCGGATAGGTAAAGTCGATGATAGCGTTCATCAACCGACCAAGACCAATGTTCTTGTAGGCACTGCCGCAAAGCATAGGATAGATGATAGCCTGACGAATGCCCTTAATCAGACATTTCATAATTTCCTCGTCGCTAATCTCTTCTCCTTCCAAATAACGCATCATGCAATCGTCATCTGCTTCAACCGCAGCCTCTACCATCTTTTCGTGGGCAGCAGCAGCAGCCTCTTTATACTCATCCGGAATCTCTATTTCATCGGAGCCATTACCGTTGGTACGATAGGCCTTCATTTTGTAAAGGTCTATAATACCCTGGAAGTTTTCCTCCTTGCCCAAAGGCAGCTGTAACGGCAGTACATGCTTACCGAACTTACCACGCAGGTTATCCAAAATGCTATCAAAATCAGCGTTCTCACGATCCATCTTGTTGACAAAAATGATACGCGGCAAACCGGCTTCTTCAGCCAGCTTCCAGCATTGTTCGGTACCAACCTGTACACCGCTGGTTGCGCAAACCACGATCAACGCACTGTCTACTGCTCTAAAAGCTCCTTTGACCTCGGCAACGAAGTCAGCAAAGCCGGGAGTGTCGATGAAGTTAATCTTGGTATCACGCCATTCAACAGGTGCCAAAGTGGCGTTAACGGAGACCTTACGTTTGATTTCCTCGGGTTCATAGTCAGTGGTGGTAGCACCGTCTTCAACCTTGCACATTCTGCTGATTGCTCCGCTGCGATACAGCAGGGCTTCGGTAACGGACGTGGTTCCTGCTCCACCATGACCCACAATGGCCACATTTCTAATCTTATCTCCAGTGTACTCTTTCATGATAAATCCCCCTTTATCAGGCATTTGTTATGATAAGTATTTCGCTGATATTGCCCATTTATCCTGCTTTTTGTGAAAAATTTCTCATAATTTTTTAAATTCACTTAAAATTGTAACGCATATTACAGTTTTTCGGGAGAAGGCAGGATTAGGCGAAAAAATCCGACGCACCGTTCCCACAGCACGTCGGATTTGCTTTATTCATCAAACAATATTCACTTTACCATCTTTTGCTACTGAGCCAGTATTCACCGCGAAGCAAGGCCAGCACGGTAAACAGCTCCAAGCGTCCCAAAAGCATAGCCAACGCCAGCGTAAGCTGTCCCATACCGGTAACACCGGCATAGTTACCCGTAGCACCGATACTGCCAAACGCAGGACCGACACTGGAAATACAGGAGGCCACGCCGAAAACTGCCTCATCTACATCTACACCGCTTAAGCAGAGCAGCATAGTTAAAATTGCGATAACCAGAACATAAACGAAAAAGAAACGGCTGACGTTGATAATCGTTTCTGTCGGCAGACGTCTTTTAGCGTAGTAAACGTTGAGCAGCATCTGCGGATGCATAGTGCGACGCAGCTCCGCCATAACTGTTTTCAGCAGTACGATAAAACGGCAGACCTTAATACCGCCGGCAGTAGAACCTGCGCAGCCGCCTGTCAGGAAGGTTACAGCCAAAATCAGCTTAGAGAAAGACGGCCACTGGTCGTAGTCCGCCGAAACATAACCCGTGGTACTGCCGAAGGAAGCCACCTGGAAGAAAGCCTCGCGTACGCCGTCTGCCACGCTGTAGCCATTCACCATAATGATGTTGATGCTGATTAAAACAGTGAAAATAGTCAGCAACACAATGTAGCTTTTGAATTCCAGATCATGCCACAAAACCTTCAGGCCGATTTGCGTAACCTGATAGTATAAGGCGAAGTTGCCTGCCGCCAAAATCATAAACAGACCAGTAACAATCTCAATACCCGCACTGTGAAAATGCGCAATGCTGTCATTATAGGTAGAAAACCCGCCTGTAGCAATCGCAGAGCAGGCATGATTGACAGCATCATAGGTGCTCATGCCCAAAATTGCCAACATACCGGTAAGAATAATCGTAAACAGCAGATAGATATAGAACAACGCTACTGCAGTTGTACGGATACGCGGCAGAATACGGCTGTTGGAAAAGCCGCTGACCTCTGCATTAAAAAGATACACAGCACCACCGGCAATCTGCGGCAGCAGCGCTACGAACAGCACGATGATGCCGATACCGCCAATCCAGTGCGTCAGCGTACGCCACAAAAGCAAGCTGCGCGATACTATGTCAAGATTGGCAATCGCCGTTGCGCCGGTAGTGGTCAGTCCGGACATACTTTCAAAGTAGGCGGCGGCGGGATTCAAAATGCCGTCAAAGCAATAAGGCAGCGCGCCCAGGGCAGCAGCCAAAAGCCATGAAAAGAATACCGTGCCGATACCCTCGCGCACGGATAAATTGCGTGCTCCTCTACCGTCACCATAATAATCAAAGATCCCGGCCAAAATAACAGCTACCGCTATGGAAAAGATAAAGGTTCTGGAGGTAGCATATTCACCGTAAACAACAGACATCAAAAGCGGCAACAGCTGTGCAATTGCCAGGCCGGCAGAAATTTTTCCCAGGAGATATATTATAACCTTTGCATTCATCTTCTATACCTCCTGCCGTTACCAATTCTGCTTATCGCGCCAAAAATCCGGGCGCATGATAACCAGCAGCGTAAAAATTTCCAGACGTCCCAAAATCATCGCCCAAATGCTGATGAAACGTGCCCAATCCGAAAGGCTATTATAGGTAGACGTCGGGCCTACAATGCCGAAGGCCGGACCTACACTGCTCATACAGGCAGCAATCAAGCCCATTGATTCCATTATCGGTATCCCCGACAGGGAAATCAGGATAGTCAGCACAATGAATACCAAAATATACAGGAAGAAAAAACGCGTAATATTACCGACGATAATCGGGTTGATTTCGCGCTCACCCATTCTGATGGAATAAACAATGCGCGGGTGCAGGGTACGCAACAGCTCCGCCCAGCCTGCCTTCAGCAGAATAACAAGACGTGTAATCTTGATGCCGCCTGCGGTTGAACCGCTGCAGCCGCCGATGAACATCAGCATCAGCAGAACGCTGCGGCTGAAGCTTGGCCAGTTGTTATAGTCATCAGACGCATAACCTGTTGTACTACCGATAGACACAGCCTGGAAAATACTGTGACGAAGAGCGCCGTTAAAATCCATATAACCGGAAAAATACAGATTGCCACAGATAAGTGCAGCCGCTGTTATGAGTATCAACAGATAATATCTGTGTTCGCTGTCCTGACGCACGGATGCCCAGTCACCACGCCAGATTTTATAATACAAAGAAAAGTTCATGCTGGCAATCAGCATAAAAACAATAGCAATAATCTCGACATAAACAGACCTGAAGGAGATCAGGCTGTCGTGATAATATGAAAAGCCGCCTGTCGCCATAGTTGCCAACGCCAGGTTCAATGCCTGAAATATAGGCAAGCCTGCAAGCAACAGCAAAGCAACTTCCACTGCTGTTAAAATAACATAGATTAAGAGAATCATCATAGCAGATTCCTTGATCTTCGGCAGAGTACGTTCAGCCGTACCGCCCGGAAGCTCTGCGTTGAACAGGTAGCTTGTACCGCTGTTCATCTGCGGCATGATGATAATAAACAACATGATAACGCCTATACCGCCTGTCCAGTGCGTTAAGCAACGCCAGACACGGATGCTGGGCGGAAAATCGTTAAAAGAAAGTGCGGTAGTAACACCGGTAGTAGAAAAACCGGAAACACTTTCAAAAACCGCTGCAATCGGATCCGCCGGATTTAAAAACAAATACGGCAGCGCACCCATCAGGCAGACAAGCAGCCAACCGCAGCCTACGACCGCAATGGCTTCACGCACACGCAGGCGCTGACGCGGTCTTCTGCTGCCAAAGAGGTTAAAAAGCGAAGCGATAGTGCTCGTTGTAATCAGCGTAAATATAAAAATCCATATATGCTCCCTATCTGCAAGTAATGCAGCAATCAGTGGCACCAGCAATACACAGGAAAATGCTATTGTCAGCTTGGCTAATAAACGGTTAACAAGCCTTGAATCCATAGTTAAGCGCCCCGGCCTTCAAATAACGGTACTGTAGTCTTGGAAAATTCACTTTTAATGAAGAGAATAACACGGTCATTGGCATGCAGTACAGTATTACCATTAGGAATATAGGCTTCATTACCACGTACAATAGCACACAGCAAGCATTCCGGCGGCAGGTTCATATCACGCACTGCCACACCGTCTACATCGCTGTTTTCGCCGACGATTATTTCCAGAGCCTCGGCCTGTGCGCCCTCCAGCAGGGATACTGATACAATACCACCCTTGCGGACGAAACGCAGCACCTCGCCTGCACTCAAAAGACGCGAAGACAGTACGATGTCTACGCCAACCTTTTCCATCAGCTCAATATATTCGTTACGCGCAACACGCACGATAGTTTTGCGCGCGCCCAGATGCTTGGCAAGCTGTGCCAGCAACAGGTTCAGCTTATCATCCTCAGTTAGGCAGATAACAACATCTGCTTCCGAAACGCCCTCTTCAATCAGAAGGTCGATATCGGTACCGTCACCGCACAAAACCAGACCTCGCTTCAGCTTAGCAGCCAAAAGCTGACAACGGTCCTTATCCTTTTCGATAACCTTTACCTGAATGCCCTGCTTTTCCAGCATGGGAGCCAAAAAGCGACCTGTGCGGCCTGCACCGATGATGAGAACCTTCTCCAGCTTTTCATAAGTATTGGAGAAGGAATTTTCAAACTCACGGATTGCTTCATGCTTGCCTACAAAGTAAACGTTATCGCCCGGAATTACGTAATCATTACCATGAGGAATTATCATCTGATGACGTCTGAAAACCATGGCCATCAGGATATCCTTAGGAATATCCAAATCCTTCAGCGGTATATTAACGATTGGAGAATCCTCCTTCACCTTAGCTTCGAACATGCGCACCTTGCCGTCAGCAAAGTCATCTACGTTCAATGCAGAGGGTGTCATCAGAATATGGTCGATTTCACCTGCGGTAATACGCTCAGGATTGATTACGAGGTCAATTTTCATATCATCCTTAAGCATTTCCGGCGAATGGATAGCATAATCCACGTTGCGGATACGGGCAACGGTATGCTTAATACCATGATTCTTGGCCATCAGGCAGGTCACCATATTTACTTCATCACTATCTGTGCAGGCGATAAGCACATCGGAAGCACTGATATCAGGATCAGCAAAGGTAGTAGGGTTGCAGGAGTTGCCTTCAATCGCCAGTACGTCCAAAGTATTTTGGATGACGTCCTTGCGCTTGGGGTCGATTTCTACAACTACTACATCAAACTGATCTTCAGCTAAAAGCTGTGCAATACTAAAGCCAAGCTTGCCTGCACCAGCTATTACAATACGCATTTTAGTTACTCCTTTAATACGGGAAATCCGTTAATCTCTATTACTCAAATACTGCTCTATATTATAACACAAATAGCCTTAAACGTCGACAGATGCAATTTTGACGCTGTTGACAAAGTATTAATAATATGTAAGATGGCTGTTATCATAGTAAACTGAGCGAGAGATATATCGTGCAAGGAAGAGCAATTTCAGCGAATAAGTGTCCGGAATCATCGAAGTGTTGCATTCTTGCGTGCGCATCCAAGAAGTGAGTACGCAGGAGGATGCTGATTGGCTGTCACACATAGAACTCTGGTAAATTGAGCGAGAGGTATATCGTGTAGGGAATAGCAATTTTAGCGAATGAGTATTTGGAACCATAGAAACAAGGGTACGTAACAAAATGTTACTCTCTGACAAATTTTACCGCAGTTTCGTACTGGCTCCATGCGAAATTTGCGTCGTGCCCTTTGGGCACAGGAAAATTGCTGTTGATTGAAACGATATACTCTCGCGAATAGAGAAAATAAGGTAGAAAGCTTAATCCATGCTTGTGCATCACTTTGCTCCTTCAATCATGGCTATCTATCCCTCCAAAAATGCTCCCTGCAGCAATACTTCATTACGAAGCCCCCGCTGCCGACTTAACTGCATAATCGTAGATTCTATCCTCAATCGACAAGCTGATTACATCAGCTCGTCGATACGCCTCGCCACAATCGCATTTGCTCGTCGCGTTGCTCCTTCAAATGCGGTGGCTGGGCAGCCAGGCCCGCTGCTGGTCATAAGATAGCTGACGGTAAAAGAAAAAAGACATGTCACATGACATGTCTTTTTTCTAACCGGCAGCTATCTATCCTCCCAGGCCGCTTCCAGCCAAGTACTTTCGACGTATAAGGGCTTAACTACTGTGTTCGGGATGGGAACAGGTGGATCCCCTTAGCCATCACCACCGGATTATTTAATTTTGAGGTTTGTACCCTCAAAACTTCAACAGAAGAATGAACCGTTAAGTTCTTTTTAACGTTTTGTTTAAGCTGACTTCTTCATCAAAAACCGCTCCTTATTCAGTCGCTGTTTTCGATGTTTGCACGACCTTTTCGATTTCTCGCTTCGCTTTGCTTGCGACAAATCGGGTCTTTGCTTCAAGTCAAGCCCTCGACATATTAGTATCGGTCCGCTGAATACATTACTGTACTTACACTCCCGACCTATCAACCTCGTCTTCTTCAAGGTGTCTTACTAGCTTATGCTATGAGAGATCTCATCTTAAGGCTGGTTTCACGCTTAGATGCTTTCAGCGTTTATCCTTTCCGAACGTAGCTACCCAACTATACCTCTGGCGAGATAATTGGTACACCATTGGTTCGTCCACTCCGGTCCTCTCGTACTAGGAGCAGCCCCCTTCAAATCTCTTACGCCCGCGATGGATAGGGACCGAACTGTCTCACGACGTTCTGAACCCAGC
>OBLI01004350.1_pt1 | contig 10164 bp, 11 predicted proteins | sample 1519701 | NCBI WGS metagenome assembly OBLI01 (sample SAMEA3663005, study PRJEB22513) | pig gut metagenome | biome: pig gut; feature: pig-associated habitat; material: faeces | place: France | collected 2012 | reverse complement strand
TTTATATGCTGAATAATCTGTTTAATAGCGATAAAATTCCAAGAGTATTAGTAGTAGTTGCAGAGAAAGCACATAAGGATAATTGGAGAAAAGAGATAGAAAAGTTCTCTGATAAGTCTGAATATATCATAAATAATATTAAACTGATATGCTATGCTTCTCTAAAGAATTATGTTAATACTTCTTGGGATTTTATTGTATTTGATGAAGTACATCATCTTAAATCACAATTAAGACAAGATTATGTAGCTACTTTGAAAGGAAACTATATTATTGCTTTGTCTGCAACTATGAATTATGATGTGAGAAATTTCTTGGTTAAGACTTTTGGAAATTTCCTAACTTCGTCAATTACTCTAAAAGCTTCTATAGATAAAAATCTTCTTCCTAAACCTACTATAAATATTTATCATTTGAGGTGGAAAGATTTAGATAATAAACTCCAAACTATAGAAGTTCCTATTGGAAAGAAACCAACTAAACAGATAATTGATAATTATTCTAATAGATGGAAATATCTTAAAAATAGAACTCTATATAATGGATATAAAATAATTTTAAATTGTACTCCACAACAAAAGTATGAATATATAAGTGAACAGATGGATTTTTATAAAAGGTTTAGTATGATGCATCCTAATAATCAGGCATTAAAGAATAAATGGCTTCAATTTGGGTCTCAAAGAAAGAGATTTCTTGGAGAACTTAAATTTAATAAGGCAACTGAAATTCTTAATGATATTAGGAAAAGAAAGTCAAGATTTATAACCTTTTGCAGTTCTATAGCACAATCTTCTTTACTTACTGAAAATTGTTCTGTCAATTCAAAGAATCCAGATTCAACCAATCTTATAAATAGATTTAATAATTTTGAAATTGATGAATTATTTGCAGTAGGTATGCTTCAAGAAGGAGTAACTCTTTCTTCTCTTGATGAATGTCTTATTATTCAACTTGATGGTAATGAAAGAGGATTTATTCAAAAGGCAGGAAGAACTATGAGAGCTATTAATCCTGTAATTCATATTATAGTTATAGACGGAACTCAAGATGATAATTATCTTAAGAATGTGATAGAGAATATAGAAGAAAAATATATAGTACATATACATACTTTATAATAAATGATAAAAATGAGAATAGTAATTTCTAATGAAGCTATGAAAGAAAATAATACCTTTCTAGCTGAAGTACTTACTTTACTTGTGGTACATTTTGATATAAATGTAGAAAAAGTAAAGGAAGAACTTATAAAGAAAGGATTAATTACTCATTATGCTAAAAGAGATACTTTATTTTCCAAGGGATATTGTTTATCACAAGAAGCAATAACACTTATAGAAAATCTTCAAGCAGATTCTGTAGTTTTGAAAAAAGAAAGAAATTTAGAATCTCTTGCTAAAGAAATGAAGGCTTTATTTCCTAAAGGAATGAAGTTAGGAACTTCTATATGTTGGACTGAAGGGGTATCTCTTATAGTTAAAAGACTAAAAAGATTCTTTGATAAATATGACAAAGATAATAAATATACTGATAAGGAAATAATTGATGCCACAAAGAGGTATATTGAGTCTTTTAATGGGGATTATTCTTATATGAGAACTCTCAAGTATTTTATTTGGGCAGAGAAGATTAATAAAGCTGGAGAGGTAGAATCTACTTCAGATTTATTAACATATCTTGAAAATAAAGGAGAAGAAACTGTTGGAAGAGATATTGGAGTAGAATTAATATGATATGGGAGATTTATTAAATAGAATTAAAGGTAACATAGTAGAAAGAAGAGAAAGATTAAGAAATAATAAAATAAATTCTATTCCATCTCCATTTATAAGATTTAGAAATGACTTTTTGGGTATTGAAAGAAAAAAGATGTTTTTGATATCATCTTTCACCAAGGGAGCCAAGACACAATTTACTACCTTTATGTTTGTCATTACTCCTTTGTTGTATTCTTATGCAAATAGAGAAAAGGCAAGAGTAAAGTTCTTCTTTTATCTTTGGGAAGAGACAAAAGAAGACTTTACTATGAGAATAATAAGTCATCTTCTATATAAATTAAGTAATGGTAAAATAGAAGTGTCTCCTTCAGATTTAATGTCTTCAAATAATGATAAACCTTTAAGTGACGAAGCATTAGAAATGATGAATTCTGAAGAGTTTATCAATATAATGAATTATTTTGAAGAATGCTCAATATTTTCAGATAGTCAAAATCCTACAGGTATTTGGTTAGAGTGTAAATCTTATGCAGAAAATAATGGTCATACGCATTATAAACCAAAGAAATATAAAGATGAATTTGGTGTAGAAAAAGAAACTCAAGGATTTGACTATTATGAACCTAATGATAGTGAAGAATATAGAATACTTTATATTGACCATTTATCTTTGGTAAGTTCAGAAAAGAATTATACTCTAAAGCAAGCAATGGATAAAGTTGGAGAGTATTGTATATTATTGAGAGATAGATATTTCTTTTCTCCAGTAATAATTCAACAGCAGAATACAGATAATGAATCTATTGATGCAATTAAAATGAATAAACTCAGACCTACAGTTGCTGGATTGGCAGACTCAAAATACTCTGCTAGAAATTGCAATGTATTTTTAGGTCTATTTTCACCTATAAAGTTTGACTTGAATAGTTACTATGGTTACGATGTAACCAAGTTTAAAGATAATATTCGCTTCTTGGAGGTAATATTAAATAGAGGTGGAACTATGGGAGGATTAACTGCTTTATATTTTAATGGAGCAGTATGTGAGTTTCAACAATTACCTTTACCAACAGAGAAAGATAAGATAGATAAATGGTATGATTTTCTTGATAGAAAGAGAAGAAAATCATTCTTTATTAAAGTTCTGAAGAAACTTAAAGTTAACGTTTAAATAAAATCAATAATTAATTAATTATCAATAAGTTATGGCCAACATAATTATGCTCCTCGGGAAATCAGGTACAGGAAAATCTACAAGTATCAAAGGACTTGATTCAAAAGAGACTGTAGTAATCAATGTACTTGGTAAAAGACTTCCATTTAAAGGAAGTAATGCTCTTTATAACAAAGAGAATAAGAATTTATTTCAAAGAGACACTTATACTGATATAATAAGTCTCATACAGAATATATCAGATAAGGCTGCTAATGTCAAGAATATTATTCTTGATGATTTTATCTATGTAATGAGGAAGGAATATTTCTCAAGAGCTAAAGAAACTGGATATGGTAAATATACAGAATTGGCTCAACATTTTCAGCAAATTATATCTACTTGTGAAAAATTGAGAGATGATTTGACTGTCTTTATGATTCTTCATTCAGAGGATGTTCAAAGTGATAAAGTTACTACAGGATATAAGGTATCTACTGTAGGAAATCTTGTAGATAATTGTTATAATCCTCTTGAAGTAGTTCCTATGGTTCTTTATTCATCAGTTAAATATGATGATAAGGGAAACATTAAATATGGATTTTATACTCACAGATGTAAAGAAGGAGTTATAGAAATTCCTGCAAAGACACCTGATGAAATGTTTGAGGAAGATTTTATTCCTAATGACCTTGGATATGTAGTAAAAAAGATGAATGAATACTATGGATAATTAATAATTGCTGTATAAACACATTGTATTCATTCATATTTTTACTTAAGTTACTTTATAAACAATCATTAATAATTAATTAACAATGGAAATTAACAGATTTGACATTGCTTCTATTAAAAGGATTGCAAGTTGTGTTGCAGTTAATAGAAAGAAGCTTGCTAAAGCAGAGGAAAAACTCGCTAAATTACTAGAAGAAGTAAAGGACCTTACTTCACAAATTGAGAGCTTTGAAGCTCCTATCAGAAAGAAATGGGGATATTCTTCAGAGGCACTTATTAGAGCCAACTTTAATCTTGAAGTTCTTAATGACGCATCTAATAATACATACTCAGAGTCTGAGAATAGAGAGATTGAAGTTTCTGAAGTTTCAGAAGAGACTGTACACCCAGACTCTGAAGAGAATGAAGATGGTCAGAGTGTATCTACAAATGAAGAGTAATAAGTGCTTTATTTATTAGATATTGTTTTATTCAAGAATTTATTATATTTGCATCCTAAAAATGCAAATTTTATTATATAAAATTTACATATAAATTAAATTATTAACTATGTCACGTACAAACAAACTTTTCTTTGCAGTAGCAAAAGGTAAGGTAGTAAATGGAGAGACTTCCATTAAGAGATATATCGGTGTAGCAGCTGCAAAGGTTATTGCAGTAAATCCTACTAAAGATGAACTTAATAAATTATACAACTCAAATATTGATAAAGACCCTGTGTATATTAGTGAGAAGGATGGGGTTAAGTCAGCAAGAATAGATTTTATTGTCAGAATTGATGATAAAGATGCAAAGAATGCTGATGGCAGCAAGATAGATGCTATTACAAAGATTTCATTCCTTATTAGAGATGCCTATAGGTATAATAAGGATGAAACTAAACTTCAGGTAATTGATAAATATGGAAGAACTACTTGGGTAACCAAGGAGCAGTTCAAGGCAAAGGAAGTTCCTGTTGATAAGAATGGTAATCCATTGAGAATTGATGCATCTTCTTATAGACCAGTACTCTTTGGAGAAGAACAACTTACTAATTTCATCAGAGTTTATCTTGGTATTCCTAACGTAGAGAAGTGGGAGGATAAGAAGATTGTAGGAATGATTGATAATCCTGAAGATGCAGAAGCAAGACTTGACCATCTTTCTGATTATTTCAAGGGAGATTTCAAGGAAATCAAGGAGATTGCAACTTATCAGATTGACAATAAGGTAAAGACTCTCTTTGGAGTCAGGACTACTGATGATAACAAGAAGTATCAGACAGTGTTTACTGATTTGTTCCTTTCAGGTGGTTCTACAAATTATGCTAAACTTCAGAAGGAACTTGAGGCAAGAAAGGCTCAGGGAGCTTATCCTAATACAGAGTTTGAAGTTTGTCCTATGAAAGAGTATGTAGAAACTCCTACTTCATTTGAAACTTCTGTAGATTCTTCAGTTCCTGATGATTTGCCTTTTGGTGATTAATAATTGATATGTTCTATGATTGGTAAAAGTCAAGATACTATAAGTATTAACAATGTGAGAGAGATAACTTCAGATGATGAAGTTGTCTCTAAATACTTTAATATAACTGCAATTCCTTCTATTATATTAAGTCCATTAAGAAAGGATAGAAATCCCTCTTTAAGTATTTTTAGATTACCTGATGGTAATATAGGATACAAGGATTTTGGAACTGGGGAAAAGGGAAGTATTTATAGACTTTTATCTAAATTATGGAATATACCAATCAAACAAGTATATAGAAGAATTGTAAGTGATTATACTTATAATTCTTCTATTACTTTAAATACTAAATCTAAAAGGATAAAGAAACTAAAGAAAAGTTGTACTACTCTCAATGTAAAAGTAAGAGAATGGAAAGAATGGGATATTGAATATTGGAATAAATATGGAGTAAGTAAAGAATGGCTTGAATATGCTGAAATTTATCCTATTTCTACAATATTCTTTAATAATGACACTGTTTCTATTCCTGCTGATAAGTATGCTTATGTCTATGTTGAGAGAAAGGATAATAAAGTAACTCTTAAAGTATATCAACCTTATTCTGAAAGATTCAAGTGGATTAGTAAACACGATTCCTCTGTATGGGATTTATGGACTAAAATACCAAAAACAGGGGATAAGTTAATCATAACTTCATCAAGAAAAGATGCTTTATGTATTTGGTCTAATACGGGAATACCATCATTGTCTCTTCAAGGAGAAGGTTATATACCCAAAGAGTCAGTTATAAATGAACTTAAGAATAGATATAAAAATATATATATATTATATGACAATGATTTTCAAAGTGAAGTAAATCACGGAAGAATATTTGGTAAACATTTATCAGAAATGTTTAATTTAAAACAAATTGAAATACCAGATAAATATAAAAGTAAAGATACTTCTGATTTATGTTTAAATTATGGAAAGCAAACTGTCAAAGATGTAATATTTTCACTTATAAACAATTAATTAATTATGAGAAAAGTTATTTTGTTAGTTCAGACTACTGGAATAAAGTCTGTTGTTGAAGGAGAGATGACAACTCTTGCAGATTTGAAACACCTTATGGATGTTCAGGGAATCAGTTATCCTACAGAATGTGAGTTTAAGGAAGCAAAGACAAAAACTATCTTTGTAGATAATGAGGCAGTTCTTCCTACTAATGTAGAATGGAAGGGAGAGGTTTCCAATGACCTTATTATGTATGTAACAACTCCTAAGAAGAAGATTAAGAATGGAGGTATGTCAAGAGCTGAAGCTTATAATTATATCAAGACTAATAATCTTCAGGAAGATGTAAAGAGTAAGTTTGGAAGAAACTTTACACAGGTTTCTACTGATAATCTTGTTGAGTTTATTGAGTCTGCTACAAAGACTCCTGCATCTCCTTATCCTGAATTGATAGACTTGCTTGATACTCTTCTTAATGACGAGAAGATTTCAGAAGATAAGTATAACAAGATTATGGATATCCTTAATGATAAGGAAACTCCTGTTGAAGTAAAGAAGAAGACTCTTGATGAGATGTCTTTTGACGAGATTTTCTCTGAATTCAACCTTTAAAACTAATAAATCAGTCACCTCTCTTATTATAGTAATATAGTAAGAGAGGTTTATTTTTTTTTGTTTTAATAGTCTATAAAATTTATGATATGAAAATAGAAGAATATATAGAAGAAAAGAAAACTAAATTAAATGAGATAGTTGAATGGGGAGAAGAAATATTTGGAGAAGGAAATATTGATGTTCAGATAGATGATAACTTAATACCTAATTATAAAGATACCGACTATTCAATATCAGAGTATGATTCTCTTATATATACATTTGCTACCATTTATATTTATTTTTCTGAAAAAACTGTAGTAAATGAAAATAATGATAGACATAAAATATATGATGGATATATAAAAATTAGTATAAGTCCTCGTATGATTTTAAAGTCAAGTCCTGTATTTATACGTTCAAGTCTTACAATAAGAGAATTGAAGGCTAAATATATATTCAGCCATTGTCCTTCTATGTCTTTAGCAGCACTAATAAATCTCAGTAATTCTGGTGATACAACATTCCTCCCTTGTTGTTTTGGTACTGGGCCTATTAAAACAAGTATGTCAAGATTAAATCAAGATTCTACAGAAACTAATTGGAAATTATTCTTTAATGATTTAAACAATTATTTTGAAGTAGAAAGTCTTGAGGGAGGTCCTTATATACGCATGTCAAGTGTTACTAATCCAACTCCTCAATTTGTGAATTTTACTGTAGATGATTTTGTTTCTTTTCCATTATCAGAGAATGCTAAGACATTATATTATAAGTTTATAGACTATCTATATGATAATAAATGGTTTGAATCATTAGAATTTATTAATGACAATGGATTTATAAACTACAGTATTCTTGTATCTTCTTTATATGAAGATGTCAATAAGCTATTCCTTAGATTTATAGAAACTCTAAAAGAAGAAAATTCTGAATTACTTTCTAATATAGATACATTAATTTCTGAATATACTTGTATCTATAGTACAGGAGTAGAACTTTCTTCATATGAAGATATGCAGAATTATTTAATGCAAAATAATACTTCTATAGAAGCCTCATTTCCATTGCCTTTGAATTTTACTTTTAAAGGAAATCCTGTATATCTTACTATAAAAGAAGAAGAACCTGATTCTGAATCTAATATTAAGAAGGGATTTAATATTCTTCTTTTTAATAGATTGATGTATTCATTAACTAAACTTTTAAAATATAAATTATCTTATGGACAAGCAGCCTATTTGTAATCAGACTAATTGTAAACTTATAATATCTTCTAATTTAGAAAAGAAAATATCTGTATGTTGTAGAGAATTACCAGAGAATGAATGGTCAGGAACTCTATTTTATAGTATAGTATCAGGAAAATTTGGAAAGGATTTGGTACTTAAAGCAGAAGATTTTTATTTAAGAGATATAGGTAGTCATACTTATACTGAATTTGATGATGATGCTGATGCTTTCAATTATCAAGTAGAGAATAATTTAATTGATTGTATTCAAGGATTAATCCATTAACTATGAGTGGATAAAAAACTGGGTGAATTGCTGGAAACTGTGAGATAACACACAATCAGCAGCCAAGCATTAGGGTTAAAACTCTTTTGAAGGTTCAACGACTAACAAATATTTATTAAATTAACAAGCCTAGAGTTTGATATGAATAAAATAGAAAAAGCAACACTAATTGGTCTAGTACTAGGAGACGGTTATATAGACTGTTCTAAAAATAAAGATGTATACACAAATTCTGCAATAACATTCATTCATTGCAAAAAACAAAAAGAATATCTAGAATGGAAAGCAGAAATATTACATCAAATATTTGGAGGTAATAAACCAAAAGTTATTGAGTTTACTAATAATGGATATGAAGGAGTAAAAATGATGAAATCAAATAAATATTTCAGAGTACTCTATAAGTATCTATATAAAAATGGTAAAAAAACTATACCTTTAAAAGCATTAAATCGCTTAACACCTTTATCATTAGCAATATGGTGGATGGATGATGGTTGTTTATATGCTAAAAAAAGACATAATAAAATACATGCTTGGGAACTTTATCTTAATACTTATTTATCAGATGAAGAGAATCAAGTTATTATTAATTATTTTCAACAAAAATGGGGTATAGTATGGAAACTTAACCATGATAAAGGACGTAGTAGATTAAGATGTTCTACTAAAGAAGGTAGAAAATTTCTTAACATAATACGCCCTATAGTAAATCAAATACAGTGTATGCAATATAAAGCTATAAATATTTGACACGAGTGCCCAGCTCTATAGATTATTCTATAGATGATGATATAGTCTGAACTTGTTTATATTTATCGTAAGAAGGATGATTAATTCTCTTTAAGAATTTTTCATATTTTCTTTCATAATAAAATTGTAAGTTATTATAGCATTGAAAAAATCTATAAGTATCTTTTTTATTTGCAAAAGATAATCTTGGTATAGAATCATATTCTTTAATATGATTTTTACTAATATTTAAATGTTCACATATTCCTATTAGAAATTCTTTAGTTCCTCTTATTTGAATATATAATGAGTGGTCTTTACATAAAATACCTCTATCATTAAGATATTCGCCATCTCTAATAGTTACTGACCCATCTCCATCAAAATAACCTATAATAAAAGCATCTCTATATTTTTCTGGAATATTTTTTATAATATTACCCATTGTTAAACTTTTATTAGGTGTTATACCTAAGTTATTTAATGCTTTTGTTATATGTTCATTAGTTATACAATATCTAATATGGTGGATGATTTTGTTTTTATTAAAAGATGATGGTCTATGTATTTCTATTAATTTGTGTTCATTACCTATTTCAGATTTAATAAAATCTAATACTGCTTTATCTTTGTAATTTACAGTTATAGTCAGCACAGTTGATTTTCGGGTTTTTACTAAAGAACCATCTGCTGCTATAAATCCTACTATATAAGCTTTAGAATAAGAATCTATAGTATCAAAATAATGAATATTTCCTATATATGGATTTAATTTTATTTTGTTATTATGAAGAAAACTACTTATTGTATTTTTATTAATATTAAGTAAAGAGCTTATTTCAGAAACTGTTTTACCTTCTTGTATATAGTTTAAAATTTTAGCCTTTAAATCAGAATTTATTACTGTTTTCTTATTACTTTTATTAGGATTTAAAAAATGTACAATTAATCTTCTTATATTTTGTGCATCATTCTCAATATTATAAGAATTAAGTAATTTAGCAATTTCTACATATTGTTTTCCCTCTTTAAACCATTGTATAATTTGCTCTTTTTGATTTATAAATTTAAATTTTAACATATAAAAAAGTTTAAAAGTTTTTATGTACAAAGATATAATTTTAATATATAAATTGCAAATAAATAAACAATTTTATTATAAGAACAAGAACTTAGAGATAAAGAACTCTAAGGATAACATTTTGTCACATTGTTCATTTAATACCTTTTTTAGTGGAATAGATACAAATACTCTTGATGATTTAG
>OBLI01004349.1_pt1 | contig 10182 bp, 10 predicted proteins | sample 1519701 | NCBI WGS metagenome assembly OBLI01 (sample SAMEA3663005, study PRJEB22513) | pig gut metagenome | biome: pig gut; feature: pig-associated habitat; material: faeces | place: France | collected 2012 | reverse complement strand
CGCTATAATAAATATCAGATGAAAAATTTATAGATACTGACAATAATCGAATGAGATTGGAGGACATTATGGGAGGTTTTTTTGGAGTAACTTCGAAACAGGATTGTGTATTTGATTTATTTTTTGGAACGGATTATCATTCCCATCTGGGAACCAGACGTGCTGGTATGGCTGTTTATGATAAAGAATCCGGGTTTGACCGTGCCATTCATAATATCGAAAATGCACCATTCCGTACAAAATTTGATAAAGATGCCAATACCATGCATGGATGTATGGGAATTGGATGTATTTCTGATTATGAACCTCAGCCATTGATCGTACGTTCCCATCATGGGACCTATGCCATCATGACTGTTGGTAAGATTAACAATATTGATGCCATTGTAGACAGCATTTTCCAAACTGGACATGCTCATTTTCTGGAAATGAGTGGTGGCGATATCAATGCTACCGAACTGGTTGCTTCTATCATCAACCAACGAGATAACCTGATCGAAGGAATCCAGTATGCTCAAGAGATCATCGACGGTTCCATGACTATGGTGCTTATGACGCCAAAAGGAATCTATGCTGCCAGAGACAAGCTGGGCCGAACTCCTGTAGCTATTGGTAAAAAGGAAGATGGCTACTGCCTTTCCTTTGAAAGCTTTGCTTACTTAAATCTTGGCTACACACCAGAACGTGAATTAGGTCCTGGAGAAATTGTCATTATGACTCCAGAAGGAGTCCGAACCTTAGTAAAGCCGGGAGAAGACATGAAGATCTGTACCTTCCTATGGGTATATTATGGATATCCATCCTCTTCTTACGAAGGAATCAGCGTTGAGAAGATGCGTTACAACTGCGGTCAGAAACTGGCTCAAAGAGATGATGCTACTCCAGATACGGTTGCTGGCGTTCCTGATTCCGGAATCGCCCATGCCATTGGATATGCTAACGAATCCGGAATTCCATTCTCAAGACCATTTATTAAGTATACTCCAACCTGGCCTCGTTCCTTTATGCCGACGATACAGAGCAAACGGAATCTGATCGCCAAAATGAAATTGATTCCGGTTCATGACCTGATTCAGGACAAGAGCCTGCTTTTGATCGATGACTCCATCGTTCGAGGCACACAGCTACGAGAAACAACCGAATTTCTCTATCAAAGCGGTGCAAAGGAAGTTCATGTTCGTCCGGCCTGCCCACCAATCATGTACGGATGTAAATATTTGAATTTCTCTCGTTCTACTTCTGAGATGGATCTGATCACACGGCGTATCATTCAGGAAATGACTGGTGATTATAAACATGTGAACCTAACTGCTTTTTCCAATCCTGACACTCCAGAATATCAGGATATGATCAACCGCATCTGCAAACAGCTGAACTTTACTTCTCTGCGCTATCACCGTCTGGACGATATGATCGACTCTGTAGGTCTGGATCGAAGCAAGCTTTGCACTTACTGCTGGGATGGAAAAGAATAATATCTTAATTGAATTTATGCTATAAAGGAGGACTTACTATGAAAATAGAACGGGTAGAACATATGGCCGGCGGAGAAGGCCATGTTATCATCAAACGAATTCTTGGGGAGAAAGAGTTAAACGGCAAATGCCGTATGTATGCGCAGGTGACTTTAGAACCTGGTTGCTCTCTTGGATATCATGAACATCATAATGAAAGCGAAACTTATTATATTCTTTCCGGACAGGGAGAATATAATGACAATGGAACCACACGACCAGTTGCTGCTGGAGATGTTACCTTTACTCCTGACAACTGTGGACATGGGCTTGCCAATACTGGCGATACCGATCTGGTATTTATGGCACTGATTATTCTAGACTAATTGGAGAGAACTCATATGAATCCAATGAATTTAATGAAAATAAAGGGATTATGGGATGATTTTGTATCCCGCCATCCAAAATTCCCGAAATTTTTAAGAGCAGTTGCCCAGAACGGCATAAAAGAAGGTTCTATTTTAGAAATCAAGGTCACGGACCCTAATGGAAGCTCTCACACTGCCAATATTAAGGTTAAAGAAAAAGATCTGGAATTATTCCGAATCTTGGCGAATATGAAATAAAATCAAGAGGAGTTGTTGCCATGAAAAAGCATCAACTCCTCTTTGTTTTTTACAGCTCAAATGCCTGCTTAATACTGTCATAATGCAGGAAAATTCCCTGACGTGCAAATTCTTTGATCTCCTCCAGTGTTGCCAGCATATACCCATCGGTTTCTTTTTCCTGCAGATCCAAATCACTTTCTTCAAAATCCACAATAAAACGATAAACATCCACAAAATAATTATCGCCTTCTCCCGGGTTTTCTCTATGATATGTGAATAAATATCCACCCTGGCTGTTGGATACATCCAATCCGGTTTCTTCCTTCACTTCACGGATGACTGCATCTTTGGATTCCTCGCCGGCCATAACAGCCCCTCCGGATACTTCCCACCAGCCAGGTGCCCATGCCTTTGTCATCACTCTCTTTGTAATCAAAAATTTTCCATCCGGACGTGCAACAACCCCCAATACTGTCAAATGATATTCATCATCCTTTAAACACCAGTCATTTCGCTTCATCGTTCGTCCGGTTCTCTGCTTGTTACTATCATAAATATCCCAACGTTCCATCTTTCTATTCCTTTCCATATTTCTTTCTATTTCTATATTTTGCTATTTTAACATTTCTTCTCTATAGTAGCAAATATTTATACATTTTCGCATGAAAATTTAACAAAATAAAGTTTGTTAAATGAAAAAAATACAATTACCTTGACAAATTTTTTTCACGTAGTAGAATACCATAGTAAGAGACAACGTTGTTCTAACCAATAGCGTAGTCTCTTTTTCTTTTATCTAAATTTAAAAATTACAAATAAAGGAGAGAGGAATATGGAAAAACTAAATGAAATTGTAGCAGCAATTGACACCTTTGTATGGGGTCCTGTTATGCTGGTTCTTCTCGTTGGTACAGGTATTTTTCTTACGGTTCGTTTGAAATTCCTTCCATGGAGAAATTTACGCTATGCACTGCACAGCGTATTAAGTAAGGAAGCCCGTACAACCAAACGTGGAACTGGCGATGTCTCCCCATTCTCAGCACTGATGACTGCTCTGGCCGCTACCATCGGAACTGGAAATATTATCGGAGTAGCAACTGCCATGTTTTCCGGTGGACCTGGTGCCTTGGTATGGATGTGGATTTCTGCCTGCTTTGGCCTGACTTCCAAGTTCAGCGAATGTATGCTGGCAATCAAGTATCGTGAAGTAAATGAAAAGGGTGAAATGTCTGGCGGTCCTATGTACACGATGAAGAACGCATTTAAAAATAAGACCTTTGGAAAAACCATGGGATTTTTATTCGCTCTGTTTACCGTATTGGCATCTTTTGGTATCGGCAACATGACTCAGGCAAACTCCATCTCCGGCTCTCTTTCTGAAAGCTTTGGTGTTCCAACATGGGGAACTGGTATTGTGCTTACCGTATTATCACTGATTATCATTCTGGGCGGAATTACGAGTATATCTAAGGTATCCTCCGTTGTTGTGCCTGCTATGGCAATCTTCTATGTCATCGGCGGTGTGATCGTTATCCTTGGTAACCTTTCCAATGTCCCTCATGGTCTGTATCTAATCTTTGGAATGGCATTCAATCCAAAAGCCATCGGAGGTGGTGTTCTTGGTACGATCACCGTATCCATGATGAATTCCATCCGTTATGGTGTTGCACGAGGCGTTTTCTCCAATGAAGCTGGTCTCGGCTCTGCCGCTATCACTGCTGCCGCAGCTACTACTGATGATCCGGTACGTCAGGGATACATCAATATGACTGGTACCTTCTTTGATACCATTGTTGTATGTACCATTACTGGTCTTTCCATCGCTTCCTCTGGTGTTCTTGGGACTGTAGGTGCAGACGGAAAGCCTTTAGAAGGCATTCAGCTGACCATGGCTGCTTTCGGCAGTGTATTAGGATCCTTTGGAAGCTATATTGTATCCATTGGAATCATTCTATTTGCATTTTCCACCATTCTTGGATGGGAATATCATGGCGAGAAAGCCTTCGAATACTTATTCAACAGCCATAAATATAATATCATCTACCGTGTTATATTCTCACTGGTTGTATATGTAGGTGCAACTCAGACACTGGATCTTGTATGGAATATCTCCGATATTATGAATGCTTTAATGGCAATTCCAAACCTGATCTGTATGCTTCTGTTAAGTAATGTTATTGCAGAAGAAGTCAACCGCTTCCAGCCAACCGTAGAAAAGGAAAGAGCTTCCTGGAAAAAACGCGGGGAAGCTGGAGAATACCACAGCTCTAATATCTAAATAAGATAACATTATAAGCAACAAAAATGTCCATAAAGCACACTCAAAGCTTTATGGACATTTTTTCTTTTGCGCAGAAATCCTTGACTTTTCTTCCAAGAACACAGACAATATTGATATGAATACTTATTTATAAATATCTATTTACAAAGGAGGAGCGTATGGATTTTGTACAATACAAGTGTCCCTGCTGTGGCTCAGCACTGACATTCTCCCCGAAGACTCAGAAGCTTTCCTGCAAAAGCTGCAATAATGAATATGAGATTTCTGTCATGCAGCAATACGAAGCAGATAACCAGGCCGCCAGTGACCAGGATTTAAGCTTTCATTCTTCTACCAGTCAACCAGTGGCCCAACGTACCGATGATGGTCATTATATCTGCCCATCCTGCGGGGCAGAAATTGAGGCTGCCGATGATAAGGTCAGCACGATCTGCCCTTATTGCGATAATGTCGTAATTTTAACTGCTGATACCCATGAGCAATGGCGACCCGATGCCATCATTCCATTTAAAGTGACTGGAGATCAGGCTAAGCAAATGCTTGCAGATTTTTGTCATGGCAAACGACTGCTGCCAAAGAATTTTCGAAATAGAAGCTATTTGAAAAATTTAAAAGGCTATTATGTTCCCTACTGGCTTTTCACCTGTGATGCCGAGGCAGATATGAGCTTTCATGCTACCAGAACAAGGGCCTGGAGTGACAGTGATTATGATTATATTGACACATCCTACTATCTTGTTAATCGAACCGGCAGCATGAGCTTTTGCAACGTGCCTGTAGATGGAAGTACCCATATGGAAGATGAGACCACGGAATCCATTGAGCCTTTCCACTATGAAGACCTGACAGAATTCAAACCAGCATATCTGGCTGGCTATGAATCAGACAAATACGATGTAGATGCCAAAACTGCAGAAAAGCGAGCCAACGAACGCCTCTATAACAGTGCAGAGGATTTACTTTGTAACACAGTACAAGGATATGATACGGTCCATGTAAAACGTCGCCAGATGACTTCCAAAACCGGTCAGGTACAATATGTCCTGCTTCCTGTATGGCTTTTTGAAACCGTCTATCAGGGAAAAAATTATCAGTTTGCCATCAATGGCCAAACCGGTAAAATGGTAGGCGAGCTTCCGATCGACACACATGCCTTTTGGAAATACCTTTTTGGATTCACTGGAGCTTTCACCATTCTGCTTTCCATTCTTGGTATTTTTTTGTTGGGAGGTGTATGGTAATGAAAAACATCTTACATAAATCCTTTGGACAATGGATCTTAAAACTATGTATGCTTCTCCTATGCTGTTTAACCATATTGACACTAAGCATGGCTCCCGTCCATGCACAGGAACAGGCATTTGTTACGGATAATGCCAATTTGCTGGATGTTGAGGAAGAAAATACACTTAATAAAACCTGCAAAGAACTGAGTCAAAAGCATAACGTAGCCATCTGCATCATCACCACGTCTGACTATGGAAGCGGTGATATCAAAGACTGGCAGAGACAATACTATCAGTCACACCATCTGGGGATGGGCGAAGAAAACAGTGGAATCATGCTGGCAATCAGTATGGCTGGGCGTGACTGGGGAATCGTAGGCTTTGGAAACGCACAGAAGGCATTTACTACCTATGGAAGAGAACGAATCGGAGAGCTGATCGTAGAGCATCTATCAGATGGAGATTATTATGAGGCCTTTTCTCAATATGCCTCTCTGGCAGATGAATTCCTGGTGGCAGCCGAGGAGGGAGAGCCTTATACTTCTGATCATAAATATCAGGAAAGCGTCCCTATTCCGTTCATCGTTCTGGGCTCATTCCTTTTATCAATGATCATCTCCCTGATCATTGTCCTTTCATGGAAAAAAAGCATGAATACACGAATTATGCAGGACAGTGCATCCGAGTATCTGAAAAAAGACAGTTTTTCATTGTCAAACCGTTCCGATATTTATTTATATCATACAGTTAACCGGACCAGACGGGTAAAAAGAGAATCCTCTACACATTCTGACAGTTCTGGATCCAGTGGAAAATTTTAATCAGGAGGAATTATTATGGGATTAATCAAAGCTGCTACTGGTGCCATCGGTGGAACGCTGGCTGATCAGTGGAAAGAATATTTTTATTGTGAATCATTAGATGCAGATGTCTTAGCTGCCAAAGGGGAAAAGCGAATCTCTGGCCGCTCATCTAACCGATATGGCGAAGACAACATTATTACAGACGGCTCTCATATTGCCGTTGCAGATGGACAATGTATGATCATTGTAGAGGATGGAAAGGTGTTAGAAGTCTGTGCAGAACCAGGTGCCTACACCTACGATACCAAAACCAGTCCTTCTATCTTTGGCGGATCACTTCTGGGTGGCTTGAAGGGGGCTGCCAAAGAAGCCTGGGAGCGTTTTTCTTTTGGAGGCGGTGCTGGAAAAGACCAACGAATTTATTATTTTAATACAAAGGAAATTCCTGGAAATAAATATGGTACTCCAAATCCGATTCCTTTCCGTGTTATAGATAACAATATTGGCCTGGATGTGGATATTTCTATCCGATGTAATGGTGAATACTCTTATAAGATTACCAATCCTATGCTTTTTTATACGAATGTATGTGGCAATATTCAGAATGTTTATACCAGAGATCAGATTGACTCTATGTTAAAATCTGAGCTTTTAACTGCTCTTCAACCGGCATTTGCCCGTATCTCAGAAATGGGAATCCGTTATAGTGCCCTTCCAGGACACACGATGGAAATCGCCGATGCCCTTAATGAAGTTCTGACAAAGAAATGGACACAACTTCGTGGTATTCAGATCTTCTCCTTTGGCGTCAATAGTGTATCCGCCTCTAAGGAAGATGAAGATATGATCAAGCAACTGCAAAAATCCGCCGTTTTACGCAATCCGAATATGGCAGCAGCGGTCCTTTCCGGTGCTCAGGCAGATGCTATGCGTGCAGCAGCTGAGAACAGCAGCGGTGCCATGACAGGCTTTATGGGCTATGGTATGGCGCAACAGGCCGGAGGGGTCAATGCCAGGGATTTATTCCAGATGGGACAACAAAAGACTCCTTCCCATCCAGAACCTCCAAAGCCAGCAACCGAGCAAGGATGGACTTGTTCCTGTGGTGCCACCAACATAGGAAAATTCTGTACAGAATGTGGCAAAGCAAAGCCATACGACCAATGGATCTGCTCTTGCGGTACCGCCAACAAAGGAAAATTCTGCTCAGAATGTGGAAAGCCAAAACCTGCTGGTGTTCCTCAGTATCAATGTGATAAATGTGGATGGGAACCAGAAGATCCATCCAAACCGCCAAAATTCTGCCCAGAATGCGGAGATCCGTTTGATGACGGAGATATCAAATAAACAAAGGAAATCAGAATTTATGAAAACATCAACCAGTCGAAACTCTTTTTTATTAGTCCTGACTGCATTTATCTGGGGGATAGCATTTGTCGCCCAGAGTAAAGGTGGTCATGCAGTAGGACCCTATACGTTTAACTGTATCCGCTCCTTCATTGGCGGCATGATCTTAATTCCTGCCATCCAACTGTTGGACCGTGCACAGCTTACCAGACGTCGACCTTCCAATCATGCTGAAGAAAAAACACTTATCGTTGGAGGGATTATCTGTGGTGCTGTATTATTTGTTGCCAGCAGCCTACAGCAGCTGGGACTTTATTATGGCTCTTCAGCAGGAAAGGCAGGCTTTCTGACTGCCTGTTATATTATACTGGTTCCTATCCTTGGAATCTTTGTAAAGAAAAAATGCCCGCTTTCTGTATGGATCAGTGTCGGGATTACTGTTATGGGACTATACCTTTTATGTGTAAAAGAATCTCTGTCCTTCCAGTTCTCGGATGTTCTTTTACTCCTGTGTGCTCTTGGATTTGCCATTCATATCATCGTCATCGATCATTTTTCACCATTAGTAGACGGTGTACGCATGTCCTGTATTCAATTTTTTGTATGTGGATTTTTGTCTATGATTCCAATGTTCTTCGTAGATATGAAGCATTCGATGGCCGGCATCTCTGCCTGGGCACCTGCCTTTTCCCATCTGGATTCCTGGATATCAATCTTATATGCCGGTATTCTTTCCTGCGGGGTAGCCTATACCCTACAGATTATTGGACAGCATGGCGTGAATCCAACCATTGCTTCTCTATTGATGAGTCTGGAGTCTGTCTTCTCTGTTATGGCAGGATGGGTACTTTTAGGGGAAACCATGAATCTTCGTGAACTGATGGGATGCCTGTTGATCTTTGCTGCAGTCATTTTTGCACAGATTCCAATGTCATCTATCAAAAAACAGCTTACCTGCCAGGAATATCAGGAATAGAAATTCTAAGAATTTCTTATATAACAAAAATGATAAAAACACTCCCTTTCGGTATTGGCACGTTCGTGAACTTACCCACTACCCGAAAGGGAGTTTCTGTCTTTTTCGATTCTTTTATCTCGTCATTTAATACAGTGTCTTATATTCCCCTTCATTCAAATCCAGGGTTCCAAAATACTTTTCAAAATCAAGTCCCAGATATTCACTCATCTGCTTCATTTCGATGACGGTCTTCACATCTACGGCAATTCCTTCCTTTTTGGTCCGTTCAATTGCCAATACCTCTTTTTCTCCATGGGTATAGATGCGTTCCTGTCCTTCTGCCTTTGGAGCGTCTCTTAATTCCTGAAGGAACGTAGAGAAATGTTCTTTGATCGCTTCTTTATCCCCGAACACGGATGGATCAATAGCAATAAATCCATGACAGGTACCTCCTTTTCCATCAATATGTGTATGGTTGGATGTCATCCCCATAGAAAGAATCGAACAGAAAATCTCACAGATCATTCCATATCCATATCCTTTATGACTTCCTGTCTGCTCCCTGCTTCCACCCAGAGGCATAATACCACCTCCCGCTTTTGCCAGAATATTCTTCAATACATCTTCTGCATCGTTGGATGGATTTCCATTCTTGTCAAGTGCCCATCCATCTGGAAGTGGTTTCTCTGCTTTTCGATACATCTCTAACTTTCCTCTGGTAACTACTGTTGTAGAAGAATCACAGAAAAACGGATATGGTTCTGCCGGCATTGCAATGGCAATCGGATTGCTTCCAAGCATCGCCTTTCTCGCGAAGGTCGGTACCATGATCGCTTCTGAATTCGTGAAAGATAATCCAATCAATCCTTCATCACATGCCATTCTCGCATAATATCCGGCAATTCCGTAATGATTGGAATTTCTTGCCGTTACAATTGCCATTCCTGTCTTTTTGGCTTTTTCAATGGCAATCTTCATTGCCTTATGGCCAATCAGCTGTCCCATACCATCGTGTCCTTCGATGACAGCAGAAACCGGTGTCTCAAATACTACTTCCGGCACTGCATCCACTTTAATCAAACCTTTTTCGATTCCTTTATGGTAACGGCTTAATCTCTGCATACCATGAGATTCAATTCCAAATTTATCAGACATTAATAAAACATCTGTAATAATACTACTTTCTTCTTCATTAAAGCCAAATTTTTGAAAGGCTTCTTTACAGAAACTTTCTAGTGTTTCAATACTGAACTTTAAGTGTGCCATATTTTTCTCCTTTTGATTCAAATAATTTTTTCTTCTACTCTTTTACGCATTTATTCTATCATATTTTTGAAAAATAGACAGAATAAATTTTCCTCTTTTGTACTTCCCATTTAAATTATTTTCATTTTTTAATATTTTAAATGACAATTTCCCATGTTTCTTCTTTCGAACAATGATTGACATTTGAATTTTTAGGACTAAAATATACTGTATTCAATATCCAAACTGTGATGAACAGG
>OBLI01004347.1_pt1 | contig 10184 bp, 5 predicted proteins | sample 1519701 | NCBI WGS metagenome assembly OBLI01 (sample SAMEA3663005, study PRJEB22513) | pig gut metagenome | biome: pig gut; feature: pig-associated habitat; material: faeces | place: France | collected 2012 | reverse complement strand
CAAATCCTACACCCTATCCTTCACCCGAAATCGTCAGTAAATACAGGGCATCCGGCGCCGTGGTGTAGGAAATGTAGGAGATTTTCAAAAACTTTTTTTGTAGTGGGGGAAGGGAGAATGCGATGTAGCGGTCCGGAAGGTGCAAAACATCGGACTTCTTTGGCCAAAAGTACGGAGGTTTTGCCTCGAAAGTACGGATGTTTTACCTCAAAAGTACGGATGATTTCATCGAAAGGATTTCGAATTCAATCAAAGAGAGTCCTTCAGGGAACATAGACATCATTGTCCGAATACACATCATAAACAAGGTCTTTCTTCATCTCCAAGACACGGATGCCCCACGGTTGACCAGAATCTCGAATTTGGCGTAGTAGATGCAGGGACTGCCCACCCGAGATGAGTACCTTTGTTTGCTCATGGCTATCTGATTTTTCAACAATCACAAAGGTACCATAAAGGGCTGAATACCGGGCGAGGCATCCTGCCTTGATTTTAGGTGCTCAAAAAACCTTACCGGACAGCCACATTCAATAAACGACAGGTTCCCGTGAAGTTCGCCGCCCGCTCCACCGTGGCATGGCCGTTCACACAGCATGACAACACGTACCGCCCATCTGCCCGAAAAAGATGCACGGCACTTCCACAAAGGAAATACCGTGCATTCATGACTCCCCTGAAAAAGTCGGAACGCGTGGTTCCGGGCCTTAGGGAAAAAGTGTTTTAGAGGTTAGGGTTGTCGTTCTTCCAATCCTCTACAGCAGGGATGATACCGAGCTGGATGATTTCGTCACGCATCTTCTGGAGATGTGCATACGAAGCAGCGAGGGCTGCCATTTCCTCTTCGGTGCCTTCGGGAGCGGTAAAGTGCACACCATCTTTGTCGATAACGGTAGGCATGGCCATCATGACATTCTTGAAGCCACACTTTTCGCAGTTGACATAGCAACCTGCAGGCCAGGTAAAGGGTTCGCCACCCATGGCGCCTTCAATCATCTTTACAGCCTGGTAAGCAGGGCTCTGGAAGGAAGAACGGCCACGGAGCTTGATGATGTTGGAACCACCCTGAATGGTCATATGCTTGATTTCAGCCCAGCGCTCGTCGGAAAGGGGAAGTTCGGCAAGAGGCTTGCCGTCAATCATTGCCTTAGAAGCGAAGACAGCCATCTGTTCGCCGTGTCCGCCATAGGTATAGGCATTGGTCACCTTGTCCTGCTGTACGCCGAATTCCTGTGCAAGCTGCTGCTGCAGACGGGTAGAGTCAAGGGCTGCAAGCGAAGTGAGCTGGTTGGGCTTCAGACCAGAGTGGATAAGTGCGGTGAGTGCCGTTACGTCAGCGGGGTTGAAGATTACTACAACGTGCTTTACATCGGGGCAGTACTTCTTGATGTTCTCTCCGAATTCTGCAGCAATCTTGCAGTTGCCCTTGAGCAGGTCTTCGCGGGTCATGCCATCCTTGCGGGGAGCGCCACCGGAAGAAATGATATACTTGGCTCCGGTGAATGCCTCCTTGGGGTCAACGGTATAGGAGAGGTTTGCGCCGGGGAATGCGCAATGGCACATCTCATCGTATACACCATGTACACCGGGCTCATAGATATCGTACAGGCAAATGTTGGGGGTGAGACCGAGCATCAGGACGCTCTGAACCATGTTGGAACCGATCATACCACCGGCACCGACAATAACGAGTTTCTCGTCAGTAAGAAAAGCCATTGGATTATAGTATTTAGAGGGTTATTGTTTGCAAAGGCATGATTCGCGGATGCTCCTACCTTCTTCCAAGCACACCTCATAGGGTGTGAAGATATTGACAGGAAGGGGAGTAGGACATTATCGTGCCAAAATTACGAATTATTTCTACACAACACGCCATTTTGTGCCGTTTTTTTCGCAAACACGGCAGTTTTTAACAACCTTTGCGGCGGGAAAGTCGGAAAAACACACTTTCAGCAACAAGAGCAAGGATTCGGGGAGGCCCTATGCCTGAGACCTACCGTTTCCCTTCACCTGCATCAAGAAGAGCAAGAATATCGGCAGGAGCTTCTACCAGGCAGGTTGCTCCGTGACGTTCCAGGAAAGGTCTGTCGCGGAATCCCCAAAGCACGGAAATGCAAGGCACACCGGCCCGGTGAGCCGTAAGGATGTCTACATCGCTGTCACCGACATAGTATGTCGACGTTTTCTCTGCCCCCAACTCTTCCATCGCCGCATACAGCATGGCAGGGTCTGGCTTGCGGGCTATCCCCTCGCGCTCACCGATGGCCACTTCCATCCACTCCGCAAAATAGGTGTTCCGCAGTGCTGTCACTCCGGCCTGCAACTTGTTGCTCACCACTGCCAGCCGGCATCCACGGCGTTGCAGGCCGGTGAGCAAGGTGGCAATGCCGGGATAGAGGCGTGTATTGTCGCGACAATGAGTTACATAATAGCTTTTGAATGCTGTCAGAATCTCTTCGAACTGGGGGTGTAGCGTCCCGTCGGCATAGGCGGTGACGGGCTCCTCCACCCAGGTCCTTCCACCGTCGGGCGAAAGGGGTTCATGGACGGCACGCAGCATCAGCCGCCGCACACCGTTCCCCACCATCTGACGCACCTCGGCAAGGCTGCGTGGGGGCAGACCATAAGCGTCAAGTGCATGGTTGGTGGCCGATGCAAGGTCAGCCAATGTATCAAGGATGGTACCGTCAAGGTCGAAAATGAAGGTAGGATGCTGTTCCATTTTCCTGTAGATTGGATTGTTGACAATGGATGGGGTTCAAGGCAAAGCATATTATTCGCGTTCACCTCATCAAATCGGCACGGACTGCAGAACCTGTCTGAAATCCGCGATGCATAAGGCAAAATTACAGCAAAAAAGAAGAATAAGGCTTTTTTTGCCGTTTCAAACGAAATTGAACACACAAAAAAAACTAAATTTGCTTGAATGTAAAACATCAGTTTACACTTGTCTATGCTTAGCCGTCTGAAACTCAACCAACTTTATTTCAAGGATACCAACTATGTGAACCTTATCCTCAAGCGCATCTTCAATGTACTGCTCATCGCCAATCCGTACGATGCCTTCATGCTCGAGGATGACGGCCGCATCGAAGAGAAGCTTTTCGACGAATATGCGTCGCTTGGACTTCGCTACCCGCCGCGCTTCACACTGGTATCCACAAAAGCCGAGGCCGATGCCCACCTTGCGGTCAACAGTTTCGACCTCGTCATCGTCATGCCGAGCGCCGACTCTTCCGACGTCTTTGACATTGCCCGCTCCATAAAGAACCGCTATCAGGAACTGCCACTGGTGGTGCTCACGCCTTTCAGCCACGGCATCACCGCCCGCATGGAGCACGAAGACCTCAGCATCTTCGAATATGTCTTCTGCTGGTTGGGGAACACCGACCTGCTGTTGTCCATCATCAAGCTCATCGAGGACAAGATGAACCTGGAACACGACGTGCAGGAAGTGGGTGTGCAGATGATACTGCTTGTGGAAGACGGCATACGTTTCTACTCATCTGTCCTGCCGGAACTCTACAAGTTCGTGCTGCAACAGAGTCTCGATTTCGCCACCGAGGCGCTCAACGGCCACCAGCGTACGTTGCGCATGCGCGGAAGGCCGAAGATTGTGCTGGCACGTACCTTCGAAGAGGCCATGGAACTCTATGAAAAGTACCAGAAAAACGTGCTCGGGGTCATCTCCGATGCACGATACCCCAAAGGCGACAATCCGAAGGATCCCCACGCAGGGGTGAAACTCCTTCGCGAAATACATCGTCGCGACCGCTATCTGCCCCTCATCCTTGAAAGCGCTGAAAGCACCAACGCGGAATATGCCGAAGAAATCGGGGCAAGCTTCATCGACAAGAACAGCAAAAAGATGAACATCGACCTGCGCGAAGCTGTAAGGGAAAACTTCGGATTCGGCGACTTCATCTTCCGCGACCCCAAGACCATGGAGGAAGTGATGCGTGTCCGCAATCTGAAGGAACTGCAGAACAGCATCTTCGAGATTCCCTCAGAGAGTTTCCTCTACCATATCCGCCGCAACCACATCAGCCGCTGGCTCTACAGCCGTGCGCTGTTTCCCCCCGCAGAATTCATCAAACAGCTCAGCGTCAACGATTTTCAGAACCTCGACGACCACCGGAAGATGATTTTTGAGGCCATCGTCCGCTACCGCAGAATGAAGAACCAAGGCGTGGTGGCAGTCTTCCGCCGCGACCGTTTCGACCGTTATTCCAACTTTGCACGCATCGGAGACGGCAGCCTCGGAGGCAAAGGCCGCGGACTGGCCTTCATTGACCGCATGGTGAAGCACCACCCCGAACTCAACGAATGGGAGAATACCACGGTGATGATTCCCAAAACCGTGGTGCTCTGCACCGACATCTTCGAACAGTTCATGGACCGTAACGCCTTGTATCCCCTGGCACTTTCTGACGTCCCCGACTCCACCGTCCTCGAGGCCTTCCGTAAAGCCACACTTCCCGACGGACTGGTTGCCGACTGCGAAGCCTTCATCAACGCCACCCGCTGCCCCATCGCCGTACGTTCCAGCAGCCTGCTGGAGGACAGCCACTACCAGCCCTTTGCAGGAGTCTATGCCACCTACATGATTCCTTACCTCGACGACAGGAAAGCCATGCTGCAAATGCTCGAAGACGCCATCAAGGGTGTCTACGCATCGGTCTATTACCACGACTCGAAAGCATACATGCAGGCCACACGAAATGTAATCGACCAAGAGAAGATGGCGGTCATCCTCCAGGAAGTGGTGGGAACGGAACATGGCGAGAGCTACTACCCCTCGCTCTCGGGAGTGGGACGCTCGCTGAACTACTATCCCTTGGGCGAAGAACGTCCTGAAGAGGGAATAGTGAACCTGGCATTGGGACTGGGAAAATACATCGTCGACGGAGGCACTACCCTGCGCTTTTCGCCCTATCATCCGGGCAAAGTGCTGCAAACATCCGAAACCCGGTTGGCACTCCGCGAAACCCAAACGCAGTTCTATGCCCTCGACCTCAAGAACCGCGGCGAAAACTTCAGCATCGACGACGGCTTCAACCTCAAGCACTTCCCCGTCAGTAAGGCCGACGCCGACGGTTCGCTGCAGTTCCTGGCCTCAACCTACGATGTCCACTCCGACTCGCTGCTGCCAGGCATCTATCCCGGTGGACGTAAGGTGATGACCTTTGCCGGCGTGTTGCAACACCATGTCCTGCCCCTGCCCTCCATACTTCAGAAGGTACTCTCGCTGGGCGAAAAGAACATGCAACGTCCCGTGGAGATTGAATTTGCCATGAACATCGATGCCCGTCAGCGTACTGCCGTATTCTACCTGCTACAGATACGCCCGATGGTGGACATCAAGGCCGATGTCAGCATCGACACCTCGAAGATTCTGCCCGGGCAGATACTGCTGCGGTCAGACAATGCCCTGGGGCACGGAGTGATGGACAACATCTGTGATGTGGTATACGTAAAGACCGGTGTCAACGGCGAAGCCTATAACCCTGCCGACAACCGCGTCATCGCACAGGAAGTGGCACGCATCAATGCCGGATTTCTGCAGCAGATGGCTCCGGACCCGAACATCATCAACGGTGAAGCCTCGGACGACGGCCCGCATTATGTGCTGATAGGCCCAGGACGCTGGGGCTCGAGCGACCCCTGGCTGGGCATCCCCGTCAAATGGCCCGACATCTGCGCTGCACGCATCATCGTGGAATCCGGACTGACGAACTACCGTATTGACCCTTCGCAAGGTACCCACTTTTTCCAGAATCTGACTTCGTTCGGGGTCGGATATTTCACCATCAACCCCCATCTCGGCGACGGCGTCTACGATCAGGCGGCACTCGACGCCCTTCCGGCGGTGGAAGAGCTCGAACACGTCCGTCACGTCAGATTCCCCCGTCCGCTCTGCATCAAGATGGACGGCAAGAAAAAGGTGGGATTCGTCATAAAAGAGTAGGACATCCCCCCTTCACTCCCCTCCCTTTTGTCCCCCGAACTTCGCAGCTTTTTGAGGTGTCCATCCCACCGTCAGGACAGCCTTTAGCAAGGACCTTTCCTTTATCATTCATACTTGCTGACTGTCTCTTATGTGTCCATACAGTACGGACTAAGTGTCCCGTTTCGGGGCCTTGGTCCGTATGATTTTTTCTGACAGCCGCCTGAGGGCCTTCATATTTTATTGCTGTAGAGTTGGCAAAGCATTTACTCCTCCTACACAAAAAGTTCCCTAATTTCGCAATGAAATCAGGGAACTTTTTGCATTTTTATCGTTCAAACCTCTGAAGTCCGACAGGCACTGCTTCAAGGCGCAACCCGCGTTGCAGAGAACTTCGAGGCCAAACGCGTCTTATTTCTGGAGCATCTGATAAACCATATCTACAATCTGCTGGGCCAGGGCATCGGCCTCTTCCTTGGTATGAGCCTCGGAATAGACACGGATGATGGGCTCGGTATTCGACTTGCGGAGATGAACCCACTTGTCGGCAAAGTCGATTTTCACACCGTCGATGTCGGTAATCTGCTCGTCCTTGTAAATCTCCTTGACCTTGTTGAGGAGGGCATAGATATCAGTCTTCGGATCAAGGTCGATGCGGTTCTTGGAGATGTAGTAATGGGGCAGGCTGTCGCGGAGTTCGGTAGCCTTCATGCCGGTCTTTGCCAGATAGGTCAGGATGAGGGCGATACCCACGAGGGCGTCGCGTCCGTTGTGGGCCGTGGGATAGATGACTCCTCCATTGCCTTCACCACCGATGACGGCACCGGTTTCGCGCATCTTGGTCACCACGTTCACCTCTCCTACAGCTGCGGGACAATAGTTGCAGCCATACTTCTCGGTCACATCGCGCAGGCCGCGTGTGGAGCTGAGGTTGCTGACCGTGTTTCCGGGGGTATGCTGGAGCACGTAGTCGGCCACTGCCACAAGGGTGTTTTCCTCGCCGAACATCGTACCGTCCTCGCAGACGAGGGCCAGGCGGTCCACATCGGGGTCAACCACGAATCCCACATCATGGCGTCCCTTGCGCATGAGATTGCGGATTTCGTTGAGGTTTTCCTTCAGAGGCTCAGGGTTGTGTGCGAAGTCGCCGGTAGGCTCGCAGTTGAGCAGGGTCACCTGCGTGACACCGAGCTGTCCGAGGAGCTTGGGAACGATGACACCACCTACGGAATTGACGGCATCGAGTGCAACGGTAAAGTGTGCACGACGGATGGCATCCACGTCGACCAGTTCGAGGTACTTGACGAGTTCCACATGACGCTGGTCGAAGGTGAAGTTCTTGGTATAGCATCCCAGATTGTCGACATCGACAAACTCATAGTCGTCGGCGTTTGCACGGCGCACCACTTCCGCAGCTTCAACGGGAGAGAGGAACTCACCGTTTTCGTTGAGGAACTTCAAGGCGTTCCACTGGCGGGGGTTATGGCTTGCGGTAACGATGATGCCACCGCATGCACTTTCCATCTTGACGGCAAGTTCGGTGGTAGGAGTGGAGGCGAGGCCGATGTTCACCACGTCGAATCCCATTCCCATAAGTGTACCGCAAACCACGTGACTCACCATTTCGCCCGAAATGCGGGCATCGCGGCCTACGACAATCTTGCGACGGTACTTACGGTTCACCACTGCCTCACGGAGGCTGGCATATGCCGACACCGATTTGGCAATGTCCACGGGGTTGAGGGTGTCACCCGTACGGCCACCGATGGTGCCGCGGAATCCGGAGATAGATTTGATAAGTGTCATGCTGTATATGGTTTTTGATTTTAGGTTATTCGTTGCAGGATACTCCCGTTTAGGGATGTTCTATAAATTAGCTTGAGACAGTTTTCGAGCTATCGCGCAGTAGATTTCTGTCCTGCGAACACGCGCATAGCGGGCTATGTAAGTGTTTAAAGGAGAGAAAGATACAAGTGAGAGCTTGAAAAGTGGCCAAGCATAAGAACACTTCCTAATTGAATAATAAACTAATTTATAGAACATCCCTTACCTTATCCTCACTTGAGGGGATAGGTCTGGAGGATAGGGTCGGCATACTGCTGCTGCAGTTGCTTGAGTTCCTTGCGCAGACGACGGAGCTGTTTCTCGGTGCCGGGCTGTCCGTAGAGGTTGTGTGTCTCTCCCGGGTCGGCATTGAGGTTGTACATTTCCCAGGTGTCAATTTTCTTTTCGTCAAGGTTTTCCTCAGCCTCCGTGGGATAGAAGTGCATGAGTTTCCAGCCGTCGGCGGTGGCAATGCCATAATGCCTGCGCACCTTGTGCTCTGCGGGATACTCGTAATAATGGTAGTAAACGGCCTTACGCCAGTCCTTGGGATGCTGGCCTTCGAGTAGGGGCAACAGGCTGCGGCCGTGCATGTCGGCGGGTATGGGGGCTCCGGCAAGGTCGAGGAAGGGGGGGGCGTAGTCGATATTCTGCACCATCTCCGTAATGTCGCCGTGTGCCACAGGCTTGTGATACTTGGTCGGCATGCGCATGACGAGGGGTGTATTGAAACTTTCCTCATACATGAAGCGCTTGTCGAACCATCCGTGCTCGCCCATATAGAAGCCCTGGTCGCTGGTATAGACCACCAAGGTGTTTTCGCTCAGTCCCGTGCGGTCGAGATAGTCGAGCAGACGCCCCATATTGTCGTCGAAGGTCTTGAGCACCTTGGCATAGTCGCGCATGAAACGCTGGTATTTGAACTCCTTCAGGGCGCGTCCCGTCAAGTGGCGGCTGCGGAAATCAACAGCAAGCGAATCGTAGAAGGCGTCGTACACGGCACGCTCACGGCTGTCGAGGCGGCCGACATAGGCCAGATACGAGTCGGTGAGGCGTGTGGGATGCTGGGGGTCGAACATCTTCACGTCATAGTCCATCGTCATGTCGTGGTCCGAGGCGATGTTCATCTCCTGGTCGGCAGCGGCCTCACGTCCTTCGTAACTGTCGTCGAAATCGTGGGGGAGCTTGAAAGTGACATCCTCGTATTCACGGAGATATTTCAGTTCGGGAAGCCAGTCGCGGTGGCAGGCCTTTTCGTGGAGGAAGAGGGCGAAGGGGCGTTGCGTGCCGTCGGCATTCCGCGCCTGACGGGCGTCCTCGAGCCAGGCGATGGCCTTGTCCGTCAGAAGATTCGTAAGATACCCCTTTTCTACATGTGTACTGCCGTCCATGGTAATGAACGTGGGGTTGTAGTACTCTCCCTGACCGGGAATGATTTCGTAGTGGTCAAAACCAGTCGGCGTGCTCACAAGGTGCCATTTTCCGATAAGCGCAGTAGAATACCCTGCCGCCTGCAACAGTTTGGGCATGGTCTGCTGGCTGCCGTCGAAGACACCATGCTCGTTGTTCGTAAAGCCGTTGGCATGACTGTGCTTCCCGGTTATCATGCAGGCTCGGGAAGGACCACTAAGGGAGTTCGCCACATAGCTATTGACGAAGCGCACACCGTCCTGCGCGATACGGTCGAGATTAGGGGTGCTGACATGGGTACGGTCGTAGCACGACATCATCTGTGCGGTATGGTCGTCGGTCATGATGTAGAGCACGTTGTAACGCACTTGGGCAAAAGCGGCACAGGGCAATGTGACAGCAAATGTCAGAAAGCTTTTTTTCATTTTGCAGAGGGTGTGTGTTTCATTCTTTAAGGTACCTTGCACCCAACCCGTGCAGCACGCACGGAAAACTTGGGAACCTTGTTCCTGCAAAATTACGATTTTTTCCAAAAATGCCAAACGATAGCATGGAAAAAGCAACCATGTTTTGCATTTTTATCCATTTCGCAGAAGGTTATGTCCCCGGAAGGCAGCCACCGCACAGCATGACGTGCACGCCGCAGGATGTCGGAGGATGGTCTGCAAACGAAGAACGCCATCTGCTGTGCTGCCTTGTCCGCATTTTGCATCTCGCACGACAAGGAAAAGAAACCCATTTGTATCGTGCAGTTTCCCTATGTATTTGGCAAGATTCCAAACCCATTTTGCAGCATTTTCAATCGTTTTGAGCAGAAAACGAGGGTATCCTACACCCCGAAAGGCCATCCTACACCACATCCTACACCCAAAATCACCAGTAAATACTGGAATTCTGGGGTATGGGTGTAGGAAATGTAGGATATTTTTTCAAAACATTTTTCAGAGGGAGAGAAGAGACAATGGTCTGGGGGTTGCAAAACATCGGACTTCTTTGGGCAAAAGTA
>OBLI01004346.1_pt1 | contig 10188 bp, 9 predicted proteins | sample 1519701 | NCBI WGS metagenome assembly OBLI01 (sample SAMEA3663005, study PRJEB22513) | pig gut metagenome | biome: pig gut; feature: pig-associated habitat; material: faeces | place: France | collected 2012 | reverse complement strand
GAGGCTGTTAAAAGTGCCGTCATTTTATAGGTACTTTTCGAGAAATCCTTTTGTATTACAAAACAGGTGACCCAGTTTTCGTAATCCTAAAAGTTTCTCGGGCTACTCGCAGGCTCGCAGACCTTGTCCTTCTTCCTAACTGCTTTATATTCTTTCCCTATCATCAATAGTCATTGACATGAAGAAGAAACGTATTACCAGAAAGCCACAGACCAGAGTACACTCCTTCCGATGTACGGATGAAGTCTGGGCGCAGCTCAAAGCACTTGCCAAGGCATGTGGACTAAGCGTGAACCGCTATCTCACTGAGACTGGCTTGAAGCATCACCCACGCCAGAGGCTCACCAAGGAAGAGGTCGATGCCCTCAATTCCCTTGTCTTTGCCAGGACTGACCTGATAAACATCAGCAATGTCCTCGCCAAGAAAACGGCAGAGGAAAAGTTGAAACTCTTCAGGACGGAGAAGTTCATGACATGGTGGATTCGTGCTGTTACAAAACTCATCCAACATTGGAAAAGCATAGAAGATAATATCTCATCTCCTGTGCAGACCAAGGAAAGGAGCGAACCATGATAATGCTTGCTAATGTTGTGCCCTACGGCGGCAATGCCGTGAGGTACGCACTGGAGAAGGAGAAGGCAAAAGTGGTCAAGGTGAACCACATGCCGGAAGGTATCTCACCGACTGCCATCTGGTATATGATGAAGCATCACTGCCAGCTCCATCAGCAGGACAGGACGGTGGGGAGAAAGTTGGAACGCCTCATGGTTCAGTTTGTGATCTCCCCCTCCAAGGAAGAGGCCGCAAACTTCACCATGAATGACTGGGAGAACCTTCAAGATGAAGCGTTGGAAACTCTGGATGCCATCGGACTTATCCCCGAGGGCATGGAGAAGGAGGTCAAGACCAATTTCCGCAATTCAATGAATGTGGGCGGACTTCACTCTGATTCCAAGTCAGGGACGCTGCACCTTCACATGGACTGCTGCCGTGTTGACCTTGAAGGCAACACCAACGATGTTCACGATATTCACAAGCGGGCAATGATGGCTGCGGAAATCATCAACATGCGGCATGGTTGGAAGCAACCGCAGAAGATACGTGAAATGCGTCAGGAAGAGATTAAGGACTTTTGCGAATACACCCTTCAAAAGATGGATGAGTTTGACATTGACAGGTACTTCAATCTGCTTCGCATGAAGGGCTATGAAGTTACACCTCGCTATGACAAAAGCAACAAACTTGTGGGCTACACTATCGGCAAGAATGCCTCTGTTTTCAAGGCTTCTGAAATCGGTCGTAGATACATGGCATCACAGCTTGAAGCCACATGGAAGAAGCTCCATCCGAAGCCTGCCCAGGTCAAGGTGAAACCAGTGACTCAGACCATCACACCAAGCAGCCGTCCGTCTCGCTCAGTTGCTCCAAAGCCGACTTCTACCCAGACCAAGGTGCAGCCAATAGCACAGTCGAAGCCTGTGCCTTCCTTCACCACGTTCAATATCAATACACCCGATGGCAGCAAGGCTGTTGAGATTCCGAACTCGGTCAAAGACATCTTTCTCAATGAAGCCCAGATTCCAGAGGGCAATGATACCGCCACTATCGAGAATGTTGCCCACGTTGCTATGCTGCTCTTTGTGGGCTATATCGATGCCGCTACGTCCGTGTCCGAATCTTGCGGAGGCGGTGGCGGTTCTTCCCCTAATTCTGGTTGGGGCAAGAAGGATGACGAGGACGAGCGGCAGTTTGCCCGTCGATGCCTCCAGATGGCTCATTCTATGTGCAAGCCAAAGCCAATTAAACGTAGTTTCCACCGATAAATCAATTTCATATGTCAATTCGGAAAACAAAAAACAACGAGGATATGCCCGACTTCGATGAAATGATGAGCGAAGTCAATGAGGATATTCAGGAGAAGGATGCCGAACAGGACATTATCAATCGGGTACCTCAGTTGAAAGAACTGAGTGACAACATCCATGAGGCAACCAATACCTGGGCGAGTGCCACCTTTGAGTTGGAAAGAGCCATCGAGAAATACGACCGAGCCGAGAGGAAACTGGACTCTACTGTTACAGACATCCGGGGCAAGGTTGACAACATCAATACGCATATTGACGATGTAATGAAGGATGCCCCAGACAAGTTGAAGGTCTCGGTAAACGTGGCTGATGCCGACTGGCAGAAGATGCAAGACCTATTCGACCAGGAACACAAGTGGATGCTCGGCAAGATGCAGGAGAATATTCGTCAGGTCAATGACATGTTTGTCGAAGAACGCAGGAGGGTTCAGAAGCGATACAAGGAATACGATGGCTGTTACCTCGGTCACTATGCCCAGTGGTTCTTCTGGTTCTTCTTTGTTCTGGGCTTCTTCATATTCACATCTGCCATAGTCATGATGGTGGGCAGATGGTGCAACTGGTTCTAAACATCTAATGTTCCCATCATGGCATCTGTGACACAATTTGGGAACAATTAACCCACTGACATCTGGCATAACTGCTGATAGTCAGTGGGTTTAATAGTTTCGTTATCAATCTTGATAAGATTGTTTTTATTGAATAACTCTTTATATGTCTTCTCTGAGTTTGTCGGCGTTTTGTTTTCTTTCTCTATCTAAAGCCGCCTTTTCTGACTCCTTCTTTTTCTCATTTATGCTATCTATTTCAGAACTGAGAATTCTGTCTTCATATTCAATTAAAATCGCATCATGAACATGATATATCCCAGAAACGGGGTCTATGTGGTACAAATCGCTTATATGAATGTTGCTATTCTTAAAAAGCCAATTATGATGTTTTTCGTAGGCTCCCATTTTATTTACTTCTACAGGGTCTTCTTCATAATAGCGTTCATTAAAGGTTTGAACAAAAAAGTCCGCTAATTTATAAGATTTACCAAGCAGAGATACTTTTGCTATCCGGTTATGGATTGTGTCAACCTGTAATGTAATCCATTCGCGCAACTCTTCATTATTCTTATCTACATAAGTAATTTCATGTCTCCCTTGGATAAAATGACCATCACTTTTAGTGGAAAATACGCCGCAACCTAATAACAAACTATCAAGATTATCGGCTTTTGCGCCAATTTCCAATCCTTTGTAAGAAATGTTTACGATTGTATTGGAGAAACTATCCTTTACTTGTCGAATCGAATCTTCTCTCTTCATTATGGGTGAATTTGAATTCCCCCCACATGAGATTGTGCTAACACATACGAACAATAAATACACTAATTTTTTCATAAGACTCTTTGTCTGATAATTCATTATAATTGTTTATAAGATGTCGGTTAGTTCAAAATCTGGATGGTCTTTCTTTACAAAGTCTGATATGTCTTTCTCTCCATAAAGTTCAACTTTATTCTTCTCGTCAAGATTGACCAACATAGTGTCTTTTCCACCATCTTCGTACAAAAGCGTCATCTTAATATACACCTTACCAAAAATCTCATCTGGATCATTGGCAATTGGGATGTGGAATTGATAGTGCCCTGTTTCTATAAGTTCACCAGGGAACAATGGCTCTTTACTCGGAGAGGTCATTTTCCAACAATAGTCGCACACATACATAGACAATACCTTTCCTTCATATGGCTGATAGTTGCCCGTTGTTCCCTTTGGGAGGTTGAAAAACGAGGCACTAAACTTGTAATCTTTGCTAATAACTCTGCCTGTATTACGAATCCAAGCCTTGAATGAAAAAGTCACAGTCTCATCACCTTCTTCTATATCTTCGTCTTGAAGTGTGCCATTAACAATTTGTAGAGTAGGACTATATTTTCTGTGAAGAATATCCTTTACCTCATAATCTTCCATTGGTTCAGACTTGAAATTGAACCTCTTATAGTATTTATGGTCTCTTGCCATGTGAGGAGCTTTTTCACTTCGGGGTATTTTGACAACATAAATACTCTGTTCGATGTTACCATCATTTCTTATTGGGTATATTATGATTCCTTCAATATGTGGTTGAACTTGATGAATAATGTTTTCCAGCCATTCTTTAGTAAAAACATTTCCGTCAACAAAATCAAATTCCTTTGGTTTGTGGTTTTCTTCTGTTAATCCATATATGATTATGCCGCCATCCGAATTGGCGAAAGCGGATACATCTTTTACTATTTCAGACTTTTTTTCATCCTTCTTTCCTAATGCCCCAGAAGCCTTGTAGTCAAGGTGTATATTTTCTTCGACCTCATTAGCAATAAGGCTTTCGATGATTTCTATTGAGTATTCTTGAATCTCTAACAAGTCCATATCAAATATGTTTTTTATTATTTATTCAGTAATTCCATCGTAAAATACTGCGCATCATACCTACTCTTGGGAGTATATCCTTTCTTGGTTGAATCCAACATTGAAGAGTCAAGTTCTACGGATGTGTCTATATCAACAGACAAATACATTTCAGTCGTATTGACATTCTTATATCTGTCTTGTTCAACATCCCCAGAAGAAACCACGTTGCAAGCATTCTTTATGGCAAAAAGATGTTGCCCTATGGTATTACGATGGTGGAATAATACATACCCAATGGTAGATAGATTTTCCACTATCTCCAAAGACTCTTTTGTATATTTGATGCCGATGGCAATCTTTCCAGTCGGTATGAAACTCTTACTCTTTGAGTCGTAATTTTCCATCATAACCATCAAGACACCATCTTTCTCTGGTGCAGGGGCTATGCCACCTACAACTTTTCTTGCCTCTTCTATGATGGGTTCTGGCTTTTCACCTAATTTGCAGGGCTTCACAATGAAGAACCTTTCAAGTTCCGACATCAATTCTTCATTATTCTCTTCAGGATCTTCTTTGTCAAGCGCCAGAGAGAAAATGTTGTTGTCTGCGAATGGTGTGTAGGTTTTACCAAGCACCTCTTGAAAGTGAGTTTTGAAATACTGGCGAGCGTCCACGCCTGGTTTTGCAGCCATCGCATAGAAGTCGAAGTCATCTTGCAGCCAGTCTTGAATTTCCTCACGGAACTTGTCACGCACTTTGCGTTTCCATTCAACTTTCTGTGAAGTGTTGTCTCTGGCATAAAGCGAGAGTACAAACAGGAAGTTGACATCATAGTGGAACAACAGCAGCGTATCACGGTCAAACAGACGGTTTTTGAACTGCTCTTTGCGATGCCTATTGTGCTGCCTATCTGTCTTTTCAATACCGTCATTGGCATAGTCGAAGGCTTCGTCCATTTTCGCAGAAACGAAAAAGTTTGGAATGATATTATAGCCCTCTGTCACATCATCACGAAGCCTTACACCCGACTTAGGTTCATCGCCTCGATTGAAAATATCAAGGTTCCATTGGATAACATTCCGGGCGTAAGTGTACTGCTTGTAGATAGATTCAGACCCAAGGGGATGTCCCATCTTATAATATTTCGAATCGCCAATATAATATGTTTGGCTTGCCTCGCTTTCTATAAGGCTCTTCGCTGTATAGAGGTGGTCAACAATTTTCCCGTCTTCCTGCTTCTTATCCATGCCATCTGGCAAAGGATTGTCGCCAATCAAGTCATCGATTATGGCTTCAAAGACAATATAAAAACTTTTTACAAGCAGATATTCTTTCTTCTCTGTGCTGACAAAGACTTGTCTGGCTTCATCAAAGAAAGCATAGCATAAGTTCCATAGTTCCAAAGCCTTGTCAGAGAAATACTTGTACTTTATTTGACGCAAACGGGTACGACCATATCCATTCAGATAAGTCTTGAACTGTGCTCCTTTTATTAACTGGAACTGGCACTTGATGTCCTTTGGGAATCCGTAAGTGTCTCCAATGTAGTTCAAGATAGAGAAGAAGATGACAAGCAGCTCTTCGTCGAAGTTGATTTGCCTCCTCTTGTTGACAGGCTTCAAGTAGATGGGCTGTTCACCTTGCACAATAGCCGTTTCACGACTGATGGTGCGGGTCCAGTTGATTTTGTTATAACCCGAATGCAGATTCTTTATGATGAAGAAAAAGAAGCTCTGGTTGTCCTTATTGAACTGAAGCAGTTGCAGCAGAATGTCGAGGTAGGTATTACTCAACCTACGGCTTCCTTTTCCTATCTGTGCTATCTTCGTATGATACACAATGTCCGTGTCATTCCGTTTGTCGTTCTTGTAAACGACGATGGCACGATATATCCACACAGCGAATTTATAGAGAAAGTCCTTCTCTTGGACTTCAAGTTCCTTATTCTTGTCCGGGCTGACTATATCTTCTGGCTCGTATTTACCAAAGGCAAGTTCCTTGCCATCCACATCTTTGAGAAGCACCTTCGGAAGAATAAACACGCAGTCTTTCAGCAGAGTATTATAGTAATACCCCACATAGTGAATGGAGACCTTGCCTTCCACGTTCTCCAGAGCATCAATGCCATGAAGAATGTCCTTCACCTTGGCTACGTCATACTGATATTCTTCGATGAGTATTCTCATTTATAAGCAATCTTCAAGTTCAGACTATATTTGTCAGAGATTAACGGAAGGAAGTTCATCATAACCTTTCCTTTTATTCCCTTCACTACAAAATAACCATCAACCTCCACGTATGAATACTGAGATTCCTCTATTGTCTCTTCCTTGTTCTTTGAGACAAGGGCACATCCAAGAACATCAACTTGTTTTTCCGATGCAACGGCTTCAGCTTTGTCTAAGCCTATTTTCTGGAGGACTTGCAAGTATTGAGGAAAACGCTTAATGGCAATAGTCTCATCTTCAAATTCCACATTCAGAACTCGCCTGGAAGCGGACTCTGTATCATCAATTACTTCCTCTACAACATTATCGTATTCTCCGATTTCGTCCACGCCAAGGTTCTGCAATAGACGCTCTACCTTCTCTTCAACGACTTTTGCTTTTCTATCCACGCCAATAGTATAGAATTTGTTGAACGTCAGAATGCCCTCTATATCTTTGAAGAGGTCGCCAGCTTCTTCTGCAAAGTCCTTGAATACATCATTCCAGATGTAAAACACCACTTTGCCCACAAAGGTTTCGGCATCAATAATACCATTCTTTGCCTTGCAGAAGAAGTACCCAAGTTTCTTATCCTCGGAATTGGTGGTAGAGCCAATCTTATCGTTCATCTTTTGAAGGAACTGCCACCAGTCATAGCACTTGCCATTGACTGCAATCTGCCATCCTTTCTTGCCATCAGAGATAGGCATATACTGCCAGTCCCAACGACGCTTGAAGGCTGAATCTATTGGAAAAAGAGATTGGTCGCTTGTGTTCATTGTAGCCCAGATATGAAGGTTCTTGGGAAGAATCATCAGTTCACCTGACTGCACCTCTATTGGAATAGCTGCCTTCTGTGCATCTGTTAATGCCGCAAAGCCATATTTTTTGTCAGTCAGCAAGAACTTCTGAATATCCTCGTCTGGCGATATGGGATAATCGGAAAGTCCTGTCTCGTCATTTCTGTCAAGCAGCTGGAATAAGTCACCGAATATCTGAGCACAATTACCTCGGTTGATTTCCTCGATAATCAAGAAGAAAGGTTCGTCTTGATTCTTCCATGCTCCAGTATAGGCTTTCAAGAATGCTTGTGGCACAAACTCATAGACGATTTTCTTCTCTGGATTTGCGTTCACAACAGGTATTTGCTCTTTGCCAATGATAGTCATTACTGGCACCTCTACCGATGTCGGCTTATAGGCACCCACAAAAGTTGAATAGTCGCTATCAGGATGGAAAGTAGTACGTACTCTTGGTAAGTCTTTTTGGTCAACCTCACACTTTATTGTGTTGGATTTCCCAGTACCAGGAGCACCATAGAAGATTTGCTGGAGAGAATCTGAAATACCATTCGTTATGCACGATTCTGTTTCCTCCTCTGTTGGAATTAAAGCCTTCCATTCTTCTGAACGATTTTTGCTTTTTATGCTATTGCTATAAACCATAGGTGAAGATGGATTCACAACAACTGCACTAAAATACAGCTCTGATTGGTTCTTAATAGATATATCGTAAACAAACCAGCAACCTTCGGTACTACATCCCAGAAGCTGTCGCATCAAATCTATACATGACTGATTTTCTATGCCGTTATATTTTATATAGGGAGCATAACTAATTAACAATCTTCCATCATGACTTTTAGAGTGTTCGCGAACCAACAAAAGGACATATTGGGTATTATCTATTTTCTTGTTATTTATGTAAACATCCTCAAATACTGAACAGGTTATAATATCCCTGTTTCCACTTCCTTTTGAGACATCAAGCTTATCAATGTCAGCTACACTTTTATATGTCATACCTATTACCATATCCACCACTTCCGATTTGAAATCGTCGATACGGCAGGCTCTTGATTTGTTCTGTCCAATAGAAGTACCCCATGCAGGAGTGGCTGTTTGTCCTTCAATTCTTGAATTAAAGAACATTGATGTAATGTCTATCTTCATAATAATTGCCAGAATATGTGATTTAACAATATACCAACTAAATTAACATCCCATCCATTTCCCGCTCTTCTCCCTAATTTTGTGTAATTTTGAGTTGGTGGGAATTGAATTTCATTATTTACTCCGTCCATGTGGAAACCCATCAAGCGGAAATGTTCGTCTAATGATAACTTCCTAAATCGCTCTTCTCCATTCTGCATAGGTTCGATTATTCGAATAACATTGTGTTCTGGTGGTGTTACTGTCATGCAGATTCTATCTGTTCGTATTTTGCGATTATAGATGTCATAACAAAGAGGCTCATCCACATCAAAAATATCATTGTGATGTATTTCATGAATGCGAGCGATTTGTCGTTGGCTTTTATATAATTCAGGTGAAGGATTGGGGTCAAGAAAATCTGCCAAGTATCCTTGTAAAGGTTCCTCTGGTGGAACTAACTCAAAGTTTTCTGGCAATTGTCCCAAATATCCAAAAATCCACAGACGCTCTCTTGTTTGCGGAATGCCATAGTCTTTAGAATTAAGTACGGCATATCTTGTGTCATACCCTATTCTATGAAGCTCGTCTAATATAATATCGAATGTTGCTCGCATTTTTCCTGTTAGCAAGCCCTTAACATTTTCAAGAAGAATATATTGTGGTTGTTTTACCTCACAAATTCTGATTATGTCACCAAACAAAGTACCACGTCCTCTTTCATCTTCTTGACCTTGCCTTTTCCCAACAGTAGAAAATGGTTGACATGGGAAGCCTCCTGTAAATAAATCGAAATCAGGGCATCTACGACTATTTGGATCAAGATGTGTTATATCCCCTAAGTTGCGTACATTGGGGAAATTATAATGATATAATTCTATTGCATCCTCATCTACTTCTGAGTAGGCAACAACACGATGACGAATACCAGCGCGTCGTAATCCAAATGTGGCTCCGCCATATCCTGCAAAGCCCTCAAAAACTCTAATTATATTATGTCTTGGCAATCTATGCATATTGCGAATCTTCTATAAATTTATTGCGGTTATTTGTTCACTCATTATCCTTGCTCTCTTCATCGCCTTTTTCTTGCTGCTTGATATACTCGATATACTCTTTGTTGAAAAGGGTTTCCACCTCAACGCCAAGTAAACTGGCAATGCGTATGAAGGTTTGGATGTCTGGCTGTGCAGAGTTGGTACACCACTTGCTCACTGTTGCAGGGTTGACTTCAAGATGTTCAGACAACCATTTATTGGTACGCTTTTTTTCAGCCAATACCACCTTTAGGCGGTTCACGTCTTTATTCTCCATCTTATAATGTTTTTTATTTGGGGACAAAATTACTATTTTTCCGCCAAATAAATGCATCTCTGAAATGAAAAACGTTATTTTAGCATTAAAAAAGTGAATTTAAAGCAAAATCGTAGCTTGCAGGTTGCATATAAACGAGTCTCCTTGACTATTTTATGTTTTCACTCAAAAATGTGATTGGCTTTTGCGCTTTGGTTCTTCGAGATGAAGATTTAAGTGCTAATATTTCGTCGCTCTTACTCAATCGTGTTGCCACCTTCAAATGCCAAAATCGGAAAATTGCTCTTGATTTCGGTGTTAAGATTTGTTAAGCCAATGTTTTCATTTTAGAGTTTCTGAAATTTTTGTTTCCAGTTTGTTTCTTTCGCCATTTTTCTTAAAGAAACCATGCTGTATTTCAGTCACTTACAAATCTTTAACAGAATCTCAAGAAGAAGATCATGATGGTCGTCGGCGCATGTATTTTCCTCATTGCAGCAGCCCAGG
>OBLI01004345.1_pt1 | contig 10189 bp, 3 predicted proteins | sample 1519701 | NCBI WGS metagenome assembly OBLI01 (sample SAMEA3663005, study PRJEB22513) | pig gut metagenome | biome: pig gut; feature: pig-associated habitat; material: faeces | place: France | collected 2012 | reverse complement strand
AGCGGGTCTGCTTCATACCGGCTCTGGAGACCGCCTCGCAGTCGTTGAAGCCAAGTCGGTCGATGGTGTGCAGGATCTCCTTTGGGGTCATGGACAGGCTGAGCTTCCTTCTCTTCTTCGAGTACGGCTTGCCGACATTGATATCGTCCAGTCCGTACCTCTTGTTCACACTGGAGGTGTCGCGCACCGGTACACGAATCGGCTTTCCGGACTTTGCCTCCTCGGCCTCCCGCGCCAGCGTGTCCGGTGTCACTTTGTGCTGCCTTGTTTTCTCTGTGTAGCCGACCGGAGCGGTTAGCTCTGTGGCGCCTTCTGCGCGCAGATCGCGGACAACCTCCGCTCGGATGTTATTCGCGTCGTTCGCTTCGATCTTTCCGGCCTCATCAAGCGCCTTTACTACCTCGGCGCGGCGGTTCACTCTGGCGGTCTCGCTCTCCTCGGGAACAGTGTCGATGTCTGCTACGAGATCGTGCAGCACCTCGACATCATCATAAGTGGCGGTCGTCCCCTTATAGCCCTTCTTGTTATTGGCAATGGCGCGCTCCACGGCGTCTCCGTACAGCTTATCGCCGATCTTGTTGAGATCGACCCGGCGCGCCGCCTTGAGCAGCTCGTCCACCTGTCTTGCGGGATCTGCGGAGAACATACCCGAACGGAGACCAAGAATCTGATCGGCTGTGATCGTATTGTCCTTAGCCCACAGCAGACGCGCTGCGCGCGTTGCGTTCATCGCCTGCTCCGGCGTCATTGCTCCGAGCCCTACGCGCTCCGTCAGGTTCTGCAAAAGGTACAGGCTCGCCCCGCTCGGAACGGTTTTGTAGTTGTCCGCGTTCTTGGCATAGAATTTCGCGCGGTTTTCCCGATTGGCTACGGTCTTCCGCAGCTCCTTGATGCGGAAATTGGTCTCCACCAGTCTCTGCCGGATCGGTTCTCCGTACATTTTTCTCGGGCCTTCGCCGCGTGTCTCGTCTCGGTATTTTGTGACGGCGTCGTTGAAAGCCTTCTTGTACTTGTACCCGTACTTCTCTTCCCATTTCACCTGCGCCGCAGTGCCCTTCTTGGGCTCCGGGGGGATCTCCCTCTGCTCCAGCACGTTTTTCAGGGTCGCTGCAAAGCGCGGGTCGTCCAGATAGGCGTCAGGGTCTACGGATCCGGTCCTTTTCTCGTACCGGATGCCCGCCTCCCACAGAGCCTCGGATACGAGCCTCGGATCGGCGTCCTCCTTGGAGGTGATGCCTCGGTTGCGCAGCTCCTCCTCCACTATCGCCTTGTACAGCGGGTCGAACTGGTAGGACTCCTGCTGGAGGCTCAGGTCGTCGTCCATGGTGTAGCTGCCGCCGAGCTCCTCAGCATCGCTCTCGCTCAGCGAGGCGTCGATCGTCGGGTCCTCCGTGGCACGGAGGCCCTCGTATTCATCACTGGCCCCCTCGTCCTCGTCTCGCCCAGACTCGTATACGCCGCGGTCAGCCTCCTCCTCGACCTGATCGATGAGATTCGCTTCGTCTTCCGGCGCGCCGCGGCCCTGCGTCTGTCGGCTGATTCGCTCCGCCGTCTCCTCCTTGGCCTTAGACTCGGCCTCGATCACGGCTTCGGCGGGCCCGATCGTCGGGTCAACGCCGAGATCACCAGCGCGGTTGTAGTCCCGGAGAACTCGCGCAAGCTGCCTTGCTTCGTTCTGCGCGGCGGCGAGGTCCTCCTTGGCGGTGGCGAATGCCTCGGCGTGGCCCTTCGCCGTCTCGAACAGCTCCTCGAGATACTTCTCCACCAGATCAGTCCGCTTGCCCTCTCTGCCGAAGCTGGGCTCACTCGTCCAGAAGTTATTCGTCGCCCACTCTCGCATCGTTCCAGTGGTCTCGTTCTGGATACTCTGCACGGTGGTGTCTGTCCTCATAATATCGGAGGCAGTCCGCTTCGAGTAGATATTCTCCGGTGAAAGCGTGGCGTTCAGTCCCGGCAGCACGGCTCTGGCGATGAGGTCGAAGTCCGTGCCCTTGTAGGTGTCTGCCGTATTCTTCCCGAGGGCCTTCATCAGACGGGAATAGGCGAAGATGTCGCGCATCATCTGGTACTCTGCCCAGCGGCGGAACCCCTGCGTCATACTATCCTCGGCTGCCTTATTGAAGATCGTCGCGACAGGATCTGGGTCGCCGTGCCGGTCGGATGTGGAAGCCTGCTCCTCGTATTGGTAGATCCTCTCGGTCTCAGCGGCTCCGGCGATCGCGTAGCTCTTTTGCTGCGCCTCCGCACTGATGATGTCGGACACGTCCTCCCCGCTCAGATAGTTCTTCTTGCTGAGTTTCTCCGCGAGATCTTTGATGCTGTCCATCTTGTCGATGGCCGCCTGCTCCGCCTTGAGCATTTCCGTAAACTGCTCTCCGCTGATCTCGGTTTTGAGACGTGCGGCCTTCTCCCGGACGGAGGCAAGTGCCACACGGCGACGGAGATCCGCCAGCCGGTCTCCTACCATATCGGTCGTCGTGGTGGTTATCGTGCGGTAGTTGTCGTGTATGATCCCGTACTCAACGGCCTTATCGTAGTACAGGTCATAGGCTCTCCGGCGCAGAGCGGCGATGTCCGTCGGCTTGAGGCCTCCTCTTTTCCCGAGCTGATCGTAGATCTCTGCAAGGATGGCCCCCTGATCGGAGTTGCCCTTCCTGCCTCTGTTGATCCACTCGGAGGTGGCGCGACTGTATGCCATCTGGTCAAAGACAGCCTGCGCAGTACGGAAGTAGATCATGCGCTGCTGGGCTTCGGCAACAGTTTTCTGCGTAATGCGCCTGTCCGCCGGAAGCAGACCCGGCGTTCCGCGAAGCTCGGCCTTTGTCGCGGGGTCGATGGAGACCATGGAGTAGCCACGGCGCAGCCGAACATCAGTGCTGCCGTTGTTCAGAAACTGGTTGTTCCTTTTGGCAAGACCACGTCCAAGCACGTACAGGATGTCGGCCTTGTCGAAGGTGAGCAACAGGTTTTGCAGGCTTTCCTTCATCCCTCCTGCCCGGTTAAACGCGCCATCATTGCCGACATACCGGGCGCTCTCGCCGCCGGGGAGCAGAGTATCAATGAGCGCCTGATACACAGCGCCTACACTCTTCCCACTGAGACTGGCAAGCGCTTTGGGTATACGGCTCTGCTGCGCTATGCTGAGACCCTCCGGCGCGCCCTCCACAGGCGTCAGAGTCTCAGCCGGTATGACAGTGGTGGGCTTCGGTGCTTCGGGCTTCGGTGTCTCGGTCTTCGGAGTCTCTGTCTTCGGAGCCCCGGTCTTAGCCGGGGTGACACGGACAGGCGTATCAACCTTCGGCGTATCAACCTTCGGCGTATCAACCTTCGGCGTCTCGGTCTTAGCAGGGCTGACAGTGGTTGGCTTCACGGTCTTCTGAGCCTCTGTCTTCGGTGCTTCAGTCTTAGCCGGGCTTACAGTTGTAGGCTTCTCGGTCTTCGCTGCTTCGGCCTTCGCTGCCTCGGCCTTCGCTGCCTCGGCCTTCGCGGCCTCAATCTCAGCCCGCTTCTCTATCTCCGCCCTCACGTCGGCGACACGAACCATACCATTCTTTCCGGAGCCGGTGATCTCGCTGAGGTCGATTCCGTTCTGCTCCGCGAGTACTCTGGCCTGCGGCGACGCCTTCTTCGGGGCGGGTGGGCGTTTGCTGTCCTGCGGCGGTGGGGTCTCGCCGTCCGGTGCCTCGGGCTTCTTCTCGATGAGCTGATCCACCGTCTTCGGTGAGGCGTGGAGCTTGTCGAGTGCCCTTACTTTCCGGATGTATGCAGCCACCGGGAAGTCGGGGGCGTTGTCCTCCACGAACTTCTCTATAGCCTTCTGCTCTGCCTCCGTGCCGTACTGATGCGCGAGCACCTTCGAGGCGTATTCCTCACAGACGACATTCTCGTCTCCCTTTGCGGCCTTGACGTATGCTTTCCCCATCGGCGACGACTTGAATGCGTTGTAGGCCTTGAGCAGTGTCATGTCGATCATGATCTTCATCCGCAGCTTTCCGCGCGTAGCGCCCCTGCCATTCTTCTTGAACAGCGCGTGGATGCACTCGTGGGCCAGCGTTCTGGTCGGGGAGTACTCACTAACGGCGAGGTCTGCGGCAATGAGGATGGTCGGTCGGCCATTGATCGTAACGAACTCGCCTGCCGCTCTCGCCCCTTCCGTCGGCTCCAGTGCGACACCGAGACCCTGCGTGTTCAGCAGATAGACATCTGCTCCTGTGGCTCGGCGCACCAAGTCCATTAGCTGCGTAAACGACGACGCCTCCTTCTCGCTGAGCTGCGAAACAGAGGCGTCGGACCAGTTTTCAATTCTCGCTTCCTTGTACTTCTCGACGATCGCTTTCCTTATTTCATCGGTCAGCCGTTCTGGTTCTGCTCCTCCCGAAGATTTCTCAGACACGTCAGGGCCAGCGGCGTCAGAGCCCGGCGGAACAGTAGATCCCCCTCCGGGCTGTCCCAGTCCAGAGTCGGAAGATTCTCCGCTGCTCTCATCATTATCCCCGTCGCGCTGTCCATCACGCTCGGCCAGAACGAGTCCGCCGCCGCTGCCAGCGCGTCCTGTATCTCCTCCGTCGTCAGCAGTTTTTCCTCCGTCATCCCTTGCGTCCTCCTTTACAGTTTTCTTTTCAGTATAGGCGCTGGACTCCGCCTTTGTCAACGGCTGGACGCGCATGATCGCGTCTGCCTCCGCGCGGGTCAGGCCCATCCCCGTCAGGTAGCTGTAATACTGCCCGAGGATGTCGAGGGAGTTCAGTGCCTCGTTGGCCTCGTCGGTTCCGGTGCTGGTGCTCCTCACCATATCCGATTTGCGGAACTCCTCATAGGTCAGGATCGAGTCGATACCGGCCTGTCGCTGTACGCCCTCGAAAACCTGCTCCAGCGTGCGCCCTTCGGTACGGATGTCGCGGTGGCGCTTGTTCTCCGTTATTGCGGCTTCCTGCGCAGTCTTGCCGCGAGCTCGGCGGATCTCCTTGTTCAGTTTCCTCTTGAGAAGGTCGAGACCCTTGGAACTGTTGCCCTTCGATGGAGCGTCCGTCTGGGCCTTCGTGTCCGCAGCAGCGTCGTTGGTCGGCGTGGCCTTGACCGGCTCGGCCTTGGCCGTTTCCGCGTTCCTCTCGGCAATGGCTTTCTGCATTTCCTTGAGACTGGACTGCGCCTCCTGCGCCGTGCGCGTTGCGGCCTCGGCATAAGCGCGGATCGCTTCCCGGCTGAGCTTGGTGTCTGTCGGAAGGCCAGTGAGGCCGGTGCGCTCAATAAACACAGCGCGAACGGCGGGGTTGTTCAGGTCGAGTCGAGCCGTCTCTTCGCTTGTCAGCATTTCTCCCTCGAGCGTCTTCCGAATCAGATCGGCTTGCTCCTGCGCCTTCACAGCGTCGCCGTAGCCATTCTCCTGAATCTTTGAAGCCATGGTGTCCAGCACCGATTTATCAGGATTGGCAGCTTCAATGCGAAGCTGGAGTATCTCCTCCTCGCTCATCCCCGCCTCGGCGACGACGCGCTTAGCCGTGGCCTGATTCATGGCCTGCACGACAGCGATCCGCAGATTTACTGCCTTCTCATAGTCCTCTATATCCAGATCCGTTGCCGTATCGGGGTCGATCGCCGGTAGACGCATATCCTCCGGCAGCTGCATGTTTACCCGGTTGAGGTCTTTGATATAGTTATCGCGCTCCGCACCCTCGCGGATTTTTCCTGCTGTGCGCGGTAGGCCGACGATTGTCGAGACCGCCGCGCCGCCGATGAACTCTTCAAGCGCTGCGGCGAACGAGAAGATCGCTTCCTTGTTGTCGAGGCTGGCTATCTCGCGGTTCTGACTCAGAAGAACGGCGGAGAGACCTCTCTCCACAATACCCTGATAGACTTCCTCCATGCCCTCTTCGTAGCTGGACTGCAACGCCGCGATAAACGCTTTCCGCAGAGTAGGACTCTCCAGCGTCTCCATCGTGTACGGAAGATTCTGAATACCACCGCCGCCGATCTCGATCAGGGCGTTAATGGAGCCGTCCACCAGCGCGTACATCATAGCCTGCGACTGAGACGCGCCTTCGTTCAGAGCGTCAACATAGTCCGTACCGGCCACACGGGCGAAGCTCGTCCAGTACTGCGGGTTGCGGGCCATATCCTGCATCGTCATGCTGCCGATTCGCAGGAACTCCTCCGTCTTCGTCATGCTCTGCGACAGTCGCGCTGCCTGCGTCAGTCCGGAAGTCGTGGCCCCCGCCGGGGCGGAGCCAACGAGCAGAGCCTCTGCGCCGATCATGGAGAACAGGCATTCCACAATACTCGGGGTCAGCTGGATCGCCATACTCTCGGCGTAGGGCATGCCTGTGGTCTCCCGCGCCATCGCCTCCTGAGCCATGGCTCTCTCCGCTTTGATGTTGCTGGAGACCCAGTCGAGAAACTCTGTCTTTCCTCCGATCGCTCTGGTGGCGGCGCTCACTGCGTCAAACGCCAGAGCGCCGAGAGAGGCAAAGTCCGAAGCCACAGTGAACGCGATGGCCTCGGTGATGTCGTTTACGTCCGTGGCCTTCTGCCCCATCTGATGCATACGCGCCTGCGCCTCTCGGTACGCCTTCTCGATCTCAGGGTCAGCCGTTCGCACGCTCTGGAACTCCGGCAGATCCACGTATCGGTCGGCCTTCGCGTCCTTGAACTCCTGCTCCAGAACATCGGTAAGCTGCTGCCGCTGCTCCGGCGTGGCAACAAAGTTTCCATAGCCGTAAACGAGATCGTCCAGAACCTTCTTGTCTCCGGTCTGCTGATACAGGAAGAACCGCTGATCCCATGTCCATCCGTTGCGCTCCCACTCAGAACGGCTCTCCAGATGCGCCGGGTCAGAGGCCCAGTCGTCCAGAGACTGCATGCGCTCGTAGTTCAGCCGGGCAACGTCGTACGCTTCCCGGGCGGAGTCGTATGCCGCCTTAGCCGCGTCGGAGTATCCCGCGCCCAAGCCGAAGGCTTCGGCGTCGGAGTCGGCGGTGTACTTCTTTCCCGCTTCCTGCATCGCGGTCTTCGCCGCTTCGTATTCGGCCTTCAGCGTAGCCGTGCGGCCCGCGATGCTCTCCGCCGTGTCGTCCGGGCGAAGTACGTAGGGGTTGTCGGAATAGAACTGCTCCCGTTCCCGCTCGACCGCCTTGTTGTATCTTCTCCCCAGAAGACCGGAGATTTCTCCGATCTCCTGCACAACGAACAGATCAGCGTTATACTTCCCGATGGCTTCCTCGTAGGCTGAGACAAGTTCGTTCAGATGCTGGATTTTGCTCTCATCCGGGTCGTCGCCCAGATCGGCGAAAGCTGCGGCGTAGGCGTCTGCGGCGGCTTGCACATTTTTGTAGGAGTTGTCGAGCGTCTCCGAGGCGGCTTCACCCGCAGCATACCAGCGCTCGGCACTTCCAGACAGTGACTTAGAATCAGCGTCGCGCAGCCCTTCAAGAAGCCCGCCCTGACGCATCGTATCCCACGCTTCGTACATCGGCGTGTACTGGTAGTAGGCGGTCATGTATTCGTTGTACGCGTTTTCCAGCTGCGCTCTGGTTGCCTCGCCGTTGTTATAGGACTCCAGCAGTTTATTGTAGTCCGCGAGCAGAGGGTTCAGCGTCCCTGTCTGGAACTCATAGAGTTTCTTCCGCGTCTCATCCATTCCGCGAGAAGAATAGTGGCCGCCTGTGCCTCCTTCCGTCTCCCGGAAAATATCAAGAGCGGACTTGCCGGATGTATCGCCGTAGGCAGATACCAGCGCATTTCGGCGCTGCTGGGCTCCGAGAATAGCGGCGTTGTTCTGCTTGGCCTGCTGGCGCCCGGCGTCCGTCTTACGCCAGTCTTGGATCGACTGCTCCATCTGCTGCCGATCGCGAATACTGGCCTGCGTCCTTGCCACAAGCGCGGCGTTTTCCTGCTTCGCCTGCTGACGGCGCTGGTCGGCCTGCTGGCTCTTCACACGATTCGCCTGCGCACGCTGCGCCTTCGCCACCTGCGCCGCGTTGTTCTGCTTGGCCTGCTGGCGCTGGGCGTCCGTGTTTACAGGATCCGCTTTAGGCGTCTGAACCGGCTTAGCAGGCGTCACCTTAATAGGCTCTCTTTCTATGGCGCCAAGCGTCGATACCTTCGCCATACGTCGTCACCTCCCTGCGGCTTTCTTGAAGTAGTTGTTGATCGATCTCTGGTCCATGCCGTAGACCTCGGCGAGAGCCGCGAGCTGCTTCGGCGAGAGCTTCGTAGGCTCCACGCCAGCATCCAGCATACTGAGAGCGATCTTCGCTGTGTTCTGGTTGAGCGTATCCAGCGCGTCCTTGGTGGACATGCCGTTGCTGAACTTACCGGTGAGCTGCGCGAGCGTCAGCTCATAATTATCCGCGAACTGCCGGTTCGCGTTGTTGAACTCGGCCTCCCATTCCGCGATAGCCGTGTTGATCTGATCGACGGAGAGGTTGTAATTCGCGGCGTACTCCTCGATCTGCCGCAGCTCGGATAGATACGTCTGGGCAAGCTCCAGCGCTTTGTCCGCCTTATCAAACTCGCCCTTCGCGCGCAGATCAGCTATTTGGCGCGCCGTATCCGTGGCGAGCTTCGTCTGTGCCTGACTCACTGCCTGCCGGTTCTGCGCGGCGGTGTTCTGGATGTTGTTGTACTGCGCGTATCCAATGCCGCCCTTGTCGCCTCTCGCCTCGGCATAGAGCGCGGCATTGTCGAGAGCGTTCATCTCATTCGCCGTAATCTGGTTCTGCTGCGTCTGGAACTGCCCCTGCGCATCGGCGATCGCCCGGTTCAGATCAGCGGCGTTCGTGTCCATGCTCTGGTTGATCTGCTGGTTGTACTGCTGCCGTGCGAGCTCAATCTGCTGCGTAGCCATATCAACCATCGGCTGCTTGTCGTACTTCTGCACGCGGTCAATGGTCTTTTCCTCGTAGGACGGGTTCAGCTCTGCGCGCTTCGCGGGGTCAACAGGAGTCTGTTCCGGAATGTCGAGCTTCGTGTTCTCGTCATAGGATGGCACCGCGGGAGGGGTGTAACCGCCCTTGGGGGGTTCCGGATTCTTCGGCGGATCGTTGTCGCCTTTGTCTCCGGTATTGCCGGTGCTGCCGGTGTTGCCGGTGTCTCCTTTGTTGTTACTGGGGAGCTGCGGCATGCCAGCCTGCGACGGAAAACCACCGCCCATCTGCCCGCCGGGATCCGGCTGCGTGTTGAAGTTCCAACTGGAGTCGTCTATTTTCTTTGCCATACTCTCACCTCGCATAGAGTAAAAGCGGCAGGGGTTTCCTGCCGCTTTTATCAGTAACCAATTTTGTTCTGCTCTTCTTCCGTGACAATAACTTCCGCGTTGGCGCTGTCGGCCAGACCCTCGGCGAGCAGATAACCGAGTACCGAAGCGCCGGACATGATGAGGCCGGAAACGGTCTCCGCCAGCTCCGCGCTCTCACCGAGAGCGACGATCAGACCGGCCACAAAACCGGCGATCGCCATCCAGAGCTTTCGGCTCGTAAGTTTACGTGCAAGATCTTTCCAAGTCATAGGGGTTCCTCCTTAAATAATAATTCCTGCCTCGACAAGCGCCGCGGTAACGATACCGCCGACGACCAGCCAGATCAGTTTTTCAACGAATCTCTCCCAGCGGTTGCCGGGCTTTTCCTCCAGTGTCTTCACGGAGGCTTTGATCTCATCGATGTGGTTTTCCACCTCGCCGAGCCGCTGCGCCATGACCGCCGTGGAGGTGGCGAGGGAACGAATCTCGTCCTGCACCTCCTCGAGCTTCTCAATGCGACGGGTGTTGCTGCGCACCCGCTGGTCTACTTCCGCGAGCTTGACCGCGTTGTCCATGGTTGCTTCCTCCATTGTCAGCCTCCCATCAACCGGTTTACCTCGTCCTGCACGGACTTGACGAACCATGCGGCGAGTGCGTCCTTGCGTGCCTGTCCGTTGCCCCACTTTCCGTTGATGACCTGCCGGGCAACCTGTGTGATGAACGGGTCGACCGTCGTTTCCTCGGCTGGCTTCTCCGGTTCGGGCTGCGGTGCCGGTGCCGGTTCAGGCGCTGGCTGCGGCTCTGCGCTGTCCGCTTTGCTTGCGTAGTCAGGGCAGCCGTAGCCGCGGATGAAGCGGGCATTCACAGCGATCTGCCGCAGCTTCACCGCGTTGTCGCAGTTTCCCTCGATGATGGTCATCATGCCGTCCGTGCAGCCAACAACGATGCCGACGTGGT
>OBLI01004341.1_pt1 | contig 10195 bp, 9 predicted proteins | sample 1519701 | NCBI WGS metagenome assembly OBLI01 (sample SAMEA3663005, study PRJEB22513) | pig gut metagenome | biome: pig gut; feature: pig-associated habitat; material: faeces | place: France | collected 2012 | reverse complement strand
CATCTTCGATTACAGCGATACCATATTTGCTAGCGATTTTGGCTATTTCATCCATATCAGCACACTGCCCAAAGAGCGAAACTGGCATTATAGCCTTTGTGCGTGTGGTGATTTTTTCTTCTATTTTGCTAGCATCGATGTTGTAAGTGCGCTCATCAATATCTACAAAAACAGGTTTTGCGCCCATAAAGGCTATCATTTCAGCTGTTGCTATAAAGGTAAATGGCGTAGTTATCACTTCATCGCCTGCTTTTATATCAAGTGCAAGTAGGGCTAAAATAAGAGCTGAAGTGCCACTAGAACAGCCTATAGCGTGTTTTGCGCCACTAAAAGTAGCTAGATTTGTCTCAAAATCGCTAAGCTTTTGCCCCATTATATAATGAGAAGTATCTAAAACTGCGTGTATGCTAGTATCAATCTCGTCTTTGTAGGCTCTATACTGCGCGCCTAAATCAATAAAATTCACTGAAATTCCTTAAAAAATATAAAGCACAATTTTAGCTTATTTTTCGTTAAAAGAGTTTTAAAGATGTAGATAAAATTAAAAAAATATAGAATAAAAGTAGGAATTCTAGAATTTCCCAAAATTTCTAGGGAATTCTAGAATTTCTTTCTAGGGAATTCTAGAATTCCCTAGAAATAGCTTTACTTAAAAGCCCAAAAATTATAGCTCTGGTTTTGGAGTCTTTTTAGAGCTAGCTGGGAACTCTGGGTAAGAGATAGCTGGGATTTTGCCATCAAGTGCGCCAAGGAAGTTGATAATGCTTTTTGCTTCTTTGTCGCTGATTTTGATGCCTAGTTGAACGCTACCCATAGTTTTTACTGCCTCTTCAAGAGTCCAGATAGCACCATTGTGGAAGTATGGAGCTGTTTTTGTTACATTGCGTAGAGTTGGAGTTTTAACCATGCCGTTTGCATCACCTTTGAAGTCACCAACATTAGCAAATTGATATTTACCAGCAACTTCAAATGCTTGCATGCTACCACCTAAGTTAACGCCAGTGTGGCAAGCAGCACAACCTTTATCGATGAAAGTTTTAAGACCAGCTTTTTCCTCTTTGCTAAGAGCGTCTAGTTTGCCGCCCATGAACTCATCAAATTTTGATGGAGTAAGTAGAGTTCTCTCAAAGCTTGCGATTGCATCAGCGATGTTATCAAATGTAACACCGTCTTTGTAGATTCTTTTAAACTCTGCTACATAAGCATCTAGTGAGCTAATGCGAGCAACAGCTAGTTCAGCAGGAGTAGCCATCTCAGGCTCAGCTTGGATAGGTCCTTTTGCTTGCTCGATCAAAGTAGCAGCACGGCCATCCCAGAATTGAGTTGTGTTAAGAACTGAGTTTAGAGTTGTTGGTGAGTTTAGGTGGTGTGGGTTTGCTGTCCATCTGTGACCTACAGCGGCCTCAACACCATCAGTACCGCCAAGACCTAGGTTGTGACAGGTGTTACAGCTGATGATACCGCTTTTTGAAAGGCGTGGCTCTAGGTATAGTTTTTTACCTAGTTCAGCTTTTTCTACTGTGAATTGATTTGGAGTAACGCCGATTTCTTTAAGAAGGGCATCAACTTCTGCTTGAGTAGCTGGAAGTGCTCTAAGACCTGCATCTTTTGCAGCTTTTAGAAGCGCTTCGTCAGTGTTTGCGGCAAATAGTGCGCTAGCAAGAACAGCACTAAGAACTAGAACTTTTTTCATTTTTCTCTCCTTTGGTTTAATGAGTGACGAATTATATAAATTTGAAAATTAAAAGTAAATAAATTTTTATAATTGTTTTTATTAAAATAAAAAAAATTTTTTATAAAGGATAGATTTTATCTAAATAATTTAGCCTTTTTATATATTAAACTATAAAAAGATAAATTTTAATAATTTTTAAATTTTAAGAAGTATTTTAAAAGAAAAATTATATAATTTGCTAATCTAAAAAATTTCGGGAGATAGGGGGATAGTTTGAATTTATTAGTTAGATTTTTTCGTCATGAGGCTGCTGGTGGCGTGATACTTATGCTTGCGACTTTGCTTGCGCTAATTTGCCAAAACAGCTCGCTCTCTGGCATTTACCAAGAAATTTTGCATTCTGAGTTTTCGATTAGATTTAGAAATTTAGAATTTGCAGAGCACTTGGTGCTGTGGATAAATGACGGACTTATGGTTATTTTCTTTTTTGTTGTTGGCTTGGAGCTTAAAAAAGAAGTGCGTGAAGGCGAGCTAAGCAAGCCTAGTCAAATCGCCCTGCCTGCAATAGGTGCACTTGGTGGCGTTGTTATACCAGCTGTGATTTTCTGGCTATTTAATCACGGCGATGATTTTGCAATTCGTGGTTGGGCTATACCTACAGCTACTGATATAGCCTTTGCGGTTGGAATTTTAGCGCTTCTTGGCAAGCGTGTGCCAAGTGGGCTAAAAATCTTTTTGCTAACGCTTGCTGTGGTTGATGACCTTTGTGCGATACTTATTATTGCGCTTTTCTACACAGATCATCTTTCTATGACTTCGTTTTTGATAGCAGGATTTTTGTTAGGTGTGATGTGGCTTTTAAACTACGCTCGTGTGGCAAAGAAGTCTGTGTTTGTGTTTTTGACCTTTTTGCTGTGGATAAGCGTGCTAAATAGTGGCGTTCACGCTACGATAGCAGGTGTTTTGGCAGCCTTTTGTATACCTACGGTTGATAGAAACGGCAATCGTATGCTAGATGAGTTTTATCACGATTTAGAGGGCGTTACAAACTTCTTTATCTTGCCAATTTTTGCCTTTGTAAATGCTGGCGTGGCACTTACTGGAATAAATCCAAATCAGCTTTTAAATAGCGTTAGTTATGGCATTTTCTTTGGCTTGTTTTTTGGCAAACAGCTTGGAATTTTTATCTTTACTTTTGTGTTTATAAAGATTTTGCGCCTTGGCTCGCTGCCTAGCGGTGCTACTTGGACGCAACTTTATGGAGTTTGTATTTTAGGCGGTATCGGCTTTACGATGTCACTATTTGTAAACGGACTTGCGTATGAAAATAGTGATAAGTTTTTCTTTGCTGATAAGCTCTCAATCCTTGTAGCAAGCTTTGCTAGTGGGCTTTTGGGCTATTTGTTTTTATATTTTTATAGCAAAGTAAACGAGAAAAAATTAAGCGAAAATTAAAAATATTTTGGCTAAAATCACAGCTTTAAAATTTTTCTTAAAAGGTTAAAAAATGGCAAATCATAAATCAGCAGCAAAACGCGCTAGACAAACAATCAAACGCACAGAAGCAAATCGCTTTTATCGCACAAGACTAAAAAACATCACAAAAGCAGTGCGCCAAGCAGCTGCAAATGGCGATAAAGCAGCAGCGCAAGAAGCTCTAAAAGTAGCAAACAAAAATATCCACGCTTTTGTAAGCCGTGGCTTTCTAAAAAAACAAACCGCAAGTCGTCGCGTATCTCGCCTAGCCCTACTTGTAAATAAAATCGCATAACCCGTGTTAGCTGATAAGCTAAAACCTTTTATAGTGCGCTATGATGAGATTAGCGCACTTTTAAGTGATCCAAGTGCTGCTAGCGATATCGATCGAATGAGCAAGCTAGCAAAAGAACAGCGCAGCCTAGAGGCTATAAAAGACGCTGCTTTGCGGTATAATCAGCTTTTAGAACAAATAGAAGAAAACAAATCTCTACTAAACGACCCTGAGCTTGGCGAGCTAGCAAAAGAAGAGCTAAAAAGCGCTGAGAGCGACATCGCAACCCTAGAAGAAGAAATCAAAATTCTACTTATCCCAAAAGATCCAAATGATGATAAAAACATCTTTTTAGAGCTTAGAGCTGGTACTGGTGGCGATGAGGCGGCACTTTTTGTAGGGGACTTAGCTGGGGCGTATATGCGCTTTGCTGATCTAAAAGGCTACAAATACGAAATAATGAGTGCTAGCGAAGGCAGCGCGGGTGGATATAAAGAGCTAATCTTGCTTATTAAAGGTGCTGGAGCTTACTCAAGGCTGAAGTTTGAGGGTGGGACGCATAGAGTTCAGCGTGTGCCTGAGACTGAGAGCCAAGGGCGAGTTCATACTAGCGCGATTACCGTGGCTATCATGCCTGAGGTAGAAGATAGCGAGATCGAGATCAAAGAGAGCGACCTTAAAATCGATGTTATGCGAAGCTCAGGTCACGGCGGACAAAGCGTAAATACAACTGATTCAGCCGTGAGAGTAACTCACATACCAACAGGTCTTGTGGTAGTAAATCAAGATGGCAAATCTCAGCACAAAAACAAAGACGCTGCTATTAAAGTGCTAAAAGCTAGGCTTTTTGAAATGCAAGAGCGAGAAAGAGCAGAAAAAGAGCGAGAGCAAAGAGCCGAGCAGGTAGGCACAGGCGACCGCTCAGGACGCATCCGCACCTACAACTATCCACAAAACCGCATTAGCGACCACCGCATAAATCTTACACTTTATAGACTTGATGCGATTATGGCTGGTGGGCTTTTTGATGAGATTATTGATCCGCTAATTGCTGCTGCACAAGCCCAGGCGATAGAAAAAGCTGGATTATAAATCTAGGAATTCTAGAATTCCTAGAGCTCAAAACAGCTAAAAATCTAGAATTCCTGCATGAAACTCCACTAGGAATTCTAGAATTCCTAGAGGTTTAAAACTAGAATTCCCACAATCCAGAATTCTTAGAGCTGAAAACGGCTAAAATTTTAGAATTCCTACAAGCCAAAATTACTAAATTCTAGAATTCCTACAATCTAGAATTCTTAGAGCTGAAAACGGCTAAAATTTTAGAATTCCTACAATCCAAAATTACTAAATTCTAGAATTCCTACATTAAACTCCACTAGGAATTCTAGAATTCCTAGATGTTTAAACTAGAATTCCTAATAAACCTAAAATCTAGCGAATTTTAGAGCTAAAAACTTCTAGAATTCCCTACTGAAAAGTGCTAAACTCTGTCTTTGTGATGATTTCTTCATCATCAAGCACTTCAAGGGCAAAGACCATCTTTTCATCATCGCAAGGTGCTATCATCACCCCAGCTTCTAGCCAGCCTTTCTCATTTGGCTCCAAATCCTCTCTCAAATGCCCCAAATACATACTAAGTCCGTAGATATGAACTCTTGGCTTTTTAACGCCTTTTAATCCTTTGATGACAAGAGTGCTCTGGGCCATAGGTCTTATCGGCCTTGGCTCAAAAGAAAGCGTGATTTTGCCCTCTTTAGTATCCAGTTCGCACTCGCTCTCATTTAGCTCGCAAGCCCCTAGCCCCCAAAAGCTAAAAACAACTACCGCAAAAACTCTTCTACACATGATTCTATCGCCTTTAAAAGATAGTCTATATCGCTAAAATCTTGGCTATAATGTAAGCTTACTCGCACCCAGCCAGGCCTAAAATACGGCTCAAAATCATCATCAAGCCCCAAAAGCTCATGTCCATAAGGCCCAGCGCAAGAACAGCCTGCTCGCACCTGAATTTCGTAGTTTTGGCTTAGCATTTTGGCAAAATCATAGCAGCCCACCAAATCGCAGTTAATGGCATAAATTCCCACTCGCTCACGCTCCAGCGGAGTGTAGTTTATGATATGATTTATCTTTGCTAACCCAGCTTCAAAATACTCCATAAGCTCATTTTCACGCTTTTTTATATTCTCAAGCCCAAAATCATTTCGCTCTTTAAAAGCCAAATACGCCCTTATCATCTGCGTAATAGGCGGCGTGCCAGCATCTTCTAGGGCTTCAAAATTGCTATTAAATCTAGCTGATGAGCGGCTTACATACTCGACTACGCCACCACCTGCAAAGCTAGGTTCGCCACTAGCACTAAAGCTATGCGCTACGCTTTTTCTAAGTGCTAGCAGGCCGCAGCCGCCCACTCCGCCAAGTAGCTTATGAGAGCTGATAAAAAGTGCATCAAAATGCTGGCTAGGGATGTTTTCATGCGCTATAATCGAGCTTGCATCAAGGGCGATTATAGCTTTTGGGGCTAGCTTGCTTGTTAGCTCTCTTAGTTTTTTAGTATCAGTTTTCACGCCTGTTACATTGCTAGCAGCACTTACGCTAATGATGATTTCTCTGTTTTTATTTTGGCGCAAAATTCTAGCAAAATCATCAAAGTCAAAGCCGCCATTTTCATCAAGCCTAACCCTAATGCTATGGCAAAACTCATAGCGAAAATGTAGTTCATTGCTGTGATGTTCGTATGGACCTGTGATGATTAAAGGAGCTTTTTGCTTTGCTTTTTGCCACAGCTCATCACTGCTAAAAAGGCGTTTTTTTAGCATCGGTGAGATATAAATGCCAGCAAGCTCACAAAATTTCTTTATCGCCCCGGTACTACCAAAACCAGTCCCAAGCAAATAAAACTCATCTCCAAGCCCCAAAAGACGCTTTAGCTCACGCCTAGCAAACTCATAGAGCTCACCAGTAGCCTTAGCATTTGCCCCACACTCAGAGTGCGTGTTTGAGTAGGTTTGTAGCACTTCTAGCATGCGTTCTTCAACGCCTTTGTGCGCTAGACCGCTAGCAGTCCAGTCAAAATACTGCGTGCCATTTTTTAAGATAATGCTAGATTTGATATCTTTCAAAATAAACCTTTTTTAAATAATTTCGCAATTCTAGCTAAAAAAAATAAATCTTGCTATAATTTTGCTTTTTAAAAGGCTAAAAATATGAAAATTTATGCTCTAAGTGATGAAAAATTTACTCCAAATGAGCTTTTATTTGCTAGTATTAAAAGGCTCTGCAATGGCGGTGCTAGCATGATTCAATACCGCAATAAAAGTGGCTCTCACAATGAAAAAGAACTAAGCAAAATTAGCGAGTTTTGTGCTAGTGTGGGCGTGAGTTTTATCATAAATGATGATGCGCTTTTAGCTAAAAGAGTTGGCGCAGCCGGCGTTCATGTGGGCAAAGATGATGGTGGAGTAGGGCGTGCTAGGGATATTTTAGGAGATAATGCTATTATCGGTGCTAGCTGCTATGACAGCTGTGAGCTAGCCATAAAGGCGCAAAACGAGGGTGCTAGCTACGCAGCCTTTGGAGCTGTTTTTAGAAGTCCCACAAAGCCAAATGCCGTTTGCTGCCCACTTGAAGTAATCAGCAAGGCAAAAGAGCTTTTAAAAGTGCCAGTTTGCGCAATCGGTGGTATAAATGCTAGTAATATCGCAAGCGTGGCAAAAGCTGGCGCAGACTACGCAGCTGTGGTAAGCGCACTATATACAAAAGATCAAATAGAACAAAATTTGCTTGAGCTAAAAAGGGCGATAAAAATCTAGAATTCCTAGGGAATTCTAGATTTTTCTAGGGAATTCTAGAATTCCTTGGGGAATTCTAAGGTGAATTCAAAAAATTTCTTAGGGAATTCCAAAATTCCGTATGGAATTCTAAAATGCCTAACGGAATTTTAGATAAAAATACCCCCTAACCCCAAAAAAATATATACGAATAAAAAATCAAAATTTCACCTAAAAATTAAGGCAAAATTGCTATAATCGCAGAATTTAATTTCAAGGATAAAAATGTATAGATTTGCCCCAAGTCCCACTGGCGACATGCATATAGGCAATTTGCGAGCCGCACTCATAAACTATCTTTGCTCGCTGCAAGATAAATCTGGCTTTGTGCTACGCATAGAAGATACTGATAAAGAGCGAAACATAGAAGGCAAGGACGCTGAAATAATGGCGATTTTAAGTGAGTTTGGCGTGAAGTGGCAGACGCTTTATTACCAAAGTAAAAATCTAAAATTTCACCAAGAATTCGCTCATAAACTTTTAAGCGAGGGCAAGGCGTTTTTGTGCTTTTGTGATGAAGAGACCTTGGCTCTTAAAAAGCAAAAGGCAAAAGACGAAAATAGGCCTTACCGCTACGATGGAGCCTGCGAAAATCTAAGCAGCGAAGAAGTATTTAATAATCCACGCCCCGCTGTCGTTCGCCTAAAAATACCAAAAGATGCTGATTTTAGCTTTGTTGATGGCATAAAGGGCAAGGTGGAGTTTGAGCCAAGTAATTTTGATAGCTTTGTGCTGCTTAGGGCTGATAAAACGCCTACTTATAACTTTGCTTGCGCTATTGATGATATGCTAGAGGGCGTTACTTGCGTGATCCGTGGCGAAGACCATGTAAGCAACACCCCGCGCCAAAATCTAATCCGCAGAGCCCTTGGATATACGCAGGAGATTAAATACGCGCATTTGCCGATAATCTTAAATAAAGCTGGGCAAAAAATGAGCAAGCGTGAGAACTCAAGCTCGGTTAAATGGCTGCTTGAGGCTGGCTATATGCCTGAGGCGATTGCTAATTATTTATTGCTTCTTGGCAATAAAACGCCGCGCGAAATTTTTAGCCTTGATGAGGCTAGGGAGTGGTTTAGCCTTGATAAGCTTAGTAAGAGCCCAGCGAAGTTTGATGAGGATAAACTAGCCCAAATTAATAGAGAACACATAAAAAGAGCTAGTGATGAGAGGCTAAAAGAACTTGGAATTTCAAAACCTGCTTTGGCTAGATTTTACACGCAAGAAAGCTCGCTAATTCCAGAAATAAAAGAGAAAATAAGCGCAATTTATAGCAAAAAAGATATTCCTGATGAGTGGAGAGAGAATTCCAAAGCTCTAAAAGAGCAAATTCTAGAATTCCAAACTTTCCCTGAGACCTTTAAAGAATTCCAAAGCGAGCTAATGGCAAAAACAGCCCTTAAAGGCAAGGGCTTTTTTATGCCTTTGCGCTTGCTTTTAACAGGCGCGCAGCACGGCCCAGAGCTAAGCGAGCTTTATGCTTTAATCAAAGATGATTTGCGGGAGATTGTTAGTTTATGATAGTTTTAAGCACATTTTTAAGCGCAGTGGCAAATATACTTCACATGCTAATAACTGCGTATATCTGGGTACTAATAGCAGCTGCGTTAATTAGCTGGATACAGCCTAACCCCTTTAATCCAATAGTCCAGCTACTATATAAGCTCACAGCCCCAGCCTACGCGCTAGTTCGCAAAACTAGAATTCCCACAGTTTTTGGTGGCATTGATTTAGCACCACTTTTGCTGATTTTTGCTTTGCAGTTTATTGATATGTTTTTTATAGGGTTGCTTCATGAGATGGCTCGTTCTTTGTAGTATTTTTTGTTTGTCTGTGCTAAGTGCTGAAATTCCCTCTTATAGCGAGCTTTTAAAGGCTCCAAAAGGTCTAGCAAAAGACTATTATATCTACCGCTATGCCAGCGAAAAAAATCCAAATAAAGCAGAATTAAAAGAGCTTCAAAAGCTAATTTTTAGAAACTCTGGTAAGATAAAAAAGCTCTTTGAAAGCAAGGTTGGAGTGCTAAAACTACCGCCTGAGTGCGAGGGCGACATCTATGCAGCCAGCTCTGCTTGCCAAAAAGACCTACTTAGCAAACAATACCTTGAAAGCCTTAGTAAAGAACAAAGAGAGCGTCTAGCGCAGTATTTTAAAGGTAGGGACAATGACCTCTATACTCTAAGCATGGCCATGAATAGCCCTGACCCACTTGGCTATATAAATGCTAGTGGCAATATCTGGGCGTATTACCGCTATCTTGGAGCTAGTGTAAATCTAGCTAATGAACTGCGTAAAATCCGCCCAAGTCGTGCTATGTGGACAAGTCTAAGTAAATCAAATCGCTTTTTAAACCTGCTTAGCGAGGCTGTGGTAAAAGGCGAAAATGCTGCCTTAAAATCATGGCTTTTAGAGCTAAATCCAAGCGAGCCTCAGGGTATGGCTGCTTTTTGGGCTGGGCTAAATGCACTTTTAAGTAGCGATGAGAAAAAAGCAGAGCTGTTTTTTGAACAAGCTGCAAAAACCCCAGCAAGTGCGTCTGGGCGTGATCAGGCTTTGTTTTGGCATTATTTGCTAACTAAGAGCCAAACTAGCCTAAAAACGCTCTCAAATAGCAAAGATATAAATATGTATAGCCTCTATGCCAAAGAAATCACTGGCAATAATAAACTTGAAGTAATAGTGCCCCAGCCAGTCCAAGTAGGGCTAACAGGCTATGATATAAGCGATCCTTTTACTTGGCAGCGGACAAAAGACGAGGCAGCCAAACTAAAAGGCAAAGAACTAGCAAACTATGCGCTAAAGTTTTATACCAAAACCACACAAGGTGAGTTTAGTTATCTAATGCAGAGGGCTTATAAGGGCGCAAGGCATTATTTTCCAATGCCATTTATGGAATTTATTGGCACAAATGATATCTCTCGCCAAGCTCTCATCCTAGCC
>OBLI01004339.1_pt1 | contig 10197 bp, 6 predicted proteins | sample 1519701 | NCBI WGS metagenome assembly OBLI01 (sample SAMEA3663005, study PRJEB22513) | pig gut metagenome | biome: pig gut; feature: pig-associated habitat; material: faeces | place: France | collected 2012 | reverse complement strand
ATTCTGATGTGTGGAGTATGCGTTCAACACTTGATACAGTGATGGATGATAAGTATCCGCATGTCACAGCGATAATCATTATACTTGCATGCTTTGTGCTTTTTGGACCGATTATATATTTCGTTCTCAAAAAGCTTGATAAAAGAGAATTGCTCTGGACGATTATTCCGGTTTGTGCAGTTGCTTTTACAGTTATAATTTTTATCGCAAATGCAGATGTTAGAATAAGATATCCTATTTCCAAATCAATCACAGTACTTTACGACGAAGATGATGAGGGCATATCATCAAAGAGTGCATCAGTTTCCATGGGAATTTTGGTGCCGGGAACGAAGCATACCACAGTTTTGACAAGTGAGAAGCTTGTCAATCCAAAGGTTGTTACTGGGGAGGAAGAGTATTACGATACTCAGAATACGAAGATTGAGTGGAACAATGATTACACATCATCTATCAGACAGACTGCAGATGGATATATGCTTGGATATGACAACACAAGTACTTTTAAGACAAAGTATGTGAGCTTTGATTATACAGGTGAGACAAAAGTCGGCGAAGGTTTAGTTGCAGCCTGCAACAGAACTGTCACAGGAATAAGCGGCAAAATTGTAAATAATACTGAGTATGATTTTTCACAGGTTTGTGTGTTCACGTATGGCAGGGCTGTACCTTTGGGCCAAATCAAAAAGGGACAGACAGTAGAATTTACTGAGAAAGATAATCAGGCATTTTTTGATATGGATTTATATAATCTAAAGTTCCCTAGCGTTAAGAGAGAAACCAAGAATTATAATGAGCTGGTTAATGTATACACGATGGCATATCAGAACTATATGTACAACGATGTTGAGAATAACAGAAGCAGTGTGTTTTTAGCTGGATATATCGGTGAGTGGGATGGTGATTACATCCAGGACGAGAATGTCAAAGAGTACAATAAGGCAATCTATATAAAGAAGAACAATATTGGATACAGCGACTATGAAGATGCTGATATAGCGAATCTGTTTACTTATGCAAACCAGAGTGATCAATGGGATATGAACGACGGACAGCTCTATTCGACTAACGCAGAGGTAATGTTTGATCTCAGTGATGATATGGATAAGGTTTATGCTCTTATCAGAGCAAGGGATTCGGAGGGTAGATACGGTCAGACCAAGAACACAAAGATTTTTGCATGGAACAATGAGACACAGGAGTATGACGAACTGTTTGTCGATGACATAGTTGTGAAGTTTGACAATGGTTGTCCATACCTTGATGACGAAGGCAGAATTAAGATGAAGTTTACTGCGGGTAAGATCTATGAAGATTATGTTCCGTTTATTACAGTGGTAGGAGGTATGGAATAGTGCTTGAGATTAAACAGTTAAAGAAGAACTTTGGAAAATTTACTGCCATAAACAACCTTGACCTTCACATTGAAAAAGGAGAAATATTCGGTTTCGTCGGACATAATGGAGCAGGAAAAACCACGACGATGAAGATTGTGGCAGGACTTCTGTCAGCAACTTCAGGAGAAGTATATATTGATGGAGTCGATGCTTTTGCAAACAGAAAAGATATTAAGAGAAAAATAGGATACATGCCTGATTTCTTTGGAACCTATGACAATTTAAAGGCACTCGAGTATATGGAATTCTATGCATCTATGTATGGAATAGTTGGAGATGAGGCCAGACAGACGAGTCTGAATCTCATGGAGCTTGTGAACCTGGCTGACAAGACAGATGCTTATGTAGACAGTCTGTCAAGGGGAATGAAGCAAAGACTTTGTCTTGCAAGAAGTCTTGTGCACAATCCGGAGCTTTTAATACTTGATGAGCCGGCGTCAGGATTAGACCCAAGGGCGAGATTTGAGATGAAGGAGATTATGAAAAATCTTGGCTCGATGGGTAAGACAGTTATTATAAGCTCGCATATCCTGCCTGAGCTTGCAGATATGTGTTCGACTATTGGAATTATGCAGCATGGGGACCTCATCATGCATGGAACTGTAGATGAGATTCAGATGGAGGCTTTACATGCAAGACCATTAAATATCAGAGTTTTGGATAAAAAAGAAGAGGCAGTGCGACTACTCAGGGAAGACCCGAACACCAAGAAGGTATCAGAGCGTGAGGACTATCTGGTGGCCGATTATGTGGGTGATGATATGGCAACGACAAGACTGCTCAAGCGTCTTATGGATAGTGAAATTCCTGTTGAGAGCTTCTACAAAGAAAAGGGAAATCTTGAATCTCTGTTCTTAGAGCTTACCAGTGCCAAAAATGAGGAGGGAAATGAAGATGAAGTTAAGGGTTAATCCGATACTGAAAAAAGAATTAAAGCTTGGTGCCAGAACATTTAAGTTTCCACTTGGAATCTCTCTTTATGCGGCGGCATTTGCACTTATGAGTCTTTATATTCTAATGGACAGCACAAGCTGGCTGACCAATATGTTATATGGAACTCAGGCATATTGGTGTACAGTGTCTTACGACAGCCTGACAAGTGGATTTAGATTTCTGGCGATTTTTCAGGTTGTTATGATTTGCGTCATTGTACCGGTGCTTACGGCAAGCAGTATTGCGGGCGAGCGTGAGAGACAGACGCTTGATATTATGCTTACAGCGCCTGTATCCTCTTTTTCAATTGCGTTTGGTAAGCTTACAGCAGTACTTGCCAATGTGTTTATGTTTATTATTAGTACGCTTCCGGCACTTGCGCTTAGCTTTTTATATGGTGGAATAGAATGGAAGTATCTGTTTATTTTTATGCTTGATGTAATGGTTCTTTCGTTTTTCATTGGAGCGATAGGAGTGTGGTGCTCAGCAATTTTCAAAAAGACAATTGTGTCAGTTATTATGACCATGCTTTTTGAATTGCTTTTCTTCATCGTTCCTATTGTCATATATTTTATTATTTATGCAATTAATTACAGAAGTGTATTGGCTGGAACGAAGTCAGGGCAGGCAATAAAGGCTGTGGACATGGGATGGTCAGGACTTATATTGCTTTTTGATCCGATACTTACCGCAATTAATTCACTTGTCACATCTACTTCGTCAGAGGATATAATAAGCACAGTGACAACAGGAGTATTTAATCTGGCAAAGCCGGCAGATACTTTTAATAATCTGATAGCACACTGGACATGGATTGGTTCAATGATTATGGTACTGTTGGGATTTTTCTTCCTCTTTCTCACAGCTAGAAAAATAGATGCACCTGGAAGAAAACATGGAAAAAGAAAATAGGAAATAGTGTATGGATGAGCGCATCAAACGTTTTATAAATAAAACAAGAATATGGGTATTTTGCAGGAATCTGACTTACAATGCCATCTGGTGCCTTTTGTTTGGAGCAGGAGTTGGGATGGTATTTGAGATAGTCGGATACTTTGTGCCATGGTATTATGTGCATCGATTTTCTGTTGGAGCACTGCTTATAGCATTTATTGTTGCAGTGCTTGTTGCACTAATTCGTTTCCCATCAGCCACAAAGGCAGCAGCAGAGCTTGATAAGAGCGGGCTTGAGGAGAGAGCGCAGACGGCTGTAGAGCTGCTTGGTCAGGAAGGAATGTTTGCAGAGCTTCAGAAGCAGGACGCATACCGCGCGATGCTTGGAGAGAAAATCCGAAAGATGATTCCGATTCGTATGACATGGAAACGTCCACTTATGTGTCTTTTATTTATTTTTCTTATGATTACATTTGGGATGCTTCCGTCAAATGCAAAGGACCTTGCAGCCAGACAGTATGAGGTGGCAAAGTCTGCCAAAGAGGAAATTGCAAAAGTAGAAGAAGTTAAGGAAGAACTTGAAGAGGAAATTTCCCCTGAGGAGATGGCTGAGTATCAGGATACCCTGAAGGATATAATCAGTGAGATAAAAGAGGCAAAGACTCCTGAGGAGATTGAAAAATCTCTTGAAAGAGCAAAGACCAAGCTGGAACAGATGTCTGAAAAGAGCAAGAGCGAAGCTGCAAAGGATAAGATGAGCCAGCTTGCGAAGGCTCTTGATGCAGATAGAAATAATAAAGATAGTGATTCGAAGAATAATAGTGAAATGCTCGCTGCGGCGCAGGACTTAGAAGAGATGCTAAGTCAGATTGATGATCTTGAACAGTTGTCGCAGGAGGAGCTTGAAGAGCTGTTAGGGAAAATCAATGAGCTTGAGGAAGTGGCTGCGTCTGAATTGTCAGATTCACAGCTTGCCGATCTCGAGGAGCTTGCCAATCAGATTTCTTCCGGACAGTTAAATAACAACGTTCTTGCAAGTGCCAAGGCAACTGTAAGCGGCTTAAAACAGACTGGCCAGCAGGTTGCGCAGGGAAATAATCCAGGTTCTAATGGAAATGGAAACGGCGACGGAGATGGAAACGGCGACGGCAACGGAAATGGAAATGGCTCCGGCGACGGAAATGGTTCTGGAAACGGAAGCGGCAATGGAAGTGGCAATGGAAGCGGAAGTGGATCAGGTCATGGCGGCGGCTGGAATACAGGAAGCAGTGATGGCAGGGAATCCTACGACGCATTTGGAGGCGATATGGTTTCAATTCCGAATGAGACAGGTGATGATGATAATCTGACAGGACAGGCAACAGAGGGTGAAAGCTTTGTCTCAAAAGGCGGCCAGGCACTTACATGGTCTGGACGGCAGGTTCAGTACAGCTCGGTGTTTGGACAGTACAGACAGCAGGCACTTTCGCGAATCGAGAATGGAAGTTATCCATCGGGAGTACAGGATATAATTAAGTCCTATTTTGAGAAGCTTTCATATTAAGTATTAAAAGCATGGAGGTATATATGAGTGAGATAAATGAACAGCAGGTAAAGGATATTGTTGCAAGAATTCGCACCTGCGAGGAGGAAATCGGAAAGGGAATCATCGGACAGAAGGATATAATCAGACAGACAATTCTTGCGATACTTGCTGATGGAAATATTCTTCTTGAGGGTGTGCCGGGGCTTGGAAAAACAGAGCTTGTAAAAGCAATATCCAAAGTCTTTGACATGAGTTTTTCACGAATACAGTTTACTCCAGACCTCATGCCGGCTGACGTGACAGGTACCAACCTCATATTAAAAGAGGGAGAGAAGAATGTATTCCAGTTTGAACCTGGACCGGTTTTTGCACAGCTCGTACTTGCAGATGAGATAAACCGTGCGACACCGAAGACGCAGGCTGCACTTCTTGAGGCGATGCAGGAGAAGACTGTCACAGCAGGAAGACAGACCTATGAGCTTCCATCGCCATTCCTCGTGCTTGCCACACAAAATCCTATAGAAAACGAAGGAACATATCCATTGCCAGAGGCACAGCTTGACCGATTTTTATTTAAGCTTATGGTGGAGTTTCCTAAGAAGGAAGAACTCAGACAGATATTAAATATCACAGTTGGCAATGACAGACCACAGCTTTGTGAAATGATGTCGGGTGAGGATATTCTTGAAATGAGAAAAGTAATCAGGGAGATTCCAATCGCTGATTCTGTTATGGACTATGCACTTTCAATCGTGGTTGCTACTCATCCTGAGGTGGAGGGTGCACCTGATGTGGTAAAGAAATATGTGGCAGCAGGGGCAAGTCCAAGAGCCGCACAGGCGATAATCAAGACCGCAAGAGCAAGGGCAATGATGGAGGGAAGATACAATGTCTCCTTTGAAGATATCGAGTATGTAGCTTTCCCGGCACTCAGACACAGACTTATTACGAATTTCGAGGCTATTGCAGATAATATGAGCGCAGATGCTATTATACGCGAAGTTTTAGAAAGCTGCAGGAAATAATTGAGGTTTTTATGAGCGATTTATTTGACCAGGATTTTTTTGCAAAACTAAATAGGTTAAAGCTTGCGATGCATATGAGGCTGGACAAGGGTATGAGTGGAGCAAGAAAATCCTCAGCCAAGGGTTCGTCAGTTGAGTTTTCTGATTTCCGTGAATATATTCCGGGAGATGATATTAGAAGAATCGACTGGAATGTATACGGTCGACTTGATAAGCTTTTTATCAAGCAGTTTATGGAAGAAAAAGAGGCTTTTTATCATATTTTTATAGATACAAGCGCTTCGATGAGGTATGGCGATAAGCCTAAATCCGATATGGCACTTCGGATTGCAGCAGTTTTTGTGTGGCTGGTCCAGAAGCAGTTAGACAGAGTTGAGATACTTACCTATAGCGGCGGCAGACTTGCGGGGACGAGTCCGATTACCGGAAGAGGAAGCTTCAGCCGTGTATTAAATGAGCTTGAGAATATTAGCTTTGATGGACAGACCGGGACAAATGATGCCATAAGACGCGCGAATATAAGCGGACGAGGCGTATCGATAATTATCTCAGATTTTCTTGACCCTGAGGGCATTGATGAGGCTATTAAGTTTCTGATTTACAAGAAGCAGGAGATAATGCTTCTTCAGGTGCTTTCCAAGGAAGAACTCGAGTTTGATGAGGAGGGAACACTTACCATTACAGACATGGAGACAGCGGAAGAGGTGCGTGTTACCATGTCCTCTCAGACCATAAAGGCATATCACAGAACATTAGAGGAGCATAACAGGCAGATAGAGAGACTTGCAAAGAAATATGGCTGTGCGTATATGCAGATATCATCTGATGAAGATATAGAGAAGGTTGTATTTGACACATTTAAACAGAAAGGAATTTTCGGATAAGTGGGCTTTCTTTCATTCTGGCCACTTGCACTTTTAGTGCTTGTGCCAATAATAATTTTACTATATATCCTTAGACAGGAAACAAAAACCAAAGAATTTTCTTCTTCTATGCTGTGGCAGGAGGTTGTGCGCAATATGGAAGCAACTAAGCCATGGGAGAAGCTGAAGAGAAATATATTATTATTTTTGCAGATACTTACAGTTATCCTTTTTATAGCTGCTATGATGCGTCCATGGATAAAGGGATTGGGTGGCAAAGATACCCAAATGATACTTATAATTGACAACAGTGCAAGTATGGCGAGTCTATATGACGACTCAAAGACCAGACTTGAAGCTGCAAAAGAAGCAGCATGCGCATATGTTGATGAGCTTTCGGGGAATGCTTCGATATATGTAATAAGCGGAAATCAGCAGGCAGTACTTGAGCTTGCAAACAGCAGTGACAGGCTTGAGGCAAAAGACAAGATTAACAAAATAGAACAGACTTCACTGGCAGGAGATTTATCTGTTGCACTTGGACTTGTAGAGTCCTGCAGTAATCAGGCGGCAAATCCTCAAATTGTATTTTTTACAGATAGTGCATTTGATACAGGAGACCTGGTGGCATCAATTGATTCATTTTACAGTGAGTGTGTCAATGTATCGATGGACAGTGTAAGTTACGCAGTAAAAGATGGGAAGCTTGAGGTGTTAGCACAGTGTACAAACTACTCAGGCGAAAAACTTGACAGAGAAATCAACCTGTATGGAATCGATGAAAGTGGAAAAGAGAGTCTGCTAGATATAGGCTCTGTGGATATCGAAGGCGGAAAGAGTAATTCTGTTTATTTTGACATAGATACTACATCACTGCCAAAGCTTTTGGCACTCAAGGCAGAAATAAACGAAAAAGATGGACTTGTTGAGGACAATGCTTCGTGGTGTGTAATAGCAGAATCGAATGAGAAAAAGGCATTGCTTCTTACAGAGTCCAATATGTTTATCGAAAAAGCTGTTGAGAACATGACCGGAATCGAGGTATACAGAACATCTGACAAAGAAGTATTTGATGAAGAAACAGACTACGATTTGTATATCTTTGATGGAATGCTCCCGGCAAAGCTCCCGGAAAACGGAAGTATTTTGTGTATCAACTGCGATAAGTGCGATATGTTCAAGTCGGATGGCGAAGTTTCCGGTACAAGGATTACACTTGGTGATTGTGAAGTGACGACCTATATTGCAGATACAAAGATAGGTGTAAACAAGTCTTACACATACGAGCTTCCATCATGGGCAAAAGCATATATGCAGACAGGAAAAAAGGACAGCAAAGTGTGTGGCTTTTATGGAATATATGACGGCATAAAGGTTGCCACAATAGGATTTGACCTACACCAGACGGATTTTGGACTCACGGCAGAATTCCCTATCCTTGTATCCAACCTTACAGGATATCTGCTCGACGGAAGTCTGATAGAAGACACATTTTACACAGCCGGGGACAGCATAATGCTACACGGCAGCACAAAAGGCTCTCATTTGTCTTTGGTATATCCTGATGGAAAAGTCACCAATATTGCCGCATCAGAAGTAGCTGGCTCATACCTACAGTTAGACACACCAGGCTTATACACTGTGTCACAGGAAATCAACAAAGAGACAAAGCAGCAGCAGTTTACCGTACTCTTTCCAACCCGTGAAGAATCAACTGTTGAATCTGCATCAAATACAATTGCCACGAACGACAAAATCACTGAGACTGACATCAAAACCGGCACCCGTGACCTGAGCCAGTACCTCATGGTCTTGCTACTGATACTTATGTTACTCGAGTGGATAGTGTATGTGCGCATGCTGTAATGTGTATATCTGCGACATAATGCAATTAATATCTGCGATGCACACCAAAATATTAGAGATTGGTACTATTCTATATAAATAAAAATGTACGGTGTCTTATATGTGTCCGGCCATCATAGTATTTATTTTGCAAATCGGTGTATTCCACGCTACAAATTGCACCCAACGAAATTTCATTTACTAATGCTTAGACAATGGATTTTTCCGCACCGATATTTCTAGCGCCCTTCACCCGCATCAAAGATACGCGCGAAGAGCGAGAAATATCGCACTCACCAAATCCCTTGTCTAAACAAAGTAAATGTAATTTCTACCTTGGGGCAATTTGTGCATGGATACAATATTTGCAAAATAAATACTATGATGTCCGAACACTCGTAAGTTTGTGTATATTATTTATATAGAATAGTACCAATTGAAGTCTGTGTATGTGTGCATCACAGATATTAATTGCATTATGTCGCAGATTCTCAAATTAATTCATGCGCACATTGTAAAATCAGGAAGGAGAAAAACATGCAACTTGAATTTGCAAGACCATGGGCGCTGGTTTTGATACCGGTGATGGTGGTGCTTATTTGTGTGATAAGGATAGTGAAGAAAAAGATAAATAGTAAGGTTATCGGAGAGCTTGTTGTCAGAAGTGTGGTAGTCACACTGCTTGTTCTTGCATTTTCGGGAATAAGCATAAGGAAGCAGAGTGATGTCACAACGACAGTATTTTTGATAGATATGTCGGACAGTCTAAAGGATAACTGGAAAAAAGAGATAGAATTTGTCCGTGAATCGATTGCGAAGATGCCATCCAAAAATGAAACAGGAATAGTTGTATTTGGAGCAGACGCACAGATTGAGCAGTTTGTCACTGACAAAAAGGCATTCACAGAGGCAGGTTCGAAGGTGATAGGTACAGCCACCAATATAGAGCAGGCAGTCACAACAGCTATGGCACTATTTCCAGACGGAAGTGCAAAGAGACTTGTGCTCTTAACGGACGGTGCAGAGAATGAAGGCAACGTGGCTGATATAGCAACCTCTGTAGCAGGAGCTGATATAGAAGTCAAGGTCAAAAGCTATGACAGCAGTGTCGACGAGGAAGTGTATGTAAGCGGTGTTGAGCTGCCTGAGACGATATCAAAGGGCGACAAATTCGAGGTAAATGTAGATATATACGCATCGGAGGCGACCAATGCCAAGGTATCTCTTTATTCAGGAAGAACCTTGAAAGGACAAAAAGAAGTAGCACTTCAAAAGGGCGATAACAAGCTTGTATTTTCTGACCAGGGAGTTGAGAACGGAATAAAAAGCTATAGGGTAGTAGTCGAAAGTGATAAGGATACAGTATCAGTCAACAATACTTACAGTGCATTTACGAAGGTAGAGGCACCGGCGAAACTGCTTCTTGTCGAAGGCGAAAAGGATGAAAGCCTACTGTTTCAGGAAATACTAAAAGCATGCAATTATGATTACGAGGTTGTTACTCCATCAGGAGTTCCTGGAAGTATTTCAGATATGCTCAGATATCAGTCGGTAGTACTTCTTGATGTATATGGGGATGACCTTCGAAAGGGCTTCATGGATACGCTGCAGACATATATAAAGGATTACGCCGGAGGGCTTGTCTGGAACAAGGCGGGAATCGACTTCATAAATTGTCTCTGCACGCTCACGACGATAAAGGACTTCCACAAGCT
>OBLI01004337.1_pt1 | contig 10201 bp, 8 predicted proteins | sample 1519701 | NCBI WGS metagenome assembly OBLI01 (sample SAMEA3663005, study PRJEB22513) | pig gut metagenome | biome: pig gut; feature: pig-associated habitat; material: faeces | place: France | collected 2012 | reverse complement strand
TACGCAAATGACATCCAGGTAGATGACGTTTTCATTTACCTGGGTGATCTTTGCGATCCAGCGGTAACTGATCTGAATGAACTAAAACGTCTTGTCCAAAATATACCGGGATATAAGATTCTGGTAAAAGGTAATCATGATACTGAAACTGATTATTTCTATCGAGATATTGGTTTTGATGAAGTATGTGATGTATGTATAATCAATCAGGTTGCATTTTCTCACTTCCCTCTTAAAGTAGAGCCTGATATGATTAATATACATGGACATCTTCATAATGAAAAGAGATCTGATGTAGATGATGCAAATCATATCAATGCATATCGAGAGGATTATTATAAGCATCCTATTGAGATCAGTGAGTTGATTCAGAATGCATATGATAAATGGTTGAAAGATCGAGCAGTACATAAAGTTGGTGAGATTACTGACGCTAAGACTGGTAAAGCATATGATGCTTCAAGAATTTTATATCTGACTGATATCTTTGAAGAAGATATGTTAAAACCAGTTGATGAAGCTTTTGTCGGTAATGATGAAGTCTCTACTACATATCTGATGAGCTTATCTACTGTGGATACTGAAGAGAAGCTGTTAAAGTGGATTAGACAGAATCTTCATGTGGGACCGATGGGTAAAGTGAAGACAGATATTGAAATGGCACGATCTCGTAGTGCATCTGATTTTGATATTGCACTCTTCGTAAATCCTCGTTTAAGAAAACTGGGACATAATCCTCGACTGATGGTCTTCATTGGATATGAACCAAATAATCCTAAGCCGGGATTCGTTCATATGTTCAATTACTGGGTTGACCTGGATGATAGTGTAACCTGGTTTGAAGCTTCTTGGAGAGGTAATGAGGGGATTCATGAGTTTGAAACTGTCGATGATATGAAGACTGAGATTCTTTCTCTATATCGAGATCGAATTGAGTCTAATAAGTATACTGAGACAATCTTCCATTCCGTGAATCATTCCTATCTGAAACCTGGTAGAGATCCACAAGAAATCCTGAAGGATGTCTTTGGTGAAGATGGATTAGTGAATGAATCGTTTGCAATTGGTGGTTTACCTAATTCTATTATCAAAGTTAATGACCAAGATTATGGTGATAATGGATTGGTTAGTTGTATTAATTGGTTTTGTGATATGGTACAACTCGGTAGTCAAGTGATTTATATCAAAACAACCAATCGAATTCGTAACCTATGGGCTATCACTGAACAGAACTCATCTCCTCTTGGTGGCAGAGGCATTGATTATTCATATGTGATCAATCTTGATATGGTTCCCGAGAATATTGATAAGTTTTCTTTAATGAAGTTTGTTTGCTTATTTGATATTCTGGTTACCACTTCTGATCAAAGAACTATTGAAGCAGGTTGTCCAAATGCTTTATGTGCAGCAATTGCATATTGGTATAGTCAGCCATACTATGACCAATTATTTGAACTTCCCGAAGAGTATATGCATCCTTCTAAAGAAGTTCAGAACTGGTTCAATATGATTCAATGCTATCAGAGAACTATCAATAATACTGCTGTGGATCTGTTGGTACGTGATCTATTCTGGAATAAAGAAGTCGATCCTAAGATTCTAATTAGTAGTGCGTTGAAGAATAGTATGATCGCATGTGATGTAAACAATGAATCTGCTATGAGCCAGTATGAGTGCTTACTCAGTTTGAATGAAGTTACATATGATCTCAGTAAGTACACGGATCTAATTGTCCCTGGTACTACACAACGATCTGCTTTTAATGGTAAGAAGATAACAAGTTTTGTAGATGATCTTCTCGATGCAAATATTAAGATCACTCCAGAAACGATCGATAAGATTGCACTAAAGCAGGTTAAATCTGCGCAAGATTTAGTTGATTACTATAATAGTAGACTAGAGTCATTCACTGATTATAGTTCAGGATCTTATCTTGGTTCTGCAGATGTTTTGTGGACTCTTTTATTCAATATGGATAATTTCTCTGTTAATAACTGGGAAAAGTTTATCCCCATGAATTTAACAGAAGTTGAGTTTGCTCAATATATGGATAAAAGATTTGCTGAACTTGATGAAATTGAAAAGATGTACCAGGATATTATGATCAATAATATTGGTGCAATGAGATTGTCTGAAGCTATTAGCGATGCTAAGTCTGAACTAGATGTTAAAGATAGTAAATTCTGCAAAGTAAGCACTAAGAAAGATGGTACTGTAGTATATGATTATGGTAAAGATCTTGGTAAAGTGTTTATCGGATCAGATGTTTATAATAATAACAGCGATAAATTTAAAACCACGATAAAACCATCTCGATTCTTTACTAGAGTTCATGAATATGATTATATTATAGTAGCACATGGTAAGATTGATGGAAATCCAAATCTTTGGGAAATTGAACATATAACAATAGATAAAAATGCTTGTTATATGGTATCAGAATTATTAGATGATATTGGTACTGATAAAAAGGTTCTCCTTCTTATTTGTAATCCGAAAGGAAGGCAGATTAGTGGTAAGTACAAGAATGTAACATATAGTACAAACTATGTATTAGATGAGTCTGCTATCCCTTCTAATATTAATATTCATGATACAATTCAAACTAAGATTTCCATTATTAAAACCAAAATAAAACAGTTACGAAAAATTAATAAACGAATTAATACTGAAGCAGTTAAAAGTACTTCTAATGTTGAATTTGGTTTTATCTCTATCAGAAATACTAATAAGAAGGATCTTTATCCACGGCTTGAATGTATTAAAGAAAACGTAGATTTTCATCACAAGTATACGCATTTTGCTATAAATGATTATATTTATGCATTAGAATCTGCAAAGATTGTATTCAAATGGATGGATAAGATCTACTTTGAAAGTATGTCGGAAACTGGATATTACTGGACTTATCAACATAGTCATTGTCCTATCATAATGACTACATATGACAATCCAGTAGTTGGCGGAGCAGTATTTTCAACAATTGATGAATGTATATCTGACGCTAGAGACTATCTTGATGATATCCATGGTAGTGGAGATTATGCTATTAATGTATATAAAGCCGTTAAAGGTCATCCACTTCCTGGTCAACGAATTAGAATCGATGAGTCAGCATTTATTGATTCTCATGATGCAAAAGAATGTATGACTATTACTATTCCAGAGGAAATAGATAATCTAAATGAGATTCTAATGGAACCTGAAGATGTTCATTTATTCTTAGCTGATGATGAAGCTGGAGAAAAATCTCAGAAGCCATATAAGATCAAGCTCTCTACCGATGATCAAGGCGTAATAGCTGAATCGTTTGTATATGAACCAAAGAAATTCTATAAGAATCCCATTGATAATAGAAAATTTACATTAATGATAGGTGATTTACTGGAAGCAAATATTAAAATCAATCCTGAAACAATTGATCGAGATGCTCTTGCTCAAGTTAAATCAACTGAGGATTTGAAAGATTACTATAATGCTAGATTAACTAATTATAAGAACTTTGATCAAAATGCATATCTTGGTAGTGCTGCATTATTGAGTAATCTTATTTATAATCTTAAAGATCCTAAAATTAATGTATGGGAAAACTTTGTGCCTACTGGATTATCAAAGCAAGAATTTGCATCATATATGGAAACAAGATTTAGAGAACTTGATTTTATTGAATCAATGTTCCAAAAATTAATACTCCATAATATTAATGCAATTAAACTTGCAGATGCAGATTCTGCTGAAGATATTCAATCTCAAATTAAAACATTGAAAAAGATTGTTGATAAAGACCCATCATTTACAACAACTTTACCTGATGGCACACGTAAATATACATATGGTGAGGGATTTGGAACTGTATATGTAGGTAGTAATATTTATAATGATCCTAATGGATTTGAAGTATCTAAACCTTCACGTTTTATAGGACGAGCCGCGCTATATGATATTATTGTAGTGAACCACGGTAAAGTAGATGAGTTTGATAATACATGGCAAATGGACCCCATATATATCAATACTTCTGATGGGTATAAAAAGCTTACTACAGTTGATATTCTTATGAAATATTTAGGAAAGAAAGCAAAAGTATTATTACTTATTTGCAATCCTGATGGTAAAATTTTAAGAGAATATACAAATGTAAATTATCCAAAAACACGTGTCTATTTAGAATCTGCTGAGGCTATTAGTGATTATGGTATTCATGAAAGTATTATGGACGTAATTACTATAATTAAAATCAAGCAAAAATCATTAGATTCTGTTAGAAAACGAGTTAAGAAATGGTATAAGAAGAATAATATTAATAAATCAAATCATAACTTTGGATATCTAAAATTCTATGTCACTAAACCAATATCACTATTAGGGAAAATTGATGACCGGTCAACTCCTCAATTGATTTCTGAGATTACAAATACCCCAGAATTTGATATGGTTATTGATCTATTTGATGAATATATTTATTTCTTAAATATAGCAAAAGAGATATTTAAAGCAGTTGATAAAATCTACTTTAATTCTATCCCAGAGAATGGATATTATTGGATCCATCCTGTTCAAGCGATAGGTCCTAATCCCCTTTACTCTCCTGAAGTCACTTATGGTAATCCAATTATTCGGGGAATGAAATTTAATACCATCGATGAATGTATTGAGGATATTAAAGAATATGCTAATATTAATGATCTGACATCTGGTGTTATGGTTTATGAAACTAGTAATAATCAATATCTTCCTGGATCAATCGATTATGGCGAATGTATTACACGAGTTACTGTTGATAAACCAATCAATGAAGATGCTTATCAGCTTCAGGGGATTGATCGAGACCAGCAAGATGTAATATCTAAGAAGTATGGTATTCGTGCAGTTGGTCATGAAACTGAAGAAGAGAGTAAGTATCGAGAAGAGCGAGAGAAAGCAGAAAGAGAACGCAAAGCAGAATTTAAGAAGAAACAGAAAGATAAACAACTTGCTAAGGCACGAAAAGCTAAAAAGAAGATTGCAAAGAAACGTGAGTTAGAAAAGAAGAAAGAAGAATTCAAATCTAAGTTCAATAAGAAGAATGAGGAAGTGGATATTTCTGATATTCCATATAACGATGGTTCTCGTAACTTCTTTAATAGTACGCCTGGTGTAGCTAATGCTGACTTCGTAAATGAAACTGGATATAAGTTTGAAATATTGGATAAGATTAAATTCTTTGATCCAATTAATGAATCTGCCGATGATCGAACTTTGTATCCCGTTTATGTTCTTTGTGTTCATACTGGTACACTTCTTGCAAATGCAATTAAGAAGGCAACTGGTTCTCATTTCTCTCATTGTACAATCAGCTTTGATTCTAGTCTGAAGAATATGTATTCCTTTGGACGTAAGACAAGGTTAACTGAACTGTCTAATGGATCATTTGTAAAAGAGAATATACATAATCCTCCTTATACAAATGAAGGTGTTACCTATGCATTATATTGTATTCCTGTAACTAGTAGTCAGCTCGCTGCTATGAAGAAGCGTCTGGAATATTTTGTCAAGAATAAGACAAAGTTCAGATATGACTTTGCTGGATTATTCAAGAACTTCTTTGGTATTGCCGATAATCCGGAGCAGCGTTGGTTCTGTAGTCGTTTTGTTGCAGATATAATTAATGCTGGTACTGAACCTGGACAGAAGCCGATGATTCGTGAACCTTCCTTAATGCGACCTGAAGACTTCTTATATACAAACTTCGCTTTGTATGTTACAAGCGGTTTAATCAAAGACTATGACCAGATACTCGTAGATAAGGTTACAAAGAAGCTTCTACGAATTGAAAGTATTCGGAGAGCCCAACAGAGGGCAGTTCAGAGTACAAATATTCCTGTAACAGAGTCTGCAATGTTAGATTTAAATCCATATGATCCATTAGGTGAAGCAATTTTCAATTATCAGATGGCTACTATGGATGAATCGGCATACCAGAATTTCAAGAAGTATTTACATAGCTTTAAGATCAAACTTGATAAGGATGGTAATATTATTATCCATCGTCGAGAAGTTGATCAGCTTGATAAATACTTCCGGGAAGCAAACCAATTACTGAAAGTGAATATGAAGGCTGGAAATGAACAAGGTGTTGTTGATCAATTATGTCGTGTACATTACATGATTAATTTAATCAATAAATACTATTTAATTTCTACAACCAAACAGAACACTACAGTAAAGGCGGACTTGAAGAAGCAATTGATTGATTTGCGGTCTGTAATGATTAATGTGTATCAGCAGTACTTATCTTGGGTAACTGCTCGTAATCCACAATTTAATTTTCAAACTGCATATGATGCTTCTATTTATTCTGATAAGATTACAGTACCAAAAGAAGTGATTACTTCTATTGGACGAGTTATAATGACAATGTTATAACTTTTTATCTTACACATAAGAAAAGAGAGTCCAGGGAAGATATCCCTGGACTCCCTTCTTTATTCATTTTGTTTTCAAATATATATTATAGTATTAGAAGATCAAAAAGAAATAACTCGAAAGAGTAATTAATTTAAGGAGGAAATCAACATGATCATCGACAACAGCAAGTTTCTGAACAAGAAGGAGGATACTGCAAACATGGATAAGTCCACGATGATTAATCAGACAATCATGAATGAAGAGGGTAAGCCTATCAACCGGTTTACTTATCAGCCCGCTGGATGCCCTGGTGGGCATGTGTTTAAGCAGATGATCACAGATCTGATGGATCGTATCATCAAAGAAAATGGTAAATATACTCTGGCTGAGCTGGGGTATCTGCATATGAATCTGGTCAGCTTCTGCAATGGCCAGGTTCAGGTGAAAGTGTATTTTGCTCCGGAACTAGCTACCAGTACCGTTGGTAATGCGGTGAATGGGAATGGTCGTATTGTACCTCATCCTGCGCTGAACGTATTCAATGGGTATATGTTCGTGGGCGATTTAGATAAGGTTATCTCTTTTGAGACAATGACCATTCCCATGTATGAGATCGAGAGAGACAATCGTGATCAGTTGGCTGTTCGTATCAAGGACGGTAAGAAGAGAGTTCAGGAAGATGCAGAGGTTGTGGTGATGCATTGTAACCTGGCTCTGGTTTTGGCTTCTGCACACAATGTATCTCTGTGGAATGAAAACTTCAAGGTGGAAGTAGAGACTGTTGGTAAGACCAAGAAGAAGGATGATGACGTTGTTGTCATGATCAATGCGGGTGCTTATCAGGAGTTTCCTGTTCGAGTGAAGTTTGAATATGGGTTTGACGCAGAAGTGTATAATCCCGATGATGCTATCCCGTATCTGGTTAGCAGAGCGAAAAAGTCTCAGGAAGCCAAGGATACCAAAAAGAAGTTGGCCAACAAGGTAACGGAAAAGGCCAAGGATGCGGCCAAGGATGCAAAGAAGGTTAAGAACAATTGGTCAAAGATGCGGTAATAAGGAGGTATACAAATGAATCGTTCTAGAGAGTATCGACCTGGTAAAGTTGTTACCATCCAGTGCGAAAACCCGGAAGAAACTTTCCGGGTTGCAAGTTCTATCCATGAGCAGCTTCGTGGTAATCAGGACTATATCGATAGTGAGATCGTTCTTCATTATAGTGATGCTGCTGACATTGAGCGAGGAGAGCCCAATCGAGTTTGGTTGTATATCAGTGCAGATGTTAAAACTATGCCTGATATCACCATGAAGTTGGTAGCAAATATGGAGGGAGAGAAGGAAAATGGTAAATCGGAGAACTAATTGCTATTTCCAACTTCCTCCCTCTATTACTGGTAACAATAAGCAGACTGATGCAAAGATGAGTATCAGTATCAATATTGTCGTACCAAAGTCCATGGAAGGGAGTAAGCTGGATAAAGTCATCAATGAGATGATGGAGGCTTGCGAGAAGATCTTCAGAAAGTGGATTAAGAAGAAGATCGAAAAGACATTGGAGGATTGATCATGATTTATACTAAAGAAAATTATAATATCAACACACTTAAATGGACGAAAGATGAAAAGCCGTGTGTTGTATGTGGTAAAAATACCCATGCATTAGACTATTGTTTTGAATCCCATATTTGTTCCACTGAATGTATGAAGAAGTATACTGATGAAATCAATAAGACTTGTAATAAGTCTGAAAATCCTAAGGTAACAGATGTGGACATGAAATGGTATATTTTCAATAAAGATGATGAGCCTTTGACATGGGATGATAAGGCCATCTATTTCCCGACCTTATTGAGTGCTAATGCATTCATTGAAGCTACCAAAAGATATGTCCCTGAATCAGAAGAAGATTATTACACGAATACTGTTGCTCGTGAAGTGATACTGTACTACGATGGTGGTTATATCAGCGTCGATGATACGTCTGCGCAGTTCGATGAAGAATCTCCTGGTTTCTATGATGAGTATCTGAGAATCCTGAAGAACTATGAGAACGGTTAAATCACCAGAAGATTGTGCAGATTGCCTATGTAGAGTTTGTGCAAAGAATACAGTGAATGATTCATACAATCCATCAGTACCATATAAAGAGTGCGGATGCGATAATTGTGATATTGGTAATCAAGTTATCGAAACAACTGATGACTGTAAAGGATTTGCACTTGGTTGTGATGATTGTCTTGAAACTGATTGTAATGGACAATCCTGTAAAATGATAGAAAGGAGTTAACTTGAATATGGCGAAAGTTCATATGAATAAGAAAAAGGACTCTGCTGATTTCTCTTATGAGATTCATAAAGAGTTCGGTTTTCTGAATGATAAGCATAATAAGATCGTAGCCAAGATCTCTTGGAACGATAAAGACCCTAAGTATGATATCCGTGCCTGCTATGAGAAGGATGGAGAGATCAAGCTCGGTAAGGGTATTAGCCTCAGTAGAGACGAAGTAGTGGAGCTTCGTGATATTCTGGATGATGTCCTGGAGGATGATGATTCAGAAGATGACGATGATGAAGAGGATGATGATAAATCACCTCCTATTCCACCAAAGAAGAAACCAGTAGATTTCAGTGAAATCTTTGGTCAAGCTGAGGGTATTGTCGAAAAACGAGAAGCCGGGTTTACAACCAAAGATGGATTTATTCTTCTGAAGAGAAGACCGGGTATAAAGATATGATCATTGATGATTTCATCAGAAGTACACCTAGACAAGCCGTTAATGGTAATGGCTTGCTAAATATGAATATAAAGGAGTTAACGAAAAGTATGATCATTCCAAATACCGCTATGGATAATCCTACTATCGGTGTGATTATTCAGATTTTGACCAATGTAGTCAGTAGTCTGAAGAATATCAGTGTATCAAAAGATCGGAATCTTATCGAAAGTTCTACTGGTCTGATGTATTGTATCAATGGTATTCTCGATAGCATTGGTGATCAGTACTATCAGTCAACATGCTCTAAGTTAGATTTCAGCAAGCTTGATAAATCTACCTGTGAGCTGCTTGGTTTTATTAAGCATCCAACAGAAGAGGCAGCTGAAATTGATATGAAAGTTGTATATTATGCAATTCCTGCATATATGACTGATATGATCAATGAAGGTGCACATCTGTATGAGTATGATGCAGCCAGTAACGATTTCAAAGAAGTCATCTTCAGACGAGGTAAGACTGCATGTGATATTGCAGAGAATGAAACCCATCTTTCACTGCATGTTCGTGTAGAACTTCCAAAGTATAATTCTCGTAAAAGTGACATATATGATAATGTGCAGTTCACGGGGAAAGAAGTAAAATAATGATATAAGTAACATAACTGTACAGTACATGATAGAAGGAGAAATGTAGAGTATGGATGTGTTGCGTATTTTATTTCCTATTCTGATGGTTATTGGTGCACTTGGCAGTCTAGTGGTAAACATAATCCAGAAAGGAGACTGGCCCACCAGTCTTCAGTGGTTTGGTGCTATGATGCTGTATACGGCATTAACATTCCGTAATATGCGATAAAGGAAATGGGAGGGGCTTCGGCCCCTCCCAACTTTTCTTTTTTTCTTTTATTCTCTATAGACCGGATTTTCTGAAGCACGGCCAGCTCTGTACTGGCCTAAATAAGGGTTTCTTGAAACTTAATAATTCTACAATACAATTAGCAAGTCAATCTAGTATAGATACCCTTAATGGTAATATAACGAATATTAATAATGAAATATCAAGTTTAAAATCCTCTGTCAGTAATGGAAAGAGTGCAGTCG
>OBLI01004336.1_pt1 | contig 10204 bp, 9 predicted proteins | sample 1519701 | NCBI WGS metagenome assembly OBLI01 (sample SAMEA3663005, study PRJEB22513) | pig gut metagenome | biome: pig gut; feature: pig-associated habitat; material: faeces | place: France | collected 2012 | reverse complement strand
TCATTGCCTGAACATAAACCTTGAGGTTGCTCATGCCCAACTTGTTTGTAATATTACCTCTCTTGGTGGTTACGAGTACCACACCATTGGCACCACGTGCACCATAGATAGCGGTAGCAGAAGCATCCTTCAATACCTCGATGCTCTCGATATCCTGAGGGTTGATATTCTCGATACCACCGTTTTGGATAATCATACCGTCTACTACATAGAGAGGAGCACTGCTGGCACCGATGGAACGCTGACCACGGATGGTGATACTACCCACTGTACCAGGGCGCTGAGAGTTGGTGATATCCACACCGGCAGTCTTACCCTGCATACCCTCCAGGGCATCCTTTACAGGCATCGCTGTCAGGTCCTTTGAATCCAGGTGAGCCAAGGCTCCGGTCACATCGCTCTTGCGCTGCACACCATAACCTACTACCACGACTTCATCCAAAGCCTTGTTATCTTCCTGCAATGTTACCTTCAGATCGCTCTTTCCGGCAACGCTTATCTTTTGGGCAATATAGCCGATATATGAGATTTCCACAGTAGCATTCTTTGGCACATTGGTCAAAGTAAAGTTACCATCTAGATCAGTTACGGCACCATTGGTAGTGCCTACTACTTTAACACTGGCGCCAATGACTGGCTCGCCCATGTTATCTACAACTGTACCTTTTACTGTTTTAGCTTGCTGTACTACATTTGTAGCCGCATTCACCTGAGTTGCTCCTACAGGGGAGAACATCAATGCTGAGCAAAAAAGAGTAACAGGCAAAACAGACTCTTTAAAAATAGTTTGTTGTCCATGTCTTATTACGTTTTTTGGTTTATTTGTTATTATTTCGGTCGCAAAAGTACACTAATTCTTGCCAACAATACTTAATATTTTGGCTATTCACCCTTATTATTTGACATTTATTAGTTTTTTTGCCATTTTCGTTCATGTTCAAGCTTCGGAAGGGAGGGAGGAAGGGGAGTGTTCAAGAGTTAAAGGAGTTAAAGGAGTGTTCAGGAGTTAAAGGAGTTAAGGAGTTAAGACGTATGTCTTGCTGCTTAAAAAACTACGCCAAAAAGACTATTGTCTTAACTCCTTTAACTCCTTAACTTCTGAACACTTCTGAACCTGCGAAACTTCTATATATATAATTAAGGTGTACCCCCGGCTAGATGATGGTAATCCAGACGGATTCACCCTTTCCCCTCGCTTCGCCGATGCACTTCTTCAGGCGATGCAGCCAGATGCGGGAGTTCACCACCATGCCCTTCAGCCTGTTCTCGCCCACCAGGATGCAGCCCTGGGTATCGTCGGGATAGTTGCCGGCATGGATGCGGACGCCCTCAAAATCGGGCACACCCTGAAGATACGGCAACCACTCCTTGAAACGGGGCGATAGGGTAACGAGCAGAGGATAGGTGCCTTCGGGTATGGCGGTATGTCCCTTCATCTTCTGCGCCTTCTTGCCCGATACCCTGCCCAGGCGCACGTTCTCCTCCTCAGGCTGCAGTTCCACGCCCTTCAGATTGCGCCACGTCGGCTCCAGGGTATCGCAGAAATAGTTCTCCTCCGACAGCAGCTTGCCGTCTACCGTGTGTTCAAACCATCGCTTCAGCTGGGGATGCGCCCAAGAGGAATGCACCTTCCGCTCTACCTCCTCATCCTTCAGGATAAAGAGGCGTCCGATGGTATAACTGTTCTTTTTAGCTATACGCTTCAATACAATTTCCATAAATTTCAATTAATTAAAGTTTAGGAATCAAGCTCCTGACCGTCATGACGGTATTTGAGCTTCTTAAAACTGTAACTTCTGTAACCGTAACCGTTTTTGCCGTCCTCAGATTCCATGCGCACGATATACTTGCGATAAATCCATTGCTTGATGACGTTCTTGCAGCCCTGCGCTTTCAGTCCGTGTTCCAGACGGATGGCTTCCAGCTGCGGTTCGGTGAAGACATCGGGCAGAAGCTGCAGGATATTCTCCGGTCCACGCTTCGAACTCTTCTCTGCAGTGCTCGCCTCCTTGGCTATCATATCCCCGAAGAAACGCATCTTGCAGTAGAGGTCGTAGCGCTCGCTCCAGCGGATGAAATCCTCTATTTCCGGCTCCCATCTGTAGCCGTTTGCCACATAGAGCACGCACGCCTTCAGATAGGCGATGACGTTGGCACGGAACGAGAAATTCTCGAAGATGCGGTTCTGCGAGGTACGGGAAAACTCGGCATTCTCGTTCTTCAATACCTCGGCAAGCCGATACGCCTCTTCGCATTCCACCAGCCCCGTTGCCATACAGAGATTTTCGATGTAGGGCTTCAGGGCTTTTCTGAATTCATCATCGTAGGTTCCATATACCGGGATGTCCTCACCGATATCACGCTCCGGAATGGTACTGAAATTGATACGGCTCAGCGGACCGTCGGTCAACACCTTGGAGAAATAGCGCTGCCCCTTGTCAATGGTGGTGGAAGCATTCCAGTTGAAACGGATGGTAACACGCTCGGTTACGCTCTGGGTTCCCACACGAGTCTGACCATATTGATTATCTGGGTCGAAAGCGAGACACATGATGCGGAACTGCTGATTGCCGATACCCTTCAAAGCATCAAACTGGTCAATCTCATTGAGCGAAGTATAAAGAAAATGCTCCTTAGCTTCAGCTGTACGCATCACGAAGGCTGGGTTGGTCATGTCGGCATCAATCTCCTGGATGATGAGGTTTTCGGGGCGCTTGCGCTTGTCCTTGTTGGCACCCTTGCGCATCATTTCGTCCTTCCATTCCTTCTCACGTTTCAGGTTTTCAGCATCTCTTTTGCGGATATCCTCCATGATGAAATCGATAGGTTTCTGCACGCAGCTCTTTCCTGCTCCAGTGCCGGCAAGCAGCACGCTTGACAGGGTTGCCTCATGCTCCACGTTGTCGATATATCTGAATCTCGTCTGCCACAGATGGGTGGCGAGAGGAGGGAAGATGGCGCAAGCCACGGCTGGCTGATAAATCTCCGGTGTCTTCGAGATAAGTAACTCCACCAGCTTCGGCAGCTTCTTCGGCATCGGTGGAGGGGCGGGATACTCTTCTTCGTTACTTTGAACTCCGTTACTTTGAACTTGGAACATTGAACTTTGAACTGTATGATTACCCGCCAGGCGTTCTGGGGATTTGCAATCCCCGGCAAGCAAGCTCTTGGCCGCCTGCTCCGCCAAGGCATTCACCCGAATCACGTCTCTCGAGAACGGCTTCGAGCTGTCGCCATATTTCGCATAGAAATCATGGATAAGCTGGTGGCAGTCATTCTCCTGATAATAGCTCGGCATCTTCTCTGCCACCACCTTCATCAGCTCCTCTTCGCTCATCACTCGTGATGCTCCAGCGCTCATGATGGCAAGCAGGGAGGAGTGTCTTGACCCCACGGTGTCAATATTCATCCCCTTCAGTCCCGCAGATTCCTGAAACAGGTCGAAGGCTATCAGATTCTTCTCACTGGCAGAACCTGCTTCTGAGGCTGCCAATCTGCCAGCATTCTGAGCATCTCCAGCAGGGCTGAGATGAGAATCAGCAACACGATTGCTATCACCAGGTTGGGCAGGCTGAATAGCAGAGCCAGAAGAAACAGCGTTATCGCCAGGAGTGCCCGGAAATCTATTGTCTTCACTTTGAACATTGAACTTTGAACATTGAACTTTATGATTACTTTGAACTTTGAGATTTGAACTTGGAACTTTATGATTACTATCGCTAGGTATTTGCCCCTGAAAGTCCCCCGCCAGGCGTTCCGGGGATTTGCAATCCCCGGCAAGCAAGCTGTAGCGAGCCGTCCCCTTGCCATCAATCGTTAAGCCACGCTTCAGAAAAGCCTCTCTGCGAGCCTTAATCTCCTCATCCGGCAGAACCCCATACCACTCCTTCGAGCGATAGATCTCCGAGTCCTTATCCGTGATAAAGATGATTCTCTCCGGCGTGATGCAGCTCTTGTCGTAGGGAATCCCAGCCGCCTCGCAATACGCCTTCTGCGTCTCCTCTATCGTCATACCCATCGGCATACGGATATCAATATGCAGCTTCTTTCTAGCCGAATACTCCAGATGCAGCAGTTTCCCCTTCCATATCGTGTTGCTGCAGTTCAGCTCACGAGCCTTCTCCAGTGCAGCATCCACATACTCCACATCATCCACATCGATGGTAGTCTGAAAGAGGAAACTTTCAGGCACCGCATCCTCACTGGAGCGGTGATTATTCCTGAACTTAGAATAATGAATGGCACGGATAGGCAGCTGTCTTTTCAGCCCCTCCTTCGCCTTCTTCACCGCCTTTTCATCACCAGCATCTACGCCGGGGATAGCCTTCTCCCCACGTATCTGCGCAATCACACCCTTCAGCCACGGCTGTGCTATCAGGGTGTCATAGACATACAGGGGCTGGGAAGAATTCAATCTTCCCATATTGCCCTTGCGTGCCGGATTTAAAGCCATTACCTGTTGCTTTATCGCCATATTTCCATTTTTAATGATTAATAATTACCAACCGGAGCCTAACAGAAGCCAAGCAGGAGCCTGTCCCCCTTCCTACCCCCGTTCCCGGCGATTCCATCGCCGGTCAAATGCCCCAGCGGGCCTATCCCAAATTCTTAACCTCATACAACTCGGCAAGCTCCCAGAATCTGTGGGCCAGATCATGGATAAACTTCCTGCCCTTCTCGGTCCATACGAGATAGGTATGCGTAACCGCCTTGCCCATCTTCTCCTTTCTGCCATCGCATTTCGGATCCAGGAAGGCATTGTATCGGGTGCGGCTCTTCGCCAGTCCCATGTGCGCATACTCCGCATAGAGCATGTACTGCCCGCTCTGGTAGTACTGGATATGCAGGGCGCACAATGAGCGGTTCAGCTCCTGCGCCGTGATACCCAGCTCCTTCGCCACCTGGGTGGTGGTGAAGCACGAAACGGAATCCAGCACATTGTCGCTGTAAATCGCCTTAGGCAGAAGCCCGTCCACCTGCTTCTCCAGGTTGATGACGTTCTCGCCCTGGATAGAAGCCCATCTCGTCTGCTCATCCAGCACTCCGTTGAGACGTCTGATCTCCACATCCTGCTCGTCGATGAGTTTCTTGTCAAGTCCCAACTGCACTTCCTGCTGATGCAGCAGTTTCTTCTGCTGCTCCAGCAGCATCTCCTTTTCCTTCAGGGTAGCACGGAGAATCTCCTCGGCATTGCGAATCATCTCCTCCTCGCTCTCCCCTTCATGCACCGGGATATAACCGCCCGTCTTGCGAATCTGAGGCAGCACCACCGAGGTAACCCAATCCTTGAACTTCAAAGCCGAAGCCAACTTAGAACCGAGCACCAGGGCATAAAATCCGCTCTCGTTGACGAAGTTCATCTGCACGTTCTGCACCTTTCCTTCAGAAACGCCAAAACGATTTTTGACAGTTCTAGCAATGCGGTATTTCGCCGTATCGCTAGACCTAACATGCTGTCTTACAGCGTCTGTAGCTCTCTTATATCCCAGCGCATCACACAAATCCTTAGCACAGAACCAAGGCTCGCCCTTCTCATCAGTAGCGGTACGAACCATTCCGAACTCCGGATTTTCAAACACACACACAGGTGCAGCCACCTTCTTATTTTTAGAAGACTGTGCACCACACTTGGCAGGGCTAGCAGCCTTGCTGCCCCCCACCTTCTGATTCATTAAATTTGTCATAAATAATAAAATTAAATGTAAATAATTGAACTTTTCGCAAGTCAGCCCCTTAGAACATATCATAAAGTTCAAAGTTCAATGTTCAATGTAAAAAAAATAATTGTATCAACCTTGTCAAAGAACGATGGGCTGATACGCTGCGCCACTTACAACATGGCAGGAAACCTATCCCAGCAACCTGGCGATAGGAAACGGAAAAGCCCCAGACCTCAGAACCGGTATCGTTCTGAAATCTGGGGCAAATGTACGGCGATATTTTGGATAAAAAATGGGGCGTACCCGTACGGTCGTACTAGTACTACTTACCAAAAAGCCGCATTATCGTAAATATTCTTTGATTTTTTCACCAAAATCCAATATAGAAGGCATAGAAAGCGCATCATTATAACGGGTTCTCATCACAGAAGGCTTCATATTCCAAAATCTCGAAAACACCTTCCATACATTATTTATCCCCAATGCAACGGATATCTGATATGCAAGATACGCCTTCTGATAACCGGAAAGATTGAGAGGTTGGAAATTCTCATCTAAAATCTCCTCCTTATATAATCTCATCAGGATTCTTGCCGCCTTCTCACTCTTTAATTCTTCAGGCAACTGAGGGATAAAAGGCAGAAGCGGCATAACTTTCTGAGAAAAACCAGATTTATCTTCTCCTTTATCCTTACCTTCATTCACATCCTCAAAGTCAGCTTCATTGAGATTGCTATCTGATGAAGAACCAGATGATGCTTTATCAGAAGACCCACCGAAGATGTTGTTACCAAAATGCCAATCTGGTGCATTTTCGAAATTAACATTTAAGTTTATTGTCATCATTCTGCAGATTAACTAGTTGTTGAACACTTGTAGTCATCTCCAACATGCGCTTGCCGTTGAGAGAAACTACGATACATACACTCAGGCTGATTACGCCTAAATTAGAAAGCGCAATCAAAAGAAATAAAATTGTTTTAGTCATAATACTCCCTTATTAAATCTCTTTTATGAAGAAGTGACTAAAAACTACCCTTAGCTAGTTAGAGAAGGTAGCCCTCATGATTTTCACGAGGTGAGGCAGCTATTAGACGTCGCTGGCGATACCAGCAGCACCTCAAGAATTCATGTAATTACTTTCATTTATCAATTTTTAAGTTTTTGTTGTTGTTTATGTTATCTTTTACCTATTTTACTGGGCCTGATTCACAATACTGACGGAGATCAACTTTCTTCCTAATCAAATCTTTCACCTTTTCGGCTCCAGGTCCATAGATTTCTTCATATTGTCTTTGCAGTTGCTTAATGCGTGCAAGTCTTTCGTCTCTATCCTTGATATGCTTTTTAGATTTGTAGTTGTCGACTGCCTCATGTTCAACATGAAGATAGTGACCTATTACATAGCAGAATTTTGCAATGGTTTCAAACTTTATGTTAGGATCGAAATCTAGGAATTTCCGAATCGTATCATAAGCAACATGAAAATCCTTCACGATTGATTTTCGGGGAGAAATATCCTCATCAATCATGATACCGAGAAGAGTTCCGATGCTCTCGATATAAGCTAATTTCACCGACCGGATAGCCAGAGATTCTGTATTTTCTGTTTCTGTTGTCTTTACAGCCATTGCTAATTTTATTTTATTCGTGTAAAATTAGCAATAATCGGCGGAACCCGCAAGCGTTTTACGTCTCCTTAGGACGTAAAAAGAGTGCTACTTTTTTAATGATTCTCAGAAAAGTATACCTTAATTCCGCAACACTATAATTTAATATTTTTTATAAGCACCTGAGCAACAAAAAGTTGCTCAGGATTTTGCCATGTCAGAAATTTCACTTATCTTAGTGTTGCAAAATAAAAACAAATAAAACTCTGAATGACATGGCAAAAGTACAAATAAAATCTGAGAAACTCACTCCTTTTGGGGGAATTTTTTCGATTATGGAGCAATTTGATGCTCTTTTAGCTCAAACCATAGATTCCACCTTGGGATTGAGATGCACTATGTTTGGTTATCAATATAGCGAGATTCTACGCTCTCTGATGTGCGTATATCTTTGTGGTGGCTCATGTATTGAGGATGTTACAACTCACCTGATGAAACATTTGTCTCTTCATCCAACTCTTCGCACTTGCAGCGCAGACACCATATTGCGTGCTATCGAAGAACTGACTTGTAAGAACATCACCTATAAATCTGCTTCTGGCAACTCCTATGATTTCAATACTGCAGACAAGATGAACTGCTTATTGATCAAAGCCCTGCTTGCTACTGGTCAATTGAAATCCGGTCAAGAGTATGATTTTGACTTTGACCATCAGTTCATTGAAACAGAGAAGCATGATGCAAAACCAACCTACAAGAAGTTCCTGGGCTATAGTCCAGGTGTGGCAGTCATTAACGACATGATTGTCGGTATTGAAAATAGAGACGGCAACACAAACGTGCGCTTCAACCAAAGAGAGACTTTGGAAAGAATCTTCAAGCGACTGGAGGCATCAGAAGTATATATATCCCGTGCCCGCATGGATTGCGGCTCATGCTCGGAGGAAATCGTAGATATGGTAGAGGCTCATTGCAGGCATTTTTATATTCGTGCCAACAGATGCTCTTCTTTCTACGATTCCATGTTTGCCTTAACTGGATGGAAAACTGTTGAAATCAACGGTATTGAGTTTGAGTTGAATTCTATCCTTGTTGAGAAATGGAAAGGAAAACCGTATCGTCTTGTCATACAGAGACAAAGGCGAATAGAGGGAGACCTTGACATTTGGGAAGGCGAATATACCTACAGATGTATACTGACTAACGATTACAAGTCGAGTGCAAGAGACATCGTGGAATTCTACAATCTTCGTGGTGGCAAGGAACGCATCTTCGATGACATGAATAATGGCTTTGGCTGGAATCGATTGCCTAAATCGTTCATGGCACAGAATACTGTATTCCTGCTTATGACAGCTCTCATCAGAAACTTCTACAAAGCTATTATGCAGAGATTGAAAACCCATGAATTTGGATTGCGTGCCACCAGCAGAATCAAGACCTTTGTTTTCAAGTTCATCTCTGTTCCTGCGAAATGGATTAAGACATCACGTAGGCATGTATTGAACATTTACTCAGACAACAATGCTTATGCCAACCTGTTCAAGACAGACTTTGGTTAAAGACCATGCTTTTCTGGTTAAACCAGCGTATTACCTCAAGTCGCTTTATGGGGTAAGGGAATTTTGTGTCTGCGACATTTCTGTTGTGCAAGAAATATGTACAATAAAATGAATTTTGTCGCTTTGCAAGCAAAATCCCACTAAACCCTATAGGTTGCGGATTTGAGGATTCGTTCAAAATCTCCAATGTATTACAGAATATTTGCAAATAAAATGACTAACTTTGCACTCGATTAAAACAAGAATAAAGTATGGATTACGAAAAATTAGGCTATACGGTCATCAAAATGAAGTATGGAGACGTGGGTAAGTATAATATTAAGAACAATATCTTTATAACAGATATTACACCTAGCCTCTCAGCTTTTCAAGATGTCAATGTGAATACACGAGGAATGGGGATTATGCATACGCATGGTTTCTACAATATTTCATGGATAGAGAAAGGAGGTTTTTACTACAATGTAGATTTAAAGCGAGTTTATGTGAGAGACAAAACTCTTATTATGTTTTCTCCTGGTGAATTACATAGTCTTACCGATACAAAACAAATTTCTGGAATCTCTATCGATTTCACAGATGAATATTTTCGCTGTATAGATCCCAAATGGTCTAATTACTTGAAATACGATGTCATTAAAGACGTTCCCGTACTAACCATATCCAATCCAATCGAAGAGAGCAAAATTAAGAACATAATATCCTCGTTGAGAGAGTTGTATGACAAGATGGATACTTCCGTACAATTCGAAGCAAGTATTTATTCAATGTTAACACTTCTACTCTGTGCTATTGCTAACACTAATGAGCATGTTTCAGTAAAGAATGGTCAACCAAAGCAAACGACCCCTCAACACGAATTGTACCTATCGTATACCGAAATGATTGAGAAAAATTTTTGCAAGCACCATGGTGTTCAATACTACACCGAGGAACTTGGCATTGGTGTACATACCCTAAATGCATGCTGTAAGTCTAATGCCGGTATGACACCATTAGCTGTAATTAATGCTCGCATAATACAAGAAGCAAAGCGAATGCTTTTATTCACTACAATGAGAAGTTCCGAAATCTCTTTTGCACTGGGTTTTCCAGAACAAGCTCATTTTATTAATTTCTTTAAACGATTCACGAAGATATCTCCTTTGAAGTATAGAGACAAACACAATGTAAATATTTCAAACCTTTTAGATGATGATCATCTTAAATAGATTGACAATCTTATAAACAAGTCCACTGATTTTTAGTATTTCCGCTAAAGATCAGTGGGTTTGTTGTTCCAGTTTGTAGCTCCGAACCACGTTCGCAACAATAGCTTATTTAAACCATCCATTGTAGCCACCAATCCACGAAACAACAACTGCGACAAAAA
>OBLI01004333.1_pt1 | contig 10212 bp, 15 predicted proteins | sample 1519701 | NCBI WGS metagenome assembly OBLI01 (sample SAMEA3663005, study PRJEB22513) | pig gut metagenome | biome: pig gut; feature: pig-associated habitat; material: faeces | place: France | collected 2012 | reverse complement strand
ATATACTGTACTTAATTTAGATACACGCAGTATGGCATCTGTAGTTTGTAATACTGTTGAAGAATTAATATGTGCATTGAGTACAGATTTTAAGATAGAAAAAATAATACCTACTGACAAAGTGGTGATAACAGAAACAATATGAGTAAACCATATACAAGTGAACAAGAAACATTAAGAGCAGCTATAACTAACTTTATAGGCATAGCTGCTTCCTCTTCAATGTATGAAGGAAAAGACGCTGTACGTAATGTAGTAGCGTTATTCCTTGAAGAACTAATACAATATATAGAAAGCGATGAAGGCATTAATATGAACGCGTCTAAACCAATATTTAGAGCTGTAGTATATGTATTAGAACAACGACAAAAAGACATAAATGATAATTATCGTAAAAGTTTTAACGCAGAGCCGCCTGAATCTCTTACTAACGAAATTACACAGCTTATACAATCATTAAATGATTATATAGATAAAATTAAATAGTGAAAGGAGATAATCTATGGCAGTAAAGCGTAAAAGCATAGCAGAAAGAAAAAAATCAATAGGAGATGCTATTAAGGATATCAACAAAGCAGCAGGTGAAACAATAATAGGTACTCTTAATGATGAAGAGATTGCAGAAAAGCTAGTTATTGACTATATTCCAACACCTTCACTTAAGCTTAATAATGCAATAGGTGGAGGAATTCCAAGATCTAAATTCACTTTAATATCAGGTCCTGAAGATGTAGGAAAAACTATGTTAGCATTAGAAACTATAGCTGATAATATAAAAAAAGATTTAGATTTCGTAGGAGCTTGGTGCGAATCAGAGAATTCACTTGAAGAATCTAGTATTAAAATGTTTGGCTTAACAGATAAAGACTTAAAAGAAAGATTTATATTCATGAATGTAGATGATATGCCAGCAGAAGAAGTACTAGATTACGTAATAAGATTAGCTCAAAGTGGAGTAGATATGATAGTTATAAACTCACTAAAAGCATTAACACCTGAAAAAGAATTTACTGATTCTATGGAAGATAACAACGTAGCATTACAAGCTAGATTAAATGCTAAATTTATGAGAGTCATAATACCTACTATAGCATCATCAGGTACAGCTTTAGTATGTGTTCAGCATTATACTACTAATATAGGTGGATATGGAGATACTAAAATGATAGCTGGAGGAAGATCTATTAAGTATCATAATATGTTAACCTTAGAATTAAAGAAAGGTTTCATAGATGCAAAACATCCACTTCATGCAGTTAAGGATCAATATCTACCGGTTAAAGTAAATATAACTAAAAATCACTGTGTAACTGATAGAAATGTATATGTAACCACAGACTATGTAGTTAAGATAGGAAAAGGTATAGACACTACACAAGAGATATTTGAAGTTGTATTTGATAAAGGAATAGTAGTAAAAAATGGTGGCTGGATAAGAGAATATGAACAAGGCAAAGAACCTGTTAAAGGTAATGAAAGAATTTTAGAAGATGGAACTAAAGCATCTTGGAATGGTATGGCTAAGTTCGTTGATTATGTAAATACACATCCAGAATACTATAAATATCTTAAAAACAGAGTTGAATCTAGCGATATTCAAGCAGAAAGCTTATCTGAAGAAGAAATAGAGACTATAAAAGAACAAGAAAAATTAGAGCTAGAAGAATTAAAAGAACTTGAAGCTATGATAGATGATGCTATGAATTAAAAGGAGATGATATAAATGACAACAGCAGCTTGGATATTTATGACTGCAGTATGGGCAACTATACTAGTAGCGGCAATAGTAGCATTCCGTATAATATTAAAAAGTAAATAGAGGAGTTAGCATGACAATAGGAACTTGGATATTTATAACGATAGTAATGCTAATTATGTTCATAAATTTAATAAAGGAGTGATTTAATGTTAATAGTAGATGACAGCGCAAAACAAATATTAGAGGAACACGGAGTACCATATGGTACTTATGCAACATCTGAAGATATTTTCTTAACAGCTTTAGTAAATTTATCTCTTGAAACAGCTATAAAATATAATGATGCTGATCCAGCAAATCCTGAATTTATGCAAAAATATGTGGATTATATCAGACAAACTGACGCTGTTGCAAAATGTGTAACCAAAATAGAAAAACTAGAACATGATATATTAAATATCATATGTGAAAGAACAGAAGGTAAACACGATGAAATAATAGCGGCAGATCCAAAACCAGAGCCAGAACCAGAGACACCTAAAGATAAAGAATAATGGATAAATGTAATACTTGTAAATTTTATGAGTCTGAAAAATGTTTATTATGTGTAAATGGTTCAAAATATAGTAAAGTTAAGAAGAAGACATACGGTATTAAAAAGAATTATAATAAACAATCTAACCGTATGGGTTCTAAAGCAGAAAAGATAAATCATGAATCAAATGCAGCAACCATAACTTCAAATATGACTCCTAATAGTGGAGCAGGAAAAGTTAAGGGTAAAATTTGCCCCCTTATTTCGTAAGAAATATTGAATAATTCATTGAATTGCGGGGAATTCCTTAGAGATTTATACACTAAGCCATAGTAGAAATACATATGGTGGCGTTGCTAATCACAACGGTATAGTAAAAGTTATAAATATTGGATAACCCGCAGGTAAGTTTCTAATTAATCAATACATTATAATCATAGAGGTGATTACAATAAAAGAAGAATGGAAAGATATAAAAAATTATGAAGGATTATATCAAGTATCAAATTTAGGAAAAGTCAAAAGTTTGGAAAGAGCTAAAAGTAACGGAAAAGGATTAGTAAAGACAGAAGAAAAAATATTAACTCAAGATATAACCAATTGGGGATATTATAGAGTTGCATTATATAAAGATGGAATAAGAAAGTATTATAAAGTTCATAGATTAGTTGCTGAAGCATTTATCCTTAATCCAGACAATAAAGAACAGGTAAACCATATTGACGGCAATAAATTAAATAATAACGTAAATAATTTAGAATGGAATACAAGAATAGAAAATATGAATCACGCAAGAATTAATGGATTATGTGGAAATAATACAGATTCTAATTATATTCTTCTTAAAGATAACAATGGAAAAATAATAAGTCAATATGATGGAAAAACAAAATTAGCAAATATTATCAATATTAATAGTGGAAAAATACTAAAAACTTTTGACAATAATAATGTTAATTATGAATTGATAAATACTATAAATAAAAACTATCCTCTGAATAAAAAACTAAATAGTTTTATAAGATGTGCCAAATATAATCCTATAGCAATATATGATGACAGTATGAATCTATTAGCAATATACACAAATATAAGTAGTATGGTAAAAAATACAGGCATACCAGAAGCTAGAGGTAATGAAACTAGCAAAAAAGATAAAGTAAAATATAAAAAGAGAGTAAAAGGAAATAAAAAATACTATTATTTAAAGAAAATTACTTTTACTGAATTCTTTTTAGCTAATTGCGATATTATTGATAGTCATTTAAAAATAGAAACAGATATTGATTAATTAGAAAAAACTTCAACGACTATCCCATAGGCTGTTGAGATACAGCAATAGGAGTAGGGCCAAGCGGTGGGTGAGAACCCCTTAAATCGAAGTGGTGAGCTCCAATTTATTGGAGAATGATATAGTCTATTATCCCGGCGAAAGCCGGGGAAGTTCATAAGAGAACTGTATACGCGTAGCGTCGTATATGAATATAAAGGATGAACAAATAACAGGACTCATAAATATTATGCAAGAAGTTAAAACTCAAGAAGTTGTAAGAGCTAAAGGCCACTCACAGTTTACTATCAAGCGTGAGTGGCTTGATAAATTAGCAGAAGAAGCACCTGCTGAGAATATGGATTTCTGGTATTTGGTATTTAGTTTTAAGAACACTGATGAACAACAATATGTGATTATAGACAAACAACAACTTAATGATATGGTAGCTACTATGGTAGAAGATAGAAAAGTAGCTAAAGAAGCACAAGATAGAATAGACTTAGCTGATAAAAAACGTATGTATGCTGAAGCTAATAATCTTAAACTTCAAGCTGAAGTTGATATGCTTAAAGCAGAAATAAAATTATTAAAGGGAGATAAAGAGGAATGAATAAAAAGAAATTAACAGGTATTGCAGTAGTTGTTGTGGCGGCAGGTGTATTAATAGTGCCAAAATGCATTAAAATTGTACCACAAGGTAATGTTGGTGCAATATATAATAGATTTGGTGGAGGTATAGAAGACAGAGTATTTGAAGAAGGTTTTAACTTCAAAAAGCCTTGGGAAAAAGTAAACTTCTTCCCTGTAAGTGTTGAAACTGTTTATATGTCTAAAGATAGCAGAGAAGGATCAGAAGACGATGAATCAATTACTTTATCTTGTCAAGACGGTAGTTTAAGTGCTGATTTAACTTACTCTTATAGATTTGATAAATCTAAAGTACCAGATATACAAAGAAAATATAGAGGCAAATCTGGCGACAAAATAATGAATCAAGTATTAAGAGGACAATTAAGATCTTGGGTATCAGAAGTTACTAAAAACTATACAACTATGGAAGTACATTTAACAGATAAAGATACTGTTAATAACAAACTTACTGAACATTTAAATAAAAGAGCTGAAAAATATGGAATCACTTTTGAAAATGTTTCTTTAGCTGAAACAAGAGCTTCTAAAGAAGTACAACAAGCTATAGAAAAGAGACAACAAATATCTCAAGAATTAGAACAACAAAAATTAAGCTTGAAAAAAGCAGAAGTTGAAAAAGAAAGAGCACAAATAGAAGCAGATAAAAAAGTAATAGAAGCTGAAGGTGACAAGAAAGCTAATGAAATAAAAGCTAAAGGTCTAGATGATAAAATATTAAAAGAAAAAATGATAGATAAATGGAATGGCGAATTACCTATGGTTACTGACAAAGACGGTATGATACTTGATATAGGAAAATAATATATATTTGGCCCTCTCTTTTAGGGAGGGTCAATAAAATGGAGGTGTTAATATGAAGATGCAAATAACAAAGACATTTGAGATAGACGAAAAAATAGCACCACATATAAAAAAATTAAATGATAAAGGATACTTAACAGATATGTGCTGTTCAGGACATCCAGAAGAAAAAGAAAGTGGTTATATTATTTTTGATGCGATTACTTCTATGCATTTTAAAGAAAAAGGCCTAACACTCCCAGAAAGCTGGATATATGATATGTCCAGTGAACGTAGAGGTAGAATAGTAATAAGAATGATAAACGATGTTCATCCTGCTATATATAAAAATTTTATCGCAACTGGAGGAGTAACAGATGAATGGCTAAATAATAAATTGCAAGCATTAGATGAGTGGATAGATTCATTACCTGCTATTGAACCATGTATGTGCACTATAGATTGCCAAATTATAGAGGAGGACTTAATATAATGAAAATAAATATAAGACTTGTAGGTTGTGATGATACTACTGAATTTGATATGGACATGGCACCAAAAGAATATGAATTCCTTAAAAAAATAGCAGAAAAATCAATTGAAGTATCTGAGTATGCTTGTATGCCAATTATGAAATTAACAGTTAAGGAGAATTAAATGGAAAATTTACATGACTTATGTACTAAATTCTTAATACTTAAATCTAAATCAAAAGTTCAGGATAAGATAGATACTCTTGATGAATATGCATCAGATCCTGACTTTTGCTATTTAATAGAATATTTATTAAATACTGATAAGATAACAGGTATTAAGAAATCTAAACTTAAGAAACAAATAAAAAACACATCTAAACTTTTAGATGTTCAATATTCTAGTCTAAAAGACCTAATAGAGTATCTATTAAGCAACAACACAGGGACAGATCAAGACGTTTATATAGTACAGAATTTCATAAACAGAATTCAAAATTCTCCACAAATAAACGAAAAACAAATTATATCAGATATCATAACTAAAGACTTTAAATGTGGCGTTACTGACTTAACAGCTTATGGACATATACCAGGTCTTGAAAGAAACTGGAGAGAACGTAAAGGTCATTCTTTAATAGATAATAAAACAGGCAAATTAAAAATTAAAAAGATACTAGGTAAAAATGTAACCATTACATTAAAACTAGATGGATTTAGATATAAGATAGTTAAACGAGGCGACAATATAAATATATATACCTCTAGCGGTAAACTAGACAACAATCTAGTAGAGATAATAGAAGAAGCTAAATTATTACCAGATGGTGTATATGATGGTGAAGTAATAGCTCATGGAGAATTTGAAAATTCTACTGCTAGATTTAATGCTACTACTAAAATATTAGGTAAAGATGGAGAAAAACGAGGAGTAGACTTTATAGCTTTTGATTATATAGAAGATATAGATGCCTTTTTTAATTACGAAGAATATAAAATAGAACGCTGGAAAAGATTTAGCAATTTATATGATATACTAAATAGTTTAGATTTAACATATATACAATTAGCTCCAGTATATCACAACAATGTAAAAGTTACAAAAGAATTAATAGACAATATATATAAAACATATGAAAAAATAATAGCTCAAGGTGAAGAAGGCCTAGTAATAGATATAGCTGATGCTTCATATGTAAGATCTAAAGGAACTAGTATGTTTAAAATGAAGCCTGAAATATCAGGAGATTTTAAAGTAATAGATGTAATTGAAGGCAAAGGAAAAGATGCCGGTAGACTAGGAGCATTCGTTATAGAATATAAAGATAATACGGTACACGTAGGCTCTGGATTAACAGATTCTATTAGAGAAGAAGTATGGGCTAATCCTGATAAGTACATAGGAAAGCTAATAGAAGTAGTATACCTTTGTGAGACAAAAGACGAAAAGACAGGATTAACCAGTATAAGACTACCTAGATTTAAAAGATTTAGATTTGATAAAAATGATGTATCGTATGACTAATTAGTTATCATATATTAGTAATAAATGTATACAGTAAAAATAGAAAAGCGAGGACGATATATTGGAAGTAAAAGACTGGTTAAGATCTCCACTATCTATAGACGAATATGAAGAAAAATATAGATACGAAGACGAAACGTTTGATGAATTTTTAGAAAGAGTAACTAACGGAGACAAAGAAGTACAACAATTAATTATTGACAAAAAGTTTATATACGGAGGACGTATATTAGCAAACAGAGGATTACAAAACAAAGGCAGAAAGGTAACGTATTCTAACTGTTATGTATTAAGTCCACCAGAAGACAATATAGAATCTATATATGATACATGCGGTAAATTAGCACGTACTTTCAGTTATGGTGGCGGAGTTGGTATCGATATAAGTAAATTAAGACCTAAAGGAACTCCAGTAAATAATGCCGCTAGAACTACTACAGGTGCTGTTTCTTTTATGCCTACTTTCTCGCAAGTAGCAGAAACAATTGGTATGAAAGGCCGCAGGGGCGCATTAATGATCTCTATGGATGTATCACATCCAGATATAGAAGAATTTATAGATATTAAAACAGATTTAAATGCCGTAACCAAAGCAAATATATCTGTTAAGATAACAGATGACTTTATACAAGCAGTTAAGAATAATGAAAAATATCCTTGTACATTTACATTAGAAAATGGAGGCACTATATGTAAGTTTATAGATGCCAGAGAAATAATGTCCAAATTAGCATTAAACAACTGGAGAATGGGAGAACCTGGTATCTTATACTGGGATAAAATACAGAATTATAACTTATTACAACATTTTGACAACTTTAAATATGCAGGTGTTAATCCCTGCGCCGAAGAGCCACTCCCTGCAGGTGGTAGTTGTCTATTAGGAGCAATAAATCTATCTGTATTTGTAAAAGATCCATTCACAGATTATGCTGAATTTGACTTTGAAGAATTTAAAAGAGTAGTAAGAAAAGCGGTATTCGCTTTAAATGATGTATTATTAGAAGGTATGCCATTACATCCATTAGCAGAACAACGTGATACAGTAGGTAGATTTAGACAAATAGGTCTTGGAATAATGGGATTGGCAGACACTTTAATAAAATTAAAAATAACTTATGGCTCAAAAGAATCATTAGAAATGATAGAAGACATAGGAGTTGCGTTATTATATAATAGTATAGTAGCTAGTAATGGATATAAAAATCACGTTAAAGGTGATCCATTTGAAGGATATGATTCTGATAAAGTACTACAATCAGATATAGTACAAAATCTATTAAAGCACTTAAACTATCACGAAACTTTAAATCTAAAATCAGCAATAATGAATGGCTTATATAATAGCCAATTAACTACTATAGCACCAACAGGAACTATAGCAGGTTTAGTAGATACTTCATTTGGAGTAGAACCTAACTTTTCATTTAAAACATATACTAGAAAAACGGAATCATTACACGATAAAGAAACTAATTATTTAATAGATAGTAAAATAGTAGAAGACTATAGAAGAATAACAGGTGATGAAGGAGAATTACCTGAATATTTCATATCTGCACATAAACTTGATCCATTTAATAGAATAGATATTCAAGCAACTATTCAGAAATATATAGATGCGTCTATATCATCTACTATTAACTTACCAGAAAAAACTACACCTGAAGAAATAGAAGCTATATACTTATATGGCGCAGAAAAAGGTGTTAAAGGATTAACTGTATTTAGAAATAACTGTGAAAGAGACGGAATACTTACTATAGATGAAGATAATAAAGAACAAGCTGAAGTAAAACTAGATCCAGTTGAAAAAGCTAAATCTTTATTAAATTTCGGAGATACTATATTAGTTGACGACTCTGTTATAGGAATAAAGAGAAAACTTAAAACAGGATGTGGAAGTTTACACTGTACATTCTATTTCTGTCCTGAAACAGGAGAATTACGTGAAGTATTCTTAGATAAAGGTTCATCAGGAGGATGTTTATCTTTATTAAATGCTATGTCTAGATTAGCTAGTCTATGTGCAAGAAAAGGAGCACCAGTAGAAGAAATAGCAGATCAATTACAATCTGTACTTGTATGTCCATCTTATGCAGTAGCTAAATATAAAGATAAGAGTACTTCTAAAGGATCATCATGTGCTTCTGCAGTAGCTATAGCGTTATTAGATGCACATGAACAGTTTAAAGAAGAATTCATAGATTTTGATGATGATGCAGAAATAGAAATAAAAACAGTAAAGAAAACTACACCTGTTAAATCTAAAATAACAAGTGCTAAAAGAGCAGACCAGACTATAGTTGAAAATGATGAAGAAGATTATTATATGACCTGTCCAGAATGTGGTGAGAAAGCATTACTAAAAACAGAAGGATGCGTATCTTGTATGAAATGTGGATGGTCTAAATGTGGATAAAATAAGGGTGCGTTAAGCACCCTTTGAATATTAAGGTGATTAAAATGAAGGAAATGTTTGTTTATAGTACAAAAGATCCATACAGATCAGGACAAATAAAAGGCATAGTAAATATTAATGATAAACCGGCTTTCAGAATTCACTATGTAAGAACTGGAGAATATCATTATGTATATGCAGATGACGTATATTATAGTCCTGCTAATAAATGTATGATGTACGATGAAGATAAAAAAATAAAGGAGTAAATGAATGGCAGAAGAGAATAAAGCTTTAAGTTTTGAAGAAATATTAGAACAATGGACAAGAGCATATGCTTTCTGTTCAGTATTTGAATTACAGTATATATCAGGACAAGTAAGCGAAGAAGAATATAAAGACTTCTTAAATGATAAAGCTAGATTAATTGTATCATTACCACAAGTACTATTAACTAAATGTATGGCAGATAAAGATGAATTCGACAAAGAATATATTAATGAATTATATTCTCGCTTTTTTGATCAATTAGAAAAAGACGGAATAGAGCTTACAGATTTTGATAAAGAATATATAGATGGTATGGTAAATGAGCTTGAGGATTATCTAAAAGATGCAGAACGCGAAGAAACAGATTCTAGTGAAGATGAACAACAAGACTAGATCAAAAATAGAGAGCAGCCCTAAAACTAGTAAATTGGCATACGATAAACTTTATGCTTTCGCTATGAACAATTTAGGAGAAAAGGGCTATGCTCTCTTTTCTTTTGATGATGAAATGTCTGATAATGAAGTACTATTTAATTATAACGATATAACAGAAACTATAAAAATTAAATAGAGGTGATGCTATGGTAATGGACCTTAGATGTTCA
>OBLI01004331.1_pt1 | contig 10215 bp, 3 predicted proteins | sample 1519701 | NCBI WGS metagenome assembly OBLI01 (sample SAMEA3663005, study PRJEB22513) | pig gut metagenome | biome: pig gut; feature: pig-associated habitat; material: faeces | place: France | collected 2012 | reverse complement strand
TATTTCCGGTTGCAAAAGTATAGCTTTTTCTTGAAATACGTGACGTTTTAATAGAATTTTAACTCATAAAAGTTGCAAAAAGTAGTAAAATCATAGTTTTTAGGTATGAATAAGCGGAGATTTGTAAGGTATCTGCAGCAAGAGCCTTACAGTTTCGTTATTTTGTTGCGAAACATCATACATCCCCTTTCCGATACCTCCCGATGTGCTTTGAATTACGTCCTGACGTAGCTTTTGCTGCGTCCCGACGTCTCTGGCTCTGCGTCGGGACGTATTACATGCTACGTCGGGACGTAATTTTATGGAACTCTATTACAATAATCCCGCCCTTCGCACGTTATTAATATATTAATTTAATTAGGAGAAAAAGAAAATGATAGAATATATTCATGGCGATTTGACAGAGCTGACACCTGCGCTGGCTGTTGTTGAGACTGCGGGGGTGGGCTACGGACTCAATATATCGCTCAATACATATACTGCCATTCAGGGCAAACAGGAAGTGAAACTCTATGTTCACGAAGTGCTGGTGGCTGGTGGAAGAGATGACTCTTTCACCCTTTTCGGCTTTGCTACCAAACAGGAACGTGAACTCTACCGCCTCCTCATCACCGTTTCAGGAGTAGGCGGAAATACAGCCCGTATGATTCTCTCTTCACTCTCGCCACGCGAACTCTGCGAAATCATCTCTACTGGTAACGACAAGGTGCTGAAAACCGTGAAGGGTATCGGACTGAAGACGGCACAGCGAATCATCATCGACCTGAAAGATAAAATCGTGAGCCTTGGCATTGCTGACGAACTGCCAGCCAGCGGAGGCAATGTGGTGATGGTGAACAATGACGTAAAGGATGAGGCGGTAAGCGCCCTCACTATGCTCGGCTTCTCACCGGCACCATCAGCCAAGGTAGTAGTAGATATCCTCAAGGCACAGCCTGATCTCTCGGTAGAACAGGTTGTGAAACTGGCATTGAAGCAAATCAAATAAGTTAGGAGTTTTTTGTCGATGAAACAGAAGCAAAGATTCATATCTTTTCTATTGGCTTGGCTGATGGTGGCAACCTTCGGCTATGCGATAGCTTTGCCTCAACTTCAGGACGATAAAAAGAAAACCCATACCAGCACAGCCCAGCCCGTGCAGCTCGATGAAGATACCATTCCCGATTCGCTGCTGCATACCCGCTGGCAGATTCAGCGCACCCAACCTTACTCCCTGAGCGACCTCTATCAGAGTCCGCTCGACCTGAAACGTCCTGATAATCTGCAATATCAGGTAGTCTACAACGATACCCTCGACCGCTATATCATCGGCAACCGCATGGGCTCAACCTGGCTTTCGGCTCCTATCATGCTCACTCCGAAAGAGTATCTTGCATGGACCGAACAGCAGCAGCGCAACAGCTACTTCCGCAAGCAGAACGATGAAATCTTCCAGGCAAAAGGCAAGGAGAAGTTCGATTTCTCAGATATGCACTTCGACTTGGGACCTGCCGAGAAAATCTTCGGTCCTGGTGGCATCAGAGTGAAGACACAGGGTTCTGCCGAACTCAAGTTCGGTATCAACAAGAAGAGCATCGACAATCCTTCGTTGCCTATCCGCAACCGAAAGACGACGATGATGGATTTTGATGAGAAAATCAACCTCAATGTCAACGGAAAGGTGGGCGATAAGGTGAACATGAACCTGAATTACAACACCGATGCCACCTTCGATTTCGATGCACAGAACATGAAACTGAAGTACGACGGCAAGGAAGATGAAATCATCAAACTCGTTGAGGCGGGCAACGTCTCCTTCCCTTCCAACTCTTCGCTCATCAAAGGCGCCAGCAGTCTGTTTGGTGTTAGAACCGATATGCAGTTTGGCAAACTCAAGCTGCAGATGGTAGCTTCGCAGAAGAAGAGTGCCTCGAAGAGCGTATCTACCAGGGGCGGTGTGCAGCTTACTCCTTTCGAGTTGAATGTAGCCGATTATGAGGAGAACCGCCACTTCTTCCTCTCCCAGTATTTCAGAAACCATTATGATGCCTGGATGCAGAAACTTCCTAATCTCACCACGGGCATCACCATCAACCGCGTGGAGGTGTGGGTTACCAACAAAACCGGCAATACCACCAATACCCGAAACATCGTTGCCCTGACCGACCTGGGCGAGAACCAGAAACTGAGCAACCCGATGTGGGCGGCGAGCGGACAGGTGCCTTCTAACCAGGCGAATACAGAGTATGCGGCGATGACAGGGCAGTATGCTGCTGCCCGTGACATCGACCAGGCTGCAACCACTCTCGATGGAGGCGGACTGGTTGGCGGAGCCGATTATGAGAAACTGGAGAGTGCCCGTCTGCTCAATTCTTCAGAATATACAGTCAATACCGCCTTGGGTTATATCTCATTGAAAACCAGTCTGCAGACCGACCAGGTACTTGCCGTAGCCTATGAGTATACATCGGGAGGCGTTACCTATCAGGTGGGCGAGTTTGCATCCGATCTCAGCGATACCAAGCAGGCACTCTTCGTGAAATCGCTCAAGAATACCAGTAACAATCCGCGACAGGGCAACTGGGGGCTGATGATGAAGAACGTTTATTATCTGGCTTCTACCGTAGAGAAGGAGAAGTTCCGCCTGGATGTGAAATACCAGAGCGATACCACCGGCGTATATCTCAGTTATATCCCTGAGCAGCAGGTGAAGGAGCAGCCTATCATCCGTGTGCTGGGCGCCGACCGTCTGGATAACAACAACAAGGCACACAGCAATGGATATTTCGATTATGTAGAAGGCTATACCATCTCTAATGGACGCGTGTTCATTCCGAAGGTAGAGCCTTTTGGCAGTTATATGCGTGATTATCTGGTCAAGCGGGGCGTGGCTGCCGACAAGGCTGAAAAGTATGCCTTTACCGAACTCTATGACAGTACGAAGACCGTAGCCAAGCAGATAGCCGAAAAGAACAAGTATCAGATTGTGGGACAGTTCAAGGGCTCTGCAGCCAATGTCATCTCGCTCGATGCCTACAATGTGCCACAAGGCTCGGTGGTCGTTACGGCAGGCGGTATCACCCTGAAAGAGGGCACCGACTATTCGGTAGATTACAGTGCCGGTGAGGTGACCATCCTGAACCAGAGCATCATTGATGCCGGTACGGCTGTCAACGTTTCTCTGGAGAGTAATACCGATTTCGGACAAACCCGAAAAACGATGTTCGGACTGAACTGGGAGTATGATTTTACCAAGAACTTCCAGTTGAGCGGTACTATCCAGCACCTCTCCGAACAGGCGCTTACTACCAAGGTATCCATGGGCTCCGAACCGCTGAAGAACACCCTTTGGGGCATCAATCTCAACTGGCGCAAGGAGAGTCAGTGGCTCACCAATGTGCTTGACAAGATACCATTCCTGCACCTCACCCAGCCATCGCAGATATCCTTTACAGGAGAATTTGCCCAGCTCATTGCCGGTGAGGCAGGTGGCACACAGGACAATGCATCTTATATCGATGACTTCGAGGGTACGAAGACTACCATCGATGTAACGACTCCTACCTCCTGGTTTATATCCAGTGTGCCTTCGCTCAATTTCAAGGACGATTACAGCGATAAGACCGGTCTGAGCAGCGGTTTCCACCGTTCGCGCCTAGCCTGGTATACCATCGATCCGCTGTTCACCCGCCGTGGAAGTTCGCTCACTCCGGGACATATCAAGGGCGACCTCAAGCAGTTGAGTAACCATTATGTTCGCGAGGTCTATACCAAGGAGCTCTTCCCATTGCGCGACCAGAGCAGTTATCAGGGCGCTACCAATACCCTGAATGTACTCAATCTGGCTTACTATCCAAGCGAGCCGGGACCATACAACTTCAATGTAACAGATTTGCAGGCAGACGGAACCCTGCAGAATCCGCAGCGCAACTGGGGCGGAATGATGCGTAAGCTGGATACCAACGATTTCGAGCAGGCAAACATCGAATACATCGAGTTCTGGATGCTCGATCCGTTCATCTATTCCCGCGAAGAGGCTGATGCTGCCGATTATGGTGGCGATTTCTACATCAACCTGGGCGAGGTGAGCGAGGATATCCTGCGTGATGGCAAGAAATTCTATGAGAGTGGCATGCCGGTGGATGGCAGCAAGAGCTACACCTATACCCAGTGGGGTAAGATTCCTACCCAGAGCACCGTGACCTATGCCTTTGCTACCACCAGTGGCAGCAGAGCCTTGCAGGATGTGGGTTTCAACGGACTGACTGATGCCGAGGAGCAGGAATTCTACAAGAGTGCTTATCTCGACCAGATTCAGGGCAAGGTGAACCAGGCGGTGTTCGACAGCATCTTTGCCGATCCGGCACGTGATGACTACCACTATTTCCGCGGTTCCGACTGGGATGAGATGCGTGCTCCTATCTTGCAGCGATATAAGTATATCAACAATCCTCAGGGCAACTCGCCTGACAGCGACAGCCGTTCTGAGAGCTATGATACTTCTTATAAGTCAACGCCGGATGTCGAGGATATCAACCAGGATTATACGCTCAACGAATATGAGAAATACTTCCAGTACCGTGTCAGCCTCCGTCCGGAAGATCTCGTGGTGGGTAACAATCATATTGTAGATAAGCGTGAATACAGCCAGACCTGGCGTGATAATACCAAGTCTACCGTTACCTGGTATCAGTTCCGCATACCTATCGATGAGTTTGAGAGCCGTCAGGGCAACATCAACGATTTCTCCAGCATCCGCTTCATGCGTATGTTCCTCACCGGTTTCAAGAAACCTATCGTGCTGCGTTTCGGTACCTTCGACCTCGTGATGGGCAAGTGGCGTACCTATGATCAGCCGCTCGGCGCAGCCAGTGGCGGAACCCTTGATGCAAGCAGTGTGAGTCTGGAGGAGAACGGCGAGAAGACACCGGTCAACTATGTCTTGCCTCCGGGTATCAGGCGCGAACAGGATCCTAGTCAGCCTCAGTTGGTTGAGGCGAACGAGCAGGCGTTGAGTCTGGTGGTCAAGAATATGAGCACAGGTGAGGCGAAGGCGGTTTATAAGAATTCTACCCTTGATCTGCGCCAGTACAAGCGCATCCAGATGTTTGCCCATGCCAATGCCCTGGAGCAGAATACCACCCGTCTGCAGGATGGTGATCTCTCAGTCTTCATCCGTCTGGGTAGTGATTACAAGAACAATTACTACGAGTATGAAATCCCGCTGAAACTCACCGAGCCACGCTCCAACTACAACCGCTATGTGCTTGCCGACTGTAAGGCGGTATGGCCTGAGGAGAATATGCTCGATGTGCCGCTGAGTGTCTTTACGGCATTGAAGAAAAACCGCAACAAGGCGAAGGCACAGGGTGTGGCTTCTTATCTCGCTCCTTATTCCATGATGGATGCAGAACATCCGCAGAACAAGATTACCATCGTGGGTAATCCGAGTCTCGGCGAGGTGAAGACCATGATGCTGGGTGTGAGAAACAATTCTGCCGACATCAAGAGTGGTGAGGTATGGATAAACGAACTCCGACTCAAGGAACATAATAATTCGGGCGGTTGGGCAGCCAATGCCAACCTCAACGTACAACTCTCCGATCTGGGTAGCGTGAATGCCACCGGCAGATACATCAGCGAGGGATTCGGCGGTCTGGAAGATGGCGTGGCAAGTCGCACTACCGATAATTACGGTACCTACAGTGTGACCACATCGCTCGAAATGGGTAAGTTCTTCCCTGACAAGGCGAAGGTGAGCATACCTTTATATTATAGTGTTACCAAGGAGAAGACCACTCCTAAGTATAATCCGCTGGATACCGATATGGAGTTGAAGGATGCCCTCGATGCCGCCGGATCCAAGCATGAGCGCGATTCTATCGAGAACATCGCTGCCACCAAGATTACGCAGACCAACTTCTCCATCTCGAATGCCCGGGTGGGTATCGCTACCAAGCGACATCCGATGCCATACGATCCAGCCAACTTCTCATTCACCTACAGTCATCAGCATCAGTATACTACGGGTGAAACGACGATGTATGAGCGCAAGGACAACTGGCGAGGAGCCCTGGATTATTCGTGGAGCCCGGTTTATAAGGCTTGGGAACCATTCAAGGGACTGAAGAACAAGAGTAAGTGGCTCGACATACTGAAACGTTTCGGACTGAACTGGCTGCCGCAGAACATAGCCTTCAATACCGAGATGACGCGCGACTACTACGAGTTGCAGGAGCGCGATATGGAAACCCTGATGAGTGGAGCTGCCGGAGTAGACTCCAAGTTGCCGCTCACCTTCAGTGAGCAGTTTCTCTGGAACCGTGAGTTCTCCATCAACTGGGATCTGACCAAGAACCTGCACATGAACTTCCAGAGTGCTACCCATGCACAGATAGAGGAACCATATACACCGGTCAACAAGGATCTTTATGCCGACCAGTATCATGCCTGGAAGGACTCCGTATGGACCAGCATCCGCCACTGGGGTGCACCGCTCGACTACAGTCAGAATTTTCAGGCATCCTACAAGGTGCCTCTCAATCTGCTGCCTGTCTTCGACTGGGTGAACAGCGATGCCTCTTACAATGCCAACTATTCTTGGGAGCGCGGTACAGAGGATGAGGAGGGCAACTCGTATGGAAATACCATCAATACCCAGCGCGAACTGACATTGAACGGTAACTTCAACCTGGTGAAACTCTACAACCATGTGCCTTTCCTGAAGAAGGTAAACGATAAGTTTGACCGTACCCAGAGTAGGGCACAGATGCAGCGCAAGAAGCAGGAAAAAAAGAAAAAGAAGCAGGAAGCAAAGGAACAGGCGGCTGATCCGAAGAAGGCGCTGCCTAAGAACAAGCGTGCCTTCGAACGGGAAATCACCCTCCTGCCTGATACTACATTCAAGATACGCCACGGCAAGAATACCAAGCGACTGATAGTGAATGCCAAGACGGAAGACGGCAAAGTGTTCCCGCTTAAATATAAAAAGGTGGATAATAACCAGATCAGAATCATCTCAAAGGTAGATACAGCCATGAAGGTGAAACTTTCCGTACTGGCTAAGGAACCGCTTGATGATAAGAAATGGTATAAGGGATTGCAGTTGGCTAGTCGTCTGGCAATGATGGTGCGCAATGTGAGCATCAACTATCGCAGCAGCTATCAGCTCACCCTGCCGGGCTTCTTGCCTAGTGTGGGTGATGCCTTCGGACAGAAGAAGGTGGGACAGATGGCACCGGGTCTTGACTTCGCCTTCGGTATGGTTGGCGACGATTATATAGAGAAGGCAAGAAACAACGACTGGCTGCTCTGCAACGACAGTATCGCAACACCTGCTACTACCAGCAGAACGGATAATCTTACGTTGCGTGCCACCTTGGAGCCTGTCAAGGATTTCAAGATTGATCTCTCAGCCACACGTACCAAGACCACGCAGAAGAGCATACAGTATATGTATGAAGGAACGCCAACTACCCAGAGTGGAGCCTTCCAGATGACTACCATCTCGCTGGGTTCGGCTTTCGAGGGAATGGGCAATGCCAATTCGGGGTATCGCAGCAAGACCTTCGAGAAGTTTGTCAACTCGTTGGCTGGTTTCAGAGATAGGGTAGAGGCGCAGTATGCAGGTACCGTTTATCCGGCTGGTTCGGCTCTGGCTGGCGGCAAGTTTGATGCTTCCCGCACACCGGTCAATCAGTATAGCAGCGATGTCATGATTCCTGCCTTCCTCAAGGCTTATACCTCGATGGGTGGCAATTCGCTCTCGGTATTCCCGGCATTGAGCCGGATGTTGCCAAACTGGACCATCCGTTACAGCGGACTAGGACGTCTGCCTTGGTTCAACGAGCACTTCAAGAGTATCAACATCAACCACTCTTACAAAAGTGTCTTTGCAGTTGGCAGCTACAACAGTTACAGCACCTTCCAGGAGTATATGAACGGTCTCGGCTTCGTGAGTGATGCCGCTACGGGCAATCCGTCGCCAAGCAGCATGTTCAATATTTCGCAGGTAAGTATCAACGAGTCGTTCTCGCCATTATTGGGTATGGATGTCACATTCAACAATAATATGACGGTGAAGGCAGAATATCGCCAGACCCGTGTGTTGAACCTCAGTATGACGAGTGTGCAGCTGAACGAGGCTTTGAGTAAGGACTGGGTAATCGGTATGGGTTACCGCATCAACAACTTCGATGTTTTCGGTTGGGGCGCCAAAGCCTCCCGTTCCAAGTCGAAGGGCGGCAACAAGAATGCAGCCAATAAGAATGCGTCGACCACCAAGACGGTTCAGAATGGTACCAACCATGATCTGAATCTACGTCTTGACTTCAGTTTCCGTAAGCAGGCAGCCATCGTTCGTGATATTGCCTCAATGGTAAGCAGTGCCAGCAGCGGCAACAATGCTCTGAAACTGAGTTTCTCTGCCGATTATACCTTCAGCAAACTCCTTACCATGAGTTTCTATTATGACCGTCAGACCAACACACCGCTCCTGTCGAGCAGCAGTTATCCTACCACCACACAGGATTTCGGCCTGAGCATCAAGTTCTCGCTGACGAGATGATGTTTTTATCGCCCAACTGCAGTGCAAAGGTACAATAAAAAAAATTGCTTTATAAGAATGGGGTCATGTAAATCGGAATCAGGAGTGTTTGCCCATCTTTCTGCAGATCTTTGGTGTAAACCAAGTACGGATTTACTATCCTGTCGGAGAATTTTTGACAGAAAGCATCAAGCGAGGCATGCGTTTTGTATCCAGACGACTTGACCTCTATAGGGCACAACTTACTGCCGCGTGACAACAAAAAGTCGATTTCGTAAGAATGCGTGGCATCTTTTGGAAAAGTATAGTAAAAGAGTCTGTTGCCTGAGGCTCTCAGCATTTGGGCAACCAGATTCTCAAATACGTATCCCATGTTGGTGGATAGCTTGTCGCTCAACAGTTTCTGGTAGATGATGTTCTCCGTATAATCCTTGTCCCAGAAAGCCAAAGTTACGAATAGTCCCGTATCGCCTATGTACAGTTTGTACTTGTTGATGTTGGCTGTCAGTGGCATTCCTACATTCGGATCATCCGTGTGGTACGCAATGTTAACAGTCTTGCTGTCTTCTAAGTTGAGTATCAACTCATCTATTTTCTCAGCAGCCATTCTTCCTACAGCAGAAGTAGGCTGATAGCGGAGCTGGTTCCTGCTCAATTGGGCTGGGATAGACATGAATAGTTTGGATATTTTGCCCGATGGGTCTATCTTTCTGAAATCATCAGCATATAGTTGGAGAATCTGTCGCTTTACGGTATCTACTTGCTGTAGATTGTTAGTGTAAAGATAAGCATTGACAGCTTGTGGCATTCCTCCTACCAACATATATAGGCGTAGCTCTCTCATCTTCAATCTGTTGACTCCCTCGCCTAGAGATATTTTCTTATCGAAAACTTGACGCAGCAGAGGCACGCTAGCCGTGTCCCCCATGGCCCATCTGAACTCTTCGTAATCCATTGGAAACATCTCGATACGATGTTCTTCGCTAGGGATGCTAATGTCCTTAGTGCTCTTATGTATGCTGATAAGTGAGCCAGTCTCTATATAGTCATATCTACCGTCTTTTACCAAATACTTGATGGCTTGTCGGGCTTTCGGACATTGTTGTACCTCATCGAAGATGATAACCGACTTTCGCTCATGCAATGTTTTATTGTAAGCATTCTGCAGGAAAAGAAAAATGAAATCCATATTCATAAGATCATCAAAGAGTGCTTTCACTTCTTTGGAAGCCTCATTGAAATCTATCAAAATGTATGATTCGTATTCATTCTTGGCAAATTCTTCTACGATAGTTGACTTTCCAATACGGCGAGCACCCTCTACAAGGAGGGCTGTACTTCCCTTGGAAATTTCCTTCCATTCAGCCATTTGGCTATATATTTTTCTCTTGAATACCCTATTCTCCATATTTTCAATGTTTTATGGGCGCAAAGTTACATAAAAAATATGTTTTACCAAAATCTTTTTAGTAAAAATATGTCGTTTTACCAAAATCTTTTTAGTAGAAATATGTCGTTTTACCAAAATCTTTGCTGCAAAAAAGGGTTTGAGCTTTCATATAAACAAAGAAAAAGCCGCTAGGATATCGTGTGAGAATATCCTGGCGGCTTTATATGGTAGCTTGAAAAACTTTATTTCTTGTCGTAAGCGTGAACAGGGTAGTCGATGGTATAGTGGAGACCACGGCTCT
>OBLI01004330.1_pt1 | contig 10216 bp, 2 predicted proteins | sample 1519701 | NCBI WGS metagenome assembly OBLI01 (sample SAMEA3663005, study PRJEB22513) | pig gut metagenome | biome: pig gut; feature: pig-associated habitat; material: faeces | place: France | collected 2012 | reverse complement strand
GTATTTTATACTATTGATGAGCACGGTAAAAGAACACTTATTAAAGAAGAAAATTATAATTTAGGTACTGAAGTTAAAACTTATACTTCTACTTTTTCTTCTTTAAATGATACTCAAAAAATAGAAGTTGTTATTAGTGGAAGTGAAAATAGTACATTTGATTTTGTAGTAACAAATCTTAAATTAGAAAATCATCCAGTACCTACAGAATGGGAATTAGCAATAGAAGATATGCAAGATGCTTTAGACCAAAAGGTAGGTAACACTGCTGAAGAGGTATTTGATTCTTTAACAGATGGAGGAAAGATGCAAGGTATTTATGTAGATATAGATGAACATGGTCAAAAGAATTATTATGTTTCTGGTAGATACATAGATGCTTATAACTTACAAGTAAGAAGAAAAAGTGATAATGTACAAACTTTTAAAATAGATGAGTTTGGTAATGTATCTATAAGAGCTACAAGTTTACAAATAGTAGGAGATACAGGAACTTTTGAAGATGCTGCAACAGAAAGTGATATTGCTTGGAAAGTAGAGATAGTTTCAAGTAATGGATTGATATTTAAAAATAATATTATTGATACAGTTCTTTCTGCTAAAGTTTATAAAGGAAAAAAGGAAATGACAGATGAATTAGACGCTTCTAAATTTACATGGAAAAGAACTAGCATGAATAAAGAAAGAGATGCTAAATGGAATGATTTAGATGGTGTCGGTGTTAAACAAATTACTATAACAAAGGAAGATATAAATCAAAGAGCTACTTTCTCATGTGAGATAAGTGACTAAGAAATTAATTATTTTATTCGTTTAAGGGAGGAATTATAAAAAATGGCTTTATTAGCTACATCGCAAATTACAATAGTAGATTTAAATGACGCAGTTTCACTGCAATCTTATTTAACAGGAAATGTACCTAAGGTACAATTTTTAACTAATAATGGGATGTATACACCTAACTATACTAACTCACCTGCTACAGTTACAGCAGAATTATATAGATTAGGTTCAGCAGACAACTTAATTACTAATAACTCAAGATATGTAACAAAAATAGAATGGTATTATAAATTATTACCTAACACAGATTGGGTAAAAATAACTTCAAATGATTCTAAATTTACTTTAGGTGGAACAAGTCCTAAATTCCATTCAGTTTCTATAAACCAAAATATGATGACAAAAGAAACTCCAGGTCTTGCTATTAAGTGTGAAATGACTTATAAAGAAGACTGGATGCCAGAAGCTCACATACAAGTTTCTGAAATGGACTTCTCATTAACGGTTCAAGGGGATGATGGAGCAGACTCTTATACAGCACTTTTAACTAATGCTGCTCATACTGTAATATGTAACTCTTCAGGAACTGCTGAATCAGGAGAATTAGGTTCAAGTGGTAGAGCAACTTCAGATATTATAGTGTATAAAGGAGCTACACTTTTAACTGCTGTAGCTGATACTGCAACTCCAGGAAAAGGACAGTTTAAATATACTATAAAAACACAAACTGGATGTACAGCTGCTAGAAAAGACAATGATACATTCTACATAAATACTATGACTGCTAACAGTGCTAAAGTAGTAATAGAAATAAATTGTGAAAATACTCAAACTCTAAGACAAGAAATGACTATAAATAAAGTTCTTCACGGGGCTAGTGCTAAAGTTGTAAAAGTAACTGGGGAAACAGTATTTAAATATGTTGCTGGTGCAACAACTCCTACTCCAACTCAAGTAGTATTAACTAGAACTTTAACAAATACTTCTGGTGGTGCATGGCAATATCATAACGGAACAGCTTGGACTGGATTTAGTACAGCTCAAACAGGAGCAACATTAACAGTAACTCACAACATGGCTAATACACCATTTGCTACTGCAAGTAATAACCAAATGAGAGTTAGATATTATATAAATGATTCTCTTACAGATGAAGTTACTTTAACTAAATTAAGAGACGGTATAAATGGTAACGACGCATACACAGTTACTCTTACAAATGAATCTCATACAGTTGTATGTGAAAATAACGGAACACCTTCTAGTGGAGAATTAGCTAAAGCATTTACTGATATCATAGTTTACAAAGGAACTAAAGCAGTAACTAACTTTACAGTAAAAGAAGGAACTGGAGCGGATGCACCTACTGGTTGTACTATAAGCATAGACTCAACTACTAAGAGAGTAACAGTTGCTAGTTTATCAGCAGATTCAGCTAAAGCAACTTTAATAGTAACAGTAGATGGAAAAGAGTTTAAGAAAATATTCTCTATAACTAAGTCTAAAAAAGCTCTTGATGGACAATCTGCTAAAGTATTAACTATAACAGGACCTATGGCATTCAGTTATGCAAGTGGAGCAAGTACACCAAAAGAAACTTCAATAGTTTTAACAGCTACTCCTAAGAACTTCAATCCAACTGATGCTCAAATAGTTTGGAAGAATGCAAAAACAGGTACACAATTAGGTACTGGTAAACAATTAACTATACAACATAACAACAATGGATTTGTTAATAATGTATTAGAAGTAAAAGCTGAGTACTCAGCAGATACAACAGTGTTTGATACACATACAGTAATGAAAGTATATGATGGTAAACATACTGTTTCTGGATACATATGGGGACCACAAGGTAATATAATCAAGAATAAAGAAATGGATTCTTTACCACTTGAAGCAGTAGTGTTCAATGGTTCTTCTAATGTAACTACATCTGCAACTTTTAGATGGGTTAAAGTTTCTTCATCAGAAGGAGAAATAAACTTAGAAAACAACACTAAATCTACAATAACAATTAATGCGAGCGAAATACCTAATTTATTAGTTGTTAAGTGTTACATGACTTACAACGGAACTACTATCCAAGATACATTAGTTCTTGAAGATAGAATGGACCCAATCCAAGCTACAGTATTCTCTACAGCAGGAGATACATTTAAAAATGGTGTTGGGGAAACTCATTTAATGGCTAGAATAATAAGAAATGGTGAAGAAATAGATTCAATATCTATAGTTCAATCTAAACCAACTACAGGTAGTACAGGAGAAATAATATACTTAACTACAGATAATAAATATTATAAATGGTCAGGTTCTGCTTGGACTGCAATAGATACTCCAGAAGCAGGAGTAAATGCTCACTCTAAATTCAAATACACTTGGTTCAAGTATAATGAAATAGGAGTTAAAGTAGCTGGTTGGAGTAGAAAAGGTAAGATAATAAGAGTTCAAAGTTCAGAAGTAACTCAAAAAGCAAGCTTCGTTGTTGAAGTAGAAGATTAAGATAAATAAGTAACATAAATAAAATAGGGCATAAGGGAAATATTCCTATGCTCTTTTTTTATAGTAATAAATATAATAATAAATGAAAGGAGGTCTTTTAATGACTAAAAGTACAAGAATAAGTACAAGAAATTTATTAGCAACAGCGTATTACACCTTAAAGACAGTTAATGATGGACTTGATGCCAAATATGTTATTATTAACGGTGAACAAGTGTTTAAGTACTCTAATAACTTTAGTGGTACACCTACACCTGCTACAATCACATTAACAGCTACTAAGTTCAATATCACAGCTAATGGTAAGTGGCAATATAAAAATGCTAGTGCAGTCTGGACAGATTTTAGTCCTGCTCAAACAAGTACCACATTATCATTAAGTCCTACAAGTGGAATACTAAGTACTGCTAAGTCTATGCAGGTTAGATATATAGTAGATACAATATATGATGAAATAACTATAGTAAAAGTTTCAGATGGTGCTAACGGTACATCAGCAACGGCTTATTGGTTAATAAGTAGTGCTTCGGCTATTGGTAAAAATACCTCTAATGCATTTAACCCAGCTAGTATTACTTTCTCAAGTAAATCGCAAACTGGGAATGGCTCAGTAGCAAATTATAGTGGTAGATTTATAATTGCAGAAACAACAGATGGAACGAACTTCACAGATAAATATACTTCTACTGGAAATGAATCTTCTAAAACATATACTCCAAGTTCTACAAATGTAAAAGCTATTAGAGTAAGGATGTATCAAGCAGGAGGAACTTCTGTATTATTAGATGAACAACTTATACCAGTAGTTACAGATGGTAAAAATGGAGCAACTGGGGCTGCAGCGGTTACGGCTGTATTATCAAATGATTCTCATAACATACCTTGTAATACTTCAGGAACACCTTCTACATATGCTGGTGCCGTTACTACAATGTCAGTATTCGTTGGAGCTACGGATACGAGTACTAGCTGGACATATACAGCTACACCTACAAATGTAAAAGGTACATTAAGCAATAATAATAGAACATATACAGTAACAGAAATCACTGCAGATACGGGTTATGTAGATATAACAGCTACAAGAAGTGGATATTCTTCTGTTACAAAAAGATTTACACTAGCGAAATCTAAACAAGGAAATACTGGTGCGGCTGGTAAAGACGCTTATACAGTAATATTATCAAATGAATCACATACTTTCCCTGGTTCAACTTCTGCAGCATTAGCTGGAAGTACAACTTGTGGAATCATTGCTTATAAAGGAGCAACAAAAGTTAATGCTAGTATAGGAACAGTAAGTGGAGTACCAACTGGCATGACAGTAACACCTGTTAATAATAACACACAAAATGCAAGTCTTACAATTGCTGTAACGACTTCTATGACAACTAAAAATGGAACATTGACTATACCTATAACTGTTGATGGAAAAGTATTTAATAAAGACTTTAGTTATGCTTTAGCCTTAAAAGGTAGTACTGGTGCTACGGGACCACAAGGGCCAACTGGACCTATTGGGCCACAAGGACCGCAAGGAGAAGCTAAAGATTATTATGACGGCTCGTTCATGGATGGTAAAAAATATTGGAGTACAAATTATAGTGACACTTATGCTGCTCCTGGAAATAACGTAGTCGTATTTAAAGAATCTACTTCTAAGATTGGCGGTAATGTATTACAAATTCAAAATGATACATGGTTATATGCTAAAAATAAAATATGTATAGAACAAAATAAAATATATAAATTTACTTTTAGAGTAAGACAAATACAAGACCCATTAAACGGTGCTGATAAAAATAAAGTGTATGCGGGTGCTACTACTTTTAATGCAGCAGGCAATAAGATATCCCAAAATAATGGTAGTTACTTTATAGCTAGTTCTCAAGGTGTTACAGTAGCAAATGGATGGAGAGAATATACTGCTTATATGTCTACAAGTGCTAAAAGTGCTTTAGTGGGTACAGATGGTAAAACATTATGTCCAGCAGTTAGAGCATTTGATTCAGGTACAGTAGCTATTAAGCCAATGTTTATAGTAAACTATTCTGGTGGAAATGGTATAACACAAGTTGATGCTTTAACAGTTGAAGATTATACTCAAGAATGGAATGCTTTAAATATAGCAAAAGATAAATTAAATAATAATTCTCAACAAGTATTTGACGCCTTAACAGATAATGGTAGAAAACAAGGTATTTATATGGAAAATGACCAATTATATGTTAATGGACAATATATAAATGCTAAGAACTTAAGAGTAGTTGATAAAAATAATAATTTAACTTTAGGTGTAGATGAAAATGGTAACGTAACTATAAGAGCTACTAGTTTAAATATAGGCTCTAAACCAGTTGCATCTAAAGATGATGTAAATACTTCGATTAACAATATACAAGTAGGTGCTACAAACTTATTATTAAATACAAGAGAAGAAAAAACTATTACAGGTAACAATACAACAAATCAATGTACTAATTTATATGATTTTGCAGATGTTTCCATATTACCAGGCAAGAAAATAACTACATCATTTACTTATACTGTTACTGGTTATACTAGCGGTAAATTTAGAATACAGACAGCTAGTAATGTCTGGCTAGGTATAACTAACGATATAACACCAACTGGTAATGGTACATTTACAGTAAAGCATACTTATACGCTTAACAGCAGTACTGGCTATACATATACCCAAATAAGAATGGATAACTTTGTTGGAACTGTTACCATTTCAAAAATGAAAATAGAGTTTGGAGATAAAGCAACAGACTGGTCACCTTCACCTGAAGACATAGAAGAAGGTAAGATAGATGTAGGTGGAGCAATAGACGACATCAATAACTCAAATGGACAAATACAGTATCCTAAATTAAACGTATCGGGGATGATACGTTTTACAGATTTTGACGCTGATTTAGCAAAACATTACTCTGTTAAAAAAGATGCTGAAGGAAATGTTGTAGAAACTCTAATTAATGGAGGAACTATAGCAACAGGTTCTGTAGCAGCTGATAAGATGACAATGTATAACCTATCTGTAATCAGAAGAAAGAAAGTAAATGGAGTATGGCAAGATGTTGATACATCATTTAACATATCTGATGAAGGACATGTAAAAGCCTCTGGTACATTCAGTTCATTTAACTTTAATGAATTAACAAGAGATAAAGGTTGGCAGATAAATGAAGATGGAGATTCTGTATTTAATAATACAATAGTTAGAGGTAGAGTTGAACTTCCTAGTGCAGGTTTAACAGATTACGGTAGTAACTCAAGAGAAAACATGTTAAGAAATACTACATATAAAGATGGAACTTCGCATCATACTTGGGGTACGGGAACTTCTTTAGATAAAAGCTTTAAATATAATAATGCTCATTATACAGCTAAATATGATAGAACAGGTGTAACATCTGATTCATGGCAAGCAGTTAATCCAACTACTGTTGCATGTGGAGCAGGTGAAGTAGTAAGTGCAAGTGTAATGGTTTATCTCCCAACTTATACTACAGGAACTACTGCTAACTTATTAGATGGTACTAATAATAACACTGCTTATCTAGAACTACAATATTTTAAAGCAGACGGAACTAGAATAAGTACAACTGGTCAACAAATTAATTATAATTTAAAAGACCAATGGCAGATAGTTAAGCTAGAAAATAAAACAACTCCAGCAGAAACAACTAAGATTAATGCTAGAGTATATCTAAGACGTAATGGTAAAATGTGGATTACTCAATTAAAACTTGAGAAAGGAAGTACAGTTACTGATTGGGTTCCAAATGAAGCCGATAATTTATCTTTAACAAGATTCTGGGCAGGAGAAAGCTATGAAAATCGTGATAGTGCACCATTCAGAGTTTTACAAAATGGTACTATTATAGCAACTAGAGGAGAATTCGGTGGAACATTCACTGGTAGAATAGAAATAGGAAATATTAAAATCTATGACACAAATGATTCTGCTGGTGTTATAGAAATTAAGAATAAAGATGACGTAGCTACTATTGTTAAAATAGGGGAAGAACAATCTTATTTTAACAGCCCAATATATATAGGTACTCCAAACAACACTACTGGTCAATATGCTAACTCTTTTAAAATATCTCCAGCAGACAAAAAATTAGAAATGTATTCAGGAAGTTCTATTGTAGTAGGAGATAAAAATAGTACTAAATTATCGTTAATGAATACTAATAATAGTGGTTGGATAAAATTCGGTACTGATGTAAGAATGGAAGGACAAGAAAATAGATTAAATCTATTATCAGAAAATGGAGGAAAGATTGCTATTAGTATAGGTAACTTTGCAGATAGTTCTTCTCATGATGATGCTAGTTTAACTGTAGATGGAAGTGCTGAAGTTAAAAGTATAAAGATAAGTCAACTTAAGATATATGAAAATCCAGACGGAAACGGAGTCGACTTCTTTATAGAGTAATTATTATATAAGTAGTGGTGTAAAATGCATCACTACTTTTTTTCATATACTAATAATTTTTAAGGAAAGAGAAGGAGGTTTTATTTTATGGCTTCGGGAACTATAGAGAAAAAATTCCACGGTGGCTCATCAGGTGGTTATTACTTTGGTATAGAATGGAGTGCAACTGCAAATGCTTCTACTAACTCCTCTAGTGTAACAGCTAAGGTGTTTATAAGAAGTTCAGGTAATGGATATTCGATAAGTTCATCTGCAACAAAGAATATAACACTTACTATAAATGGTACTTCATATTCTGGAACAGCTACAGTTGGTATAGGTACTAATACTAAAAAGGTATTATTAACAAAAACAGTAGATGTCAAACATAATAGTGATGGTACTAAGACTTGTGCGTTTGCTTGTTCTGGAGTATTAGGGCTTACATTATCAGGAACATATTATGGGACTGTATCTCATTCAGGTAACGGTACATTTGATAAAAACAATCTAAATACTGCACCTACTTGGACAACAGATGACACAAGGATGAAAATAGGAAGCAATGAAATAAAGGCTAATGTTATTATCCCAGAGAATACATCTAGTGTTTCAGTTATTTCTGCACAGGCGACAGATGCACAAACTCCTAATGCATTAAATTACTATTTACATAGATATATAAATGGTAGTTATTCAGCACAAATAAAAGCAGGAGGTACTAGCTTAACAGGTACAGATGACATATCGTCTTGGGGGCAAGGTACTCAAATTAAATACGAGGCAAAAGTATCAGATGGTTCTTTATGGGCTTCATCTTCTAGATGGTCTTGGGTTTATACGAAAAATACATTCACAAGAGCGTCTGTAACTTCTATAGGTTCTATAGGAGTAAATTCAACAGGTGTTTCATTTACAGCTACAGGAATAAAAAACTCTGGAGGAGGAAATGGATACGTTAATACATCTTTTGGATATAGAATTGAATCATTAACTTCTGGAGTAAATATATATGGTGAAAATACTACATATCAAAATAATCAAAATAATGTTGCTTTCACATTAGGAATTAAAAATAATGGAGGGGCACCAACCAATCCTCATTGGTTAGATGCTAATGAATTAAGAGCAGCTTTTAGAAATAGTAATTATACTGGTACTTTAAAATTAAGACTTGTTTCTTGGAACTCATATGGTTCTCAAGGTCATGTTGACTTTAATGTATCAGTTGATTTAAGAAAAGCTGCACCTAGTACAACTGTAAAATATGCAGCTAATAATAAAATAACTCATAGTGGAACAGATTATTATATTCCTGCTCATTTGCCTTTCGTTGTATCATGGAATGCTGTTAACGATACAGTAGAAGGAAGTGCTTGTACTTATGATGTATATTATCAAGTAGGTTCAGGAAGTTTAAAACACTTAGGGTCAACAACAGGAACTTCTTATACAGCTTATCTTGGTGGTACTGAGATAGGAAATAATAAAACTACTAACTTTAAGATTGTAGTTAGAGTAAAAACGAAATATGGTACTACAACGGATTGTTCGGGAGCAACTATAACACTATGGGATTATGCACCGCCAACAGTTAGGGTTAGTGGTGTTACTAGAGAATCTGCTAATGTAATTTTAACAGGTACAATAACAATTAACACTTCTATACCTAATGTTACATTAACAAATACTCATTGGAGATGGGTTGGTGGCTCAAATACTAACTTTAGTGTAACAAATTCATCTAACGAGAAAATCAAGAACTTTACATTAACAATATCTGCGTCACAAGATAGAACAGGTACTATACACGTTGCATCTTCTGATACAGTCAGAGATTTACTAGCTAAAATTGTTACTATGCCATGGGGTAATACAGAAGTTTCTGTTAAAGGTTACATGCCAGTTATGTCTTTAACTAAAGAAGGCGTTGGTATAAATACTAGACCTCTTAGTGGTTATAAATTTAGTGTAGAAGGAAATACAAAAATCAATGGTAATTTAGCAACTAATGGTTTAACATTAAGCAACTTAACTGTTAGTGGTACTACTAATCTAAACGGTACTAATAATTTAAATGGTACTACTAATTTAAAAGCTACGGTTGTGAATGGCGATGTTAAACTTAAATCTCCTAATGGTACTTGGACTGGTGATTTTATTAAAAGATATGAAGGTGACCAATATGGTATGGGTGTTGCTATACAAACAGGTGGTAAGATTGCTATTGGTGGTGGAGAAAGTGCTCAAACATTTTTAAATAGTGATGGTAACTATGGTGGTGAAAATTCATATTTAACAGCAGATGGTAATGTATATTTAGTTTCTAATCTAAATAATGGTTATAATAGTAAGAAACACTTATGTTTCAATAGTGCTGGTCAATTATCTTTTAGTGATGGTAGTTGTCATATCCAATTACCTAGTAATGGTGGTTCATGGTTGAATGGTGCTACTAATGGAAATTTAAGAGGTTCTCAACAAAGCACAGGTTCATAT
>OBLI01004327.1_pt1 | contig 10221 bp, 6 predicted proteins | sample 1519701 | NCBI WGS metagenome assembly OBLI01 (sample SAMEA3663005, study PRJEB22513) | pig gut metagenome | biome: pig gut; feature: pig-associated habitat; material: faeces | place: France | collected 2012 | reverse complement strand
TCCGCCGCCCCGCCAGAAATAGATGCCGTGGGAAAAAACGTCCACGGCGGGGTAAGTTTCTTCCACGGCGGGGTAAGTTTTTCCCACGGCATCCCGTTATCACACCCCGCCATCTGTGTGCAGGCCGACAGGCTGAAGGCCGATTTCCACTCCCCACCCTACGACGGGCAAGCGTAGCCGTGCTGCCAGAGGCCATTCCCGTCCGACAGACATCCGTTCAGCATCGTGCAGCGTGCCCTTGCAGTCAGCGTCAGCCCGTCATGCACCTGACGTGAAAGCACTATTTAATCCGTTTACCCCATGCCCTTCATTTATCAAGGAGCAAGGGTACATATACGTGCGGTAAAAGTCGTAAATTTGCATGCTTACGGGCTACACGCGGCACACCCCGGTGTGCTGCCGCGAAGCACTGCATTTTCTTCCACTCAGATCATGAAAATCATACATACCGCCGACTGGCATCTCGGCAACCACTTTCACGGCCACGACCGCCTGAGCGAACATGCCCACTTCCTGGCGTGGCTGCTCGACACCCTGCAACAACGGCAACCCGATGCCCTCCTCATCAGCGGCGACGTGTTCGACACGCCCAACCCTCCTGCCGCCGCCGAGGCCCTGCTCTACGACTTCCTGACGAAGGCCGTGGAGGCGGTGCACGGGCTGCAGGTGGTGATGATCGCAGGCAACCACGACTCGGCGGGACGCCTGGAGGCTCCCGCGCCACTGCTGCACCGCCACAACGTGTATGTGCGGGGTGCCGTGCGTACAACCGAAAAAGGCGTGCCCGACTTCGACCACCTGCTGCTCCCCCTGAGCACCCGCACGCAGCCCGAGGCAGTGTGCGTGTGCATGGCAGTGCCCTATCTGCGCAGCGGCGACTACCCAGCGGGCATGACCACGGAGGAGGGCACGGCGTGGTTCTTCGACCGCCTGCACAAGGCACTGGCACGCACCGACTTCAAGCATCTGCCCACGGTGGTGGCAGCCCACTTCTATGCCGCCGGGGCCAGTGTGTGCGAGGGCGAACACAGCGAACGGCTGACCGTGGGCGGACAGGACTGTGTACCGGCCGCGGCTCTGGGGCGCGGCGTGGCCTACGCGGCCCTGGGACATCTGCACCGCGCACAGAAGGTGCTGGGCGGGCCATGCACTTGGTACGCAGGCAGTGCCCTGCCCATGTCGTTCAGCGAGCGTGACTACCGGCACGGGGTGCAATGGGTGAACATTACGCCCGAGGGCAAGGCCGAGGTGGAAAGCTTGGAATACCACCCCCAGCGAGGCCTCCTGACGATACCCGCCGACGGTGGGGCGGCTACGGTGGCTCAGGTATTCGATGCCCTGGCCAATCTGCCCCGACGCGAAAAGAATGACGACGGGGCTACATGGCCCTACCTGGAAGTGAGGGTGAAGGAGGAGCAGCCTGAGCCCACCCTGATGCACAACGTGATGGAGGCACTGGCCGACCGCGCCGTACATCTGTGCCGCGTGGTGCGCGTCAGAACTGCCAACGAGCAGGACAATGCTGCACGCGACGTGCTGCAGGAGAGCGGCAAACCATCACTCTCACCCCTGCAGATGGCACGCCGAGCCTTTCAGAACCGATATGGCAGCGACATGCCCGAGGCGCTGGTGCAACGTTTCAAAACCGCGGCGCAAGCCAGCGAAAAAGAAGAGGAGGCACAATGAAGATAGAAAAAATAACCGTTTGCAACCTGAACTCCATCGAGGGCGAACAGGTGGTCGACTTCACACAGGAACCGCTGCGCTCGGCAGGGCTCTTTGCCATCACTGGCAGCACGGGGGCCGGCAAGTCGACACTGCTCGACGCCATCTGCCTGGCCCTGTATAACCGGGCGCCACGACTCGACGATGCCGAACGGCTGGCCAAGGACGACATGACGCGACTCACCGACAAGGCGCAGCAGGCGCAGGCCGGACACGTGTGCCACATGCTGCGCCGAGGAGCACGACAGGGCGGCGCCACCGTAGTGTTTGCCACCCACGACGGCGACCGCTACGAGGCGGCCTGGCAAATGCGGCGCACACGCGGCGGAAACTACGCCACACCCGAACGGTCGCTGCGCAAACTCGCACCCTACAAGGAGCAAGTGGCACGCACCGACATCGACTCGCGCATTCAGCACGCCATCGGCCTGACCTACGAACAGTTTACACGCACCGTCATTCTGGCACAAAACAGTTTTGCCAATTTCCTGAAAGCCCCGAAAGCCGAAAAGGCATTGCTGCTCGAAAAACTCACAGGCACCGAGGTGTACGGACGCATTTCTGCACAAATTCACACCCTCGCGGCCGAAGCCGACAAGGAGGTGGAGAAACTGGAAACCTCGGTGAAGGGCATTCTGGAAAACTGTCTGCCTCCCGAGGCGCTGACCGAACACCAGGAACGGGCACACCTGCTGCAGGCCACGCTGCAACACACAGCACAAAGCATGGAACGCAACAAGGAGCAGGTGCGATGGATTGCCGAATGGCGACGCGTCACCGAAAACCTGGCACACTGCGAAACAGCCTACGCCGAAGCACAGAGAAACCTGACGGCCATGCGACACGAGGAACAGCAACTCGAACGCTACGACACCCTGCTCGACATGCAGCCCACCTATCAGGAAATCGTAATGCGGCAGGCTGACATGGAGACACTGAAAAATGACGAGGCAACGCTGGCGGCCGAAATGACCAAGGCCGAACAGACGCTGACGGCAAAAAAGAAGAATCTGGAGGTGGCACGCGAGCGCACTGCCGAGGCCGAAAAACAACTGGAAACACGACGGCCCACCATCAACCGCGGTCATGCGCTGACTGGCGAACTGCACGTGGCTCAAGAACTGCTCAACACACTCGAAGAGCAATGGAGGCAGGCCACCCACAAGCTGGACTCAAGGCAGAACGCACTGAGAGCCAAAAACGAGGAACTCCAAATTGCCCTCAAGCAGATTGAGAAACTGAAACTGCACCGCCAGTCGCTCTCGGTGCACCAGCTGATGTTCGACAAATTTGACCTCGTAAAGGACAAACTCACCGTGTTCCGCGCCGAAATGCAACGCAACGCCGAAAGCCAGACCAAACTGGCCGAACTGCAACGGCTGCAGGAGGAATCGCGCCACGCAGCCGAAAAAGCGCAACGCGAAATGCACGACCTGCAGGCACAGCTCGACACCAGGCAGGGCGAACTGATGCTCCACACCACGGCAATACAAGGAAAAGAACTCGACGCACTGCAACGCAAAGCTTCGGAAAGCCGACAACGCCTCAGTCTGCTGCAACGGGCACAGGTGCTCTGGCAACATATCTCGGAAGGATACGCCCTCATTCACACACAAACCGCTGCCGCACGACGCAACGAGGCCGACGTGAGAATGAAACGGGCCGAAAGCGAGAAAATGCAGGCTGACCTCAAGGTGGTGCAGCAAACATTTGACCGCGTGAGCACAGCCTACACGCTGAGCCAGACAGAGAACATGGTGCAGCTGCGCAAACACCTGAAAGAGGGCACGGCTTGCCCCGTGTGCGGCGCAAAGCACCACCCCTATCACACTGAAACGGAGCAACAACTGGGCAATCTGCTGCAATCGCTGACGCAGGAGTTTGCGCAAGCCCAAGAGGACCTGAACCGACGCACCACACAACTGCAGGAACTGCTGCAGCAAATCGCCGCCGACGAGGCCCGCATCGCTGCCAACGCCGAAGCACTGGCGCAACTGCAACGCCGGCAGCAGGCTGACATTGAGGAGTGGGCACAATATGCGCACCTCGACTCTACTTTTGCCGACTGCACCGCAACCGTAAACCGCGACGCCAGAAGGCTGACCATCGAAATGCTCATGGAGAGCACGGGCAAGGTGGCTGACGAGGCGAACCGCGAACTGGAGGATTACAACGTACACCAACGGGAAATCAACCGCCTGCACGACGAAATCAACAGGCTAGCGGCAGCCATGGCCAGCAACCGCACGAATGTGGACAACCTGCAATCGGACTACCGCATGGCCATGCACTCGGCCGAGGAGGTGAAGAAGGTAATGACCGAAAGCAGCCACTCGTTTGCCGAACTCTACTCCGACCTCGGCGAACTCATCACGCTCTCAGGCTGGTTCACCGAATGGAAAAACAACCCCGACGGCTTCCGCACCCGACTCACAAGTATGCACTACGACTGGGAACAGACGCTGCGACAACTCGACGAGGCGCAACGCAACGTGACGCTGGTCAACGAGGAAATGAAGAACGCCAGCGCCAACGTGGTGGAGGAAACGCGAAGGGTGACGCAATGCCGCGAACGACGCGACGCAGCACGTGAGGAACTGCAAAACAAACGCGAGGAACTGCGACGCATGTTCGGAGCCCTCACGCCGCAGCAAGAGTCGGAACGACTGCAACAACTCATCGACGCCGCCCGCAACGCCGAACTCAAGGCAAGGCAGGAGTATGAAAAGGCCACAGGAGCCGTGCACACATGGCAAGGCGAACACGACAACCTGATGCGAGCTCGCGAACTGAACCTACAAGCATATCGCGAGAAAATGCAGCAACTCGACGTGATGATGCTGCGCTTCAACAGTTCGCACTCTCCCGTACAGTTCGCGGAACTGCAAAGCCTCTTCTCAAACGGACACGACTGGAAAACCCTGAGAGCCACGCTCGACAAACTGCGCAAATACCGCCTCCTGGCTCACAACCATCTGAACAGAGCACGCGCCGAACTGCTGAAACTGCAAGCGGCGCCCATTCGCCCAGGACAAGCCGAAGGCGTACCGCAAGGGCAGCCCGCCGAGGCCGTCACAAACTACGACGACATTGAGCAAAAGCTGCTCGACATGCAGCAACAGATGGACGAAACCACCCGCCGCACGCAGGAGGAACTGCACGCTGTGATGGGCGCCCTGCAAACCCACGAACGCTGCGAGGCTCAGGTGAAAATGCTGCACCAAAGCTTGAACGCAGCCCGCGACAACGCGCTGGAATGGCAACGCCTGGACCAACTGCTGGGCAGCGCCGACGGCAAAAAATTCCGCACCATTGCGCAGAGCTACACCTTTGCCTACCTCGTGGAACACGCTAACTGGCACTTGCGCCAACTATCGCCGCGCTACGAACTGCACTCGGTGCCCGACACCCTCATGCTCGAAATCGTAGACCGCGACATGCTCGACGAACACCGCTACGTTAACTCCCTCTCGGGCGGCGAAACGTTTGTCGTGAGTCTGGCCCTCGCCCTGGGCCTCGCCTCGCTCTCGGGCGGCAACCTCAGCATCGGTTCGCTGTTCATCGACGAGGGCTTCGGCAACCTCGACCAATCGTCCCTCGAACTCGTCATGACGGCACTCTCGAACCTCGAGAACACGCAAGGCCGCAAAGTGGGCGTCATCAGCCACACCGAGCAGATAAGGCAGCAAATCACACCGCAAATCCGCCTTGTCAAACTCCCCGGCAGCGGTGCCTCACGCATCGAAATCGTGTAGCCCCCTCATGGCAAGCAAGCCTTCTATAAAATAGGCGTGAACTTCAGCACCCAGACGAGCACCGCGGAGGAATTACCCGTGAAGTAAACCGCAGCCCGCCCCATCCCCGATGCCCCATGCAAGCCCATCCTTGCATGGGGCATCGTCCGTAAGGTACGCTCTGCCAGCGGCGTGCTCCACACAAGCAGTTCACGTCACGGCGGAGCGGGACAAACACGGCTGCGAGGCATTGGTGCGGCCAAGGTGGCGGACTTCTCTCAAAAAGATGGCATGGATTTTCAAAAGGTTGCGGACTTCTCTCAAAAAAGTGGCATGTATTTTTCAGAAAAAATAGGGAAGACGTGCAAAGGTATAGCTTACTGTGACTTAGGCGGGGCATAGATGCCGAGTAGCGGGGCGATAAAGCATCTCTTTCCGTCAACAGATAGGCATACTGCGTAAATTGCCCTCGTTAGCGCCGCCCGGAATGACGCTGTTCGCAACCCTTTCCTTTATTATTAACGCCTATGCACGCTTACCAGTTCCCGCTGCTTACACGCCCGCCACCATGCCAGCATGGCCCCGAACAAGACCGTTCGTCGCCGCAGAAACCCTGCCGCCGCTACCTATCACAAACACATTACCCCATTATCCTTAAAACTTACGCCTTATGCTTGACGACAAGAAGAAATCTACCGTGAGCCTCATCATTCAGACGATGATTGCCATCCTCACCGCGCTGGCCGGTGTCTTTACCGGTTGCCAGATGGCCTGAGCGCCTCAGCACCCCGCCTCGCCCCACAGGCTTTGCCGCGCATGCCGCCGGTTTTCCCTTCATTTTGTGCGGTGTCAGCACCGCAGGCAGCCACAAGGAGGTGGCTCCCCTTTCAGCAGAACGCCCCGCAGCCGTTACAGGTTGCGGGGCGTTGGTGTAGGTGCAGGTAGCCGCGGCGGCGGCGCTTCAAGCCGGTAGCACGGCGTCGGTGCTGTGCGGCGTGGCGTAGAGGGTTTGCAGGGCGTGGGCTTTGCGCAGCATGAGGCGGCGCAGGCTCTCGGGTGCCAGCACTTCGAGTTCGGCGCCGTAGGAGAGCAGCAGACTCACGAAGTCGGGGGTGAGGGCCACGTGCATGTCGAACATGGGACGCCCGTCTACGGCGGCGTGTTCGTTTCCGGCCTCCTGCTGCGAGTGGTGCAGGGGCTTGGAGCGCAGGTAGGCCGCCACGCGGTGCGTCACCGCCACACGCACGGTTCGGGCTTGCCATTTGTTGCCGCCGTAGCCGCCTATGCTGTGGGCAAAGTAGGTTTCGGCGTCGAAGTCGGCGGGGCGTGTGAAATGCTCGCCCAAGCACGTGAGCTGCTTGATGCGGTCGGAGGCGAAGTTGCGTATGGTGCCGTGGCGACTGCTCATGCCCACAAGGTAGAAGCGGCCCTCGCTGATGCGCATGGTGAGGGGCGAAAGCACGGTGTCGTAGGCTGGTTTGTCGAAGGGGGCATAGTGCATGCGAAGCTTTACTTGCTGGTCGATGGCCTCGCTCACCAAGGGCAGCCACGCGCTGCCTGCCACGGAGCGCAGGTTGTGGGCCTCGGCATTGCCGGCTTCGGTGTCGGCGAGCAGGCTGTGCAGCAGTTGCTGCGCGCGGTTGTTCTTGGGCATCACGAGTTCGTACATGCCGCCGTGGCAAGCCATGTCGAGGTGGTAGGTGTATTCGAGTTTGCGCCTGTTGGCGTAGAAGGTGCTTGTGGCCATGGGCAACCCGTGGTCGTCTTCGTCGCGCCAAGCCTCGCGTATTTCGGCGAGGGTCATGCGCTTTCGGTTGTAAAGGAGGCGTGCGAGCCAAACAACTTTGTTCATGGTTTTGGTAATAGCAATAAGATGGTTAGTGTGGCGGCGGATGCGTAGCCCTATGGCCGATGGTGGCGGCGCGATGTGGGCAAGTATAAGAGAAAGGGATGGTTATCCTCGCGGACGCCATCCCTTGTTGAAACAACTGCTTCCATAAGGAAGTCCCTAACGTGTACGACTTGTGACGTACACTCGAGGCAGGCAAGTGAGGCTATCCGCAGCCTCCGACTCGTCCCAAGAATCAACTTGCCTTTTCTCTTTGCTGTCGCCGAGCGGCGGTGGTGCGCTCTCGACGTTTTCAAACTCTATGCCGCCTTGTACATCGCCACATGCAAGCGGCAGAGGTTTTGCGAAATCGTGGCAAACTTCAGCATGGCTTGGCGGCAAAAGTAAGCAATCTCTGTGAGACGAAGATAAAGTATGCCCCAAACTTTTTCATAAAAAAACAAGTTTGCACGCCTTGGGGCAGATAAAGACGGCTACCAAAGCCTTTTCTGCCACGCTGTGTCACACTTCCTCCGTGCAGCGTTCGCCGAGCAGCGTGGCGCTGGTAGAGCCTGTGATGCGCACTTTGACGAAATCTCCGGGGCGGGCAGTGCCACGTGGAAACACCACTACCTTGTTCTGCTCCGTGCGGCCAAAGAGTTGCTCGCGCGACCGTTTGCTCACGCCCTCCACCAGCACTTCGTAGGTGCGTCCCTCGCAGCGGCGGTTGCTCTCAGCGCTGAGTTCGTTCTGGCAGGCGATGAGTTCCTCCAGTCGTGCCACTTTCACGTTTTCGGGCACGTCGTCGGGCAAGTGTCGCGAGGCGTAGGTGCCGGGTCGCTCGCTGTATTTGAACATGAAGGCCGAGTCGTAGCCACACTCCCGCATGAGTGAGAGCGAGAGGCGGTGGTCGTCGTCGGTCTCTGAGCAGTAGCCCGCAAAGATGTCGGTGCTCAGGCCGCAGTCGGGCACGATGCGGCGTATGGCCGCCACGCGGTCCAAGTACCACTGTCGGGTGTATTTGCGGTTCATGAGTTTGAGAATGCGGTCGGAGCCGCTCTGCACAGGCAGATGTATGTGTCGGCACACGTTGGGTTCTTCGGCAATGACGCGCAGTGTGTCGTCGCTCATGTCCTTGGGGTGACTCGTGCTGAAACGGATGCGCATGCCCCTCACGGTTCGTGCCACGCGGCGCAGCAGGGTGGGAAAGTCGGTGGTTTCGTCGTCGTTGCCCCCCTCGGGTGTAAATCGGTAAGAGTTCACGTTCTGCCCCAGCAGCGTCACCTCCTTGTAGCCACGGCTCTCGAGGTCGCGCACTTCGCGCAGAATGCTCTCCACATCGCGCGACCGTTCACGGCCTCGGGTGTAGGGCACGATGCAGTAGTGGCAGAAGTTGTTGCAGCCGCGCATGATGCTCACGAAGCCCGAGATGCGACTGCCGCAATAGCGTTCGGGCACCACGTCGCGATAGGTTTCGGTGAGCGAGAGGGTCACGTCAATAGCCTTGTGCCCCAGTTCGGCCTGCGCCACGAGTTCGGGCAGCTGCATGTAGGCATCGGGGCCCGCCACGAGGTCGGCGCCATGGCGGTTGAGCAGGTCGTCCTTCACGCGTTCGGCCATACATCCCAGCACGCCGATGATGAAGTGGCGGCCCTTGCGTCGCTGTGCATTGAGCGCCTCAAGGCGGTGAATGATTTTCTGCTCGGCGTTGTCGCGCACAGAGCAGGTGTTCAGGAAGATGGCATCGGCTCCCTCGGCGTCGGTGCAAGGCTCGTAGCCTGCCATGCGCATCACCGAGGCCACCACCTCGCTGTCGGCCACATTCATCTGGCAGCCGTAGGTTTCGATATAGAGATTTTTCATAAAATGCAGATTTCGACGGGCAAAGTTACGCCAAACCCCCGCACTGGCAAAGCCCCGCCCGCGCTTTGTGTGTGGCGGTGGCGGCCTTCGCGTATCGACATGATAAAGGGAAGCGGTGCGCTGTGGTGCGTGTCGCTTCCCTGTTTATCGTGTGTGCACCCCACCGGGTGCTTGCTGAGAGATACTGAAACCTGGGTGTGCAGGCCTTGGCGGGCTTGTGCACGGGGGTGACAGAGAGAGGGTGTTTTGAAAGATTGTTTTACTTGGTCCGCGCGGCCTTTCCGTGCGGTGTATGTGTGTTGAACTTCGTTGATAGCGTGTTTAGCGTCGCAGCAGGTGTTGGGTAAAGCGTTCGGTCATGTTGCCCGTCACGTTGACCAGGTAGAAGTGTTGCTTCATTTTGGTGATGCACACGATTTCAAGCGTCACCTTTCCGCGTTTGCGGCTGAAAATCCAGCGGTTGTCCTGCTCCTGTGTGAGTTGGTAGCGCCTGGGGTTGTCGGCAGCCAGTGTGAGTGCCTTTTGCAGCAGTTCGTCGGCCTCGTCCCTGTTTTCGTGCTGTACGATGCGCAGCGTTTTGATTTCCTTGATGAGGGCCTTCATTTCGCTGTCGTCCTGCACCGTGGGCAGGTTCATGAGTCGCTGCATCATGGCTGGGCTCACGGTGGAACAGGTGAGTGATGTGCCCTCGGCGTAGAGCTGCATGTAGCGTGCGGCAAAGTCCTGCTCTTGCTGTGCGGCGACTGTGAGTGAGCACAGCGCGGCTATAAGGAGTGAGATGAGGTGTTTCATTGTTTAACGTGCGCTTTCGGGCTCTGCCACGGTGCTGTCGGCCGCAGCGGTGCTGGGGCCTTGCTTCATCATGTCGAGGGCGCGCTTGGTGAGTTCGAGCGACTGCTGGGGGTCCTTGTAGGAGTCGGTGTAGGCCTGCTGGTCGTAGTCCCAGGCAGCGTTGTCGGCGGGCTGGTGGCTCACGGCGTGCTGCACGGCTGTGCCCACCAGTGTCACGATGGCCACGGCGGCTGCCGCGCGATAGAGGGGGCGCAGCCTGCGTGCCATGCTGAAGTGGCG
>OBLI01004326.1_pt1 | contig 10225 bp, 21 predicted proteins | sample 1519701 | NCBI WGS metagenome assembly OBLI01 (sample SAMEA3663005, study PRJEB22513) | pig gut metagenome | biome: pig gut; feature: pig-associated habitat; material: faeces | place: France | collected 2012 | reverse complement strand
TGGGCTGGTACTGGTAAGACCACATTGATGGAGATAGTCAACAGGAGATACTGGATGAGTCACACTGTCCATTTTGCTGCCACAACTCATAAGGCTGCCGGAGTACTCAAGGAGAAGGTAGGGAAGAAAGTGTTTACAGTCAATTCGCTCTTCGGGATTATGATTGAGACAGATATGGAGGGTGAGACTTATGATGTATCCAAGAAGGCAAGGAAACTGGCAGATGATAAGGTAAAACCAAATTCAATTATAATCATTGATGAGGCATCTATGTTGTCCATCCAGAACTATATAGATGTTGTTCTCAAAGCCAAGGAAAGGAATTGTAAGATTATTTTCATAGGAGATTCAGCGCAACTGTCTCCAGTGAATGAAGATGACATTTCTGTGGTGTTCAGGAATACTGACCACAGGATAGTGGAGCTGACCAAGGTGATGAGGACAGATGACAATGCTATCTTGAATGAGTCAACTGCTGTAAGGACTGGTGATGGATTCACCTATGTTACCAATGTTAATGAAGTAGGAGATGGTGTGAAATACATCAACTGTCATGACACAAAGGCAATCCTTGATGTCATTGATACACACATAGATGGATTGAAGTCTGACCCAAATCACTTCAGGGTCCTCACCTATACCAATGCCAATGTGGAGAAACTCAACAGGATGATCAGGAAGAAACTGGGTTATGATGGACTCAATCCACAACCAGGAGAACCATTGATGGCATACAACAATTGGGGATATGAAGGTATGGGTGTTTCTGGTGCTGTCTATAAGATTGTTAACTCTGAGGCATACAACTGTAAGGGGGTCGTGAGTGAGTATGATGAAGATGTAATGGAAATGATCACCTATAAGAATGATACAGGAGTGGATGACTACCATCTTCACATCATTGAACTGGATGTGGAAGACTCTTTGGGGAAACAGATAAATGTCCCTCTTATTGATGTGAAGAATGATGAACACAACAGGGAGATAGTTGTTGCTTTGGCATATGAGAAAGTACATCAATGGAACAAATACAGGGAAGCAGAAAGTAAGATGGACAAATTAAAATGTCTTGAAAAAATCAATGCCATAGATGAGTTTCTATTTGTAAATGATAATGTATATGACAAGTATGGGACATTGATTCAGGCTAAGGTGATAGACTATGGTTATGCTCATACAATACATAAGAGTCAGGGAAGCACATTTACACATGTACTCATCAATGATGATGACATAAGCAGGTGTCTGGACAAGAATGTGAGAAAGCAGCTCAGGTATGTTGCGGTGACGAGAGCGAAGAAATCAGCGAATATTATTACATCAAAAGTTTAATTATGGGATACAGAATAAGTTTATACAGATGTCCTAAAAAGGATGTTGATGAAATCAGGGACATTACCAATGAAGATGTTGAAAAGAGCGGGTGGGGTATATTTGATGTGTTGAAAAAAGAACAAATAAAGTTCGATACCCTTGCAAATGTGCTTGATACAGGAAAGGAAGTGGAAGAGGACCTTTGTAGTAGAATCTTCACAAACAAATTGGATGTTGAAGATGACCAATCATTCTACACCATCTCAAAAGAACAGATGCTGAATATCATAGAGTATATTAGAAAAAACAATATCTATGACTATATGATGTCTCACACTGTTGATTATGACAAGAAAGAAATTGGTGAAGGACTAAAACCATATGGAAAATCCCTAACTTGGGATGATGCATTTGGACAGGTGTGTTGGGATAATGCAGTTAGACTGGTGTGTATAGATGCAAGGTCTGATGCAAGTCTATGGGATAATTACTGGATAGGTGATGATGGAACAAAACATTATATGAATATAGACTTATCGGATAATAAGTGGTGGATTTCAGATGGAATGTCTTATAAATATGCTATTTTTAATTTCATTCATATCTTAAAGTGTTTTGATTGGGACAATGATTATCTGATTGCTATTGGTGGATAACAAAACTAAATAAATTATGATAATTGAAACTACTTATAGTCCATATGACTTAGCATATGGAATTTGTGAATCTTGTGGAGAGGAATCTTCAGAGATAGATCCTACAACAGGTATGTGCATTGATTGTATAGAAGAAGCAAAATTCATCCAAGAATCAATGAAACAATATAATCAAAGACCAAGATGGATGTAAAAAAAATATTAAATTTGTTTAATTTAAAGTTAGACAGTAATCAAAAATATATTATTGTTTCTTTAATTCTTTGTGGTCTTTTATGTTCATATATTTCTCCAGTAATTATAAAAGATATTTATACAAAACTTCCAAGTGAATGGATTGCATTTGAATCATTAGTTGGTAGTATTTCTGGTTTTCTAATTAGTATTTTTTGGAGAGATACTATTAGAAAACAAGTTATTAAAAAATTCTTAACACTTGTAATTGGAGAAACTGTATGTGGTATTTTAGTTTGTGCATATTTGCTTTTAATAGATTATAACATTTGGGTTTTGGCAATTGCTCAATTGATATATACTACATTTATTACATCATTTGTTTGTAAATGTATAATGGTATTTAAAAGTAAATTATGGAATAATAAAGATAGAGAAACATATGACAATAATATAGAAATTGTATCATGTTTAACTAGCATTTTAGGTTATCTTATAGCTATACTTGCTGAACCTAATATTTATTTAGCTATTTTCTTATGGGGTATAGCTTATTTAGTAGATGATATAGGGTGGGCTATAGTATATTTTAAGAACAAAGAATTATTGTCCAAAGATGAATCAAGTTGAATACTTCAAGAAAATTGGTAGATAATAAATTACATAAATAGACTATGGGAAAATATAGAATGTACAGTTTGGTATTGAGACAGTTAAGTCCAATGCAAAAGGGTGTCCAGTCTGCACACTCCATTGTTGAATATGCCAATAAATTCCACAAATCATCAGAATATATACAATGGGTAAATGTAGATAAGACTATTATTGTTCTTGATGGTGGTACATATCCAGAACTCAAAGAATGTAGGGATAGACTTATGGAACTTGGTGTACCTGTTGCATCTTTCTATGAAGAAGATCTTGGAAACATCCTTACATCAATTTCATTTTTAGTTGAAGACAAAGTTTGGGATTCTAAATCATATCCTTCATATGAAGATGAACTTGATGACAATTCATCTGAATCAGAAAGTCCAGTATGGTTGATTATGATGGGAGGCAAGCAGAATCTTGAACTCAGAAAATTCTTGTCAAGTAAGAGATTATCAATGTAAGAGTGATGAGTAAATCATCATTCTTTTTGTTATATTTGTATTGTATATTTTAATCTATTAATTATGAACATACATAAAGAATTTAATATTGATAAAGTAATATGTGACATTGATGTCCGGTATTATGTTGATTGCGCATTCTCAAAAGATAATGGTGAGACTTGGGAAAAGAATTTTGATGATGACGAAGCATCTGATGCATATGTAAGAAATCAACTTCCTTGTATGAAAGAAGTAACATATGTACAAAAGTCAATCTGGTCTGAAAAGGAAACTCAAAAAAGTCGTAAAGATTGGTGTCCGGTCATTGATGTGAATGAAGGAAAGATACTTGACTGGCCTGAAGGGTTCTGTTTAAGAACTCACTTCAAAGTGTGTGACCAGGGAATCTATGTGTATTCCAATTATGATGAATCTGTACAGATAGTTTCAGCAGACTGTAATGAGTATTATGTACCAACCTGGTTAGATGACATTGATGATGGGTATGGTGATTATCTGTATATCAGTGTCAATGGAGATGGAAGTATTGAAAAATGGGATTATCTAAAGAAGAAACTTTTGGAATATGCAAGAAAATATCTTGATACAGATCAGATAAAGTCTCATATTAAAATTGAAGATTATGTTAGATAAAGTACATAGATATGAGTAATGAGGAGTTGTTCAGTTATTGCTGTCAATATCTTGAAGATATATTGACATATGAGGAAAGTAGGAGTATGGGAATTGATGGTTTCCACAAATATGTGAAAGAACATATTGTACCTATTCCAAAATCAGAACTAGTCATAGGGAAGGAATACCCAGGACATTGTAGAAATTCAGGTAAAGCAATCTGGAATGGAAAGACATTTCAGTATATGAGAACAAAATTTGGTTGTAATTTTCTTGAAGAAATCAATCACTATGAAGATGATGATGGTTTTGATGTATTTGTACCAATAAAGGAGATTTGATATGGAAACTTACAGAATGAAAGGTATATATGGAGAAGGTGATGTATATGTACTCAAGACCATAGAAGACTGGAATGAATATGAAAAACTGTGTAAGGAGCAGAATTCAGATTTTCTTAAATATAATCCAAACTTCTTTTCATTCAAGGAAGATTTTGAAAAATATATAGGAAAGGTCTGGCAGGATAAAGAACAATTGAGGTGTACATATAATGATGTTCCTGTATATGTTGAGTATAAAGTAATTGCCATTGAAGATAATAATCCTATGATGGACTGGTATTGGATTGTCCAGAATGTTGATGATGACAGGGATGTTAAGAGTATCCTTGCAAATAGTTGTGATTTGGTAAATGGATTGGTAGATTATGAAAATATATAAGTACAAAATAATAAAAACTAGGACAGATATGGGTGAAGTAAAACTCAATGAATTTGGTCGCCGGGGATATGAACTCACAAGTGTTATTGTTGATGAGCATGGTTACACATATTATTTCAAAATTGCAGTAGACAACAATGGGTAAACTTACATTTACATATGCTTGTATGGGCGCAGGAAAGACAACCCAGATGCTCACAATGTTTGACCAATATAAGAGAAGAAAGAAGAAACCTGTCATCATCAAACCTTGTATGGATGTGAGAGAAGGTATCTTTACTGGTTGGGGAATCACGAAATCACGAATTGCGAAGAATGAAGAACCAACATATTATTTCAAGGATTTAAAAACAGAACTTGACAATCTTGACTTTGGTGTTTTATTTGTTGATGAAGCTCAATTTCTCACAAGAGAAGATGTCCTTATTCTTTGTAATATATGTGATGTAAATAATAAGGATGTATATTGTTTTGGATTAAAGACAGATGTGACAGGAAACCTGTTTGAAGGTAGTAAACATCTGATTGCTCTTGCTGATGTAATTAATGAAATACAGACACCTTGTGAGATTGAAGGATGTAATTGCAATGCAACTTGCCATATCAGATATGTTGATGGTAGCAGGGAAACAGATGGAAAATCTGTTGCAATAGAAACAGGTAATGTAACATATAAGTCAGTATGTAGAAAACATTGGTTATTATAAAATTATGAATATATATTTTGATACAGAGTTTACTGGTTTACATAAGAACACCACACTCATTTCCATTGGTTTGATAGATGAAAATGGAAGAACATTTTATGCAGAATTTACAGATTATGACAAGTCCCAGGTAGATGATTGGATTCTGGTGAATGTCATTGAACATCTCATTTCTAGTAAACCCAAAAACAGATTTGTATATGGTGCAAGTGTTTTTGGTAAGAAGACTATTGTCATTGGTGATAAGTTTAAAGTTAAAGAAGAATTAGAGCACTGGTTGAATAAATATGATGAAGTGCAGTTGATATCAGATGTGTGTCATTATGATATGGTCCTCTTCATTGATATTTTTGGAGATGCTTTCAGTATACCAAAGAATGTGAGTGCAGTCTGTTATGATATCAACCAAGATATTGCAAAGCATTTTGGTTGTTCAAATAAAGAAGCATTTGATATGTCAAGGGAAGAAATTATTGCAAGAGAAGCAATTAAAATAAATGGTGATAAACACAATTCTCTCTATGATGCGATGGTCATTAAGGAAATTTATCACATCATAAATGGTTGATTTGGAAATCTCAAATAATTTCATTATCTTTGTAATAGAGAAATAAACACATTATGACTTACAATGATTTTATAACTGAAATTTGGTTGACTGTTGATAACTGTCCTAAATCATGGCGTAAAGGTCAAAAGGTCTTCAATACAATTGAAGACCTATATGGTGATGTTGCCAGGGAAGTTCAGTTCATTGATGGTGTTGATTGTTTCTATGATGACAGTGAAGAAATGATTAACCTCTTTATTGATAAATGTTGGTATAGGATATGTTCTGCTAATCTTAAAAAATAGTTAATTATGTTAATTTTATTAATCTTACTTGCAGTAATATTCTCAACTGTATATGCAGTTAGTGCTATTATCCTTTGTGAAGTATTTGTTGACAATAATATTTCTGTCAGTTTATGGTCAGTACTTGTTGTTTTATTACCAATTGTGAATACTATTTTTGTAATTAAATACAACAAGAAAATTCTTAATTACTTCAGTATAAAAACATTTCTTAAAGAAATAAAAAATATAAAATAATGGTAATAACATATACATATGATACTGGAAAGATGAGTGATTTGTCATATGGTTCCAAACAGAACTGTGTTGATAAGTGTATTCTGTAAAGTAATATGAGTATAAGAAAAAAGCATACAGATACTGATTTCAAATTCAGTGAGGGTTTCATACAAGAAGCCCTCAATGGATTTTTTGCATATAATTCTGTCAAATATAACATTGACGGTTTATATATATTTGATTGGGAGTCAGATAAATTACTTGAAACCAAATCAGGGTATATCTATGAATTTGAAATAAAAATCTCAAAAGCAGATTATAAAAATGACTTCAAGCACAAAAAAGACAAACATATAATCCTTGCTGGTGAAGAAAGATATAATGACAAATACCTTCCAAGATATTATGAATTCCTTGAAGAAAATAGAAAAAGAGGAAACTGGTGTGAACAGAACTTCATAGAATCTGCATCACATAATCCTTATTATTTAGTTGAAGGTCACAAAAGACCAAACTATTTTTACTATGCTGTTCCAACTGATTTGATAAATGTTGATGATGTACCAGAATATGCTGGTCTCATATATGTTGATGAGTATAAAAGACTAACAATAAAAAAACAAGCACCAAAATTACATAAGGAAAAATATTCAGACAGTGATTTGAACCTTGGTGAGAAGTTCTATTACAATATGAACAATTGGAGAAATAAATGTAACAATGCATTAAGAGAATCCAATTCCTGGAAAGAAAGATTTTTAGAAGAAATAGATTCAAAAGGTCAAAGTAAAAATTATAAAGAGATGGAATCAACTGTTGAAGAATATAAGAAAATGTATAATGAACTCCTTGAATCATCACAAAAAACAAATTCAGAAACACACAAAGAGTTGTATATACAAAACAGAATGATTACTTTTCTTGTCAGAGAAATAAAGAAATACAATCCTGAATTTAATTTGTTTGAATTTGAAGAAAAACACTTTGGAAAAAATGAGTGAGAAAATTTATTTAAATGTAAGAGAACCATATTCTATGTTTAGTATTAAAACGGGTGAGGGTTGGAAACCAATTGCTCAAAAGGTAATAAATAAAATCATTGAGTGTAACAGCAATCTCCCAGATAAAAGTTTTATTTATATTAACTATATAAAGGAAAAATTTGCTGGATTGAGAATCAATGTTGCATATAACAATGTTCCTGAAGAAGCCAAAAAAGACATTGAAAATGTAATTAAAGAAGCTCAAAAGGAAGCATCAGAAACTTGTGAGGAATGTGGCACCAAAGAAAATGTTGGTTTGAGAATGGATGGATGGTATACTATTATGTGTGAGAATTGTATGAGAAAATTTATAGAAAATAATCCATACTATGGAAAATTTGGTGCCCGGTGGAAAAGATTTAGTGATGGAGAAATAATTCAAATGACATCATCAGTTGAAGAACAATAACTTGAAAAAAAGATTACAAGAACAATAATTAAAAAAAAATAGTTATGACAAAGTGGAGAATAACTGAAATAACTCATTATCCAGGTACAAAAAAAGAAAGTAAGAGTTATCTTGTTGAAAAAAGATTTCTTGGATTCCTTTGGTGGTATGATCCTTTTGATGATGGTCTGTATTGTGATGGATACTTTAAATCATTTGATGCAGCATTGAAGGTAATCAATGATGTGATACAATATCCTGGAACAGAAAAAGTTATTTGGGAAAAATAAAAATCAATAATTGTTTAAGAACAATGAAAATCAATATTTCACAAGAAGATTATGAATTCCTGAAGAATCTTCAGCATGAACTCAATATACAGGAGAATGATGGTAATGCAGAACCTGTGTACTGGGGTGTATCAGAAATATGTGAAGAATTTAGAGGAGAGAGTGGAGATTATGGTGGAGAACCATACATTACATATGATGATGGAAAATACTCACTCAAAGAAGCAATTGAAGAAGTTGAAGATGCGTTGAATACAGATGATGATTGTGATGATGTAAAAGAAAAATGGAAAGAAGTTGATAAATCTAATCCAGATGAGGTTCGTGATTTTATGACTGAACAAATGGGATGGGACAACATCTATGATGTCATCTATGTTGAAAAGGTCAGGAGAGTTAATGAAGACACTGGGGCATTCCTGACAAAAAAAGCATGTGAGGAGTATATTAAAAAGTATGGGTACAATCATGACAATCCAAAAACTTATGCGATGACTGCATATAGAAACTTTGAGCTTGAGAGACTTCTCAATATCTTAAAGAATTTTAAATTTGATGAGTAACTATGTATAGGTTTCCAAAAGACACATTTGAATCACAGATAAAAAGGGTATAAAAACCCTCTTAAATTCAATTGAAAGTAATGAGATAAGAGTTTAGTCATCTTGTATATTAAATGTCCTTAAATGGGCAAATATGGAAGAATACAGATGAATATTATAATTAAAATTTAAGATTATGTACAAAGCAGGAGATTTTCTTTATAAACTTGGTGATAAAGGTATTAAGAAAGAATCACAACGGGTTTTTATTTATACAGGCAATACAACTGGTGATGGTTATGGTGTCCTCATTGGATTTGATTCTGATGGTAAACTCAGGAAATCAACAGGGTATGGAAATTATCAATATGGCAATGATGTGAGACTTGCAACAGAGGAAGAAATCAAAGCATTTATAATTGAGGTATTCAACTATCAGAATCCCATAAGAGAATATGGAAGACCTTGAAAGAATTTGTCACAATTTTGATATGAGCAGTAAAAATATCATATATTTCTCTGTCAACAACTGGGACTGTGGAATACATTACCCAGATATAGAGATATTCAAAAAATGGTTGGGAGAAGATGAAGACCAATATTTTATGAATGATGAGTGGTGCAAAGAAAATAAACTTTGTGTCTATTGTGGTATTATTGATATGAGTTTCAATTATACTGTATCTGCACCAAAAGAATGGGTGGAGAAAAACTGTCCAGAACTTCTGACTAATTATTCAGATTTTATCTTTCTACCCAAGGAAGGAGAAATCAAACCAGAATATGATAGCTGGCATCAACCCTTCCTGGATTATTGTGAAGAAAATTTTGGATGTAATTTTTATAAAGATTAAATTATGACAAAAGAAGAAATGATAAATGCTTACTACATAAATTGTGATAGTGGGCAAAATTATGAAGAGGCACAAAAGAGAATAAAGGAAGCTATGGTATCAGGTGAGAAGTATGTATATCTTCCTGGCAAAAATGGTAGTAGTGGTGAGTTCAATTGGTCAGCAACAGATGAAACGATTGCGAGACTTCGTGAAGATGGATTTGACATTGATAAAGTTTGGAATCCTTGGGAGTATTGGTCTATTGAATGGGGGTATTAATGATACAAAAAGAATGCAAAGATTGTTGGCACAATTATCATTGTCCAATGCCACAAGAGGGATATGATTATGATTCTGACACTTGTCCTTATAATCCAGATAATGATAAAAAGAATTTGGAAGATTGAAAAAAATATTGTATCTTTGTAATAGAAATCAAATAGACTATGACAAAGATACAATTTAATTTTCAGGGAAAGAGAAGAACACATGAATTTTTCTTTGGTGTTCACCCTGGTGTAAATGGATTCAGCATCCGTGATGACAGAGGGATTGTGCATGATTGTCTTTTTGACAATGGTGTGGTTCATGTCTATGGAATGGATTCAGATGTACTTGAAGAAAAGAGTAGAGCAGTAGAAATCTAATGAAGTTAATTATGAAAACCAAATTCAAGATAGGACAGTATATCTGCATCAAGTGGAGACCAGTTGAATCTTTGATACCCACACCACTTGGGTTTATG
>OBLI01004324.1_pt1 | contig 10226 bp, 11 predicted proteins | sample 1519701 | NCBI WGS metagenome assembly OBLI01 (sample SAMEA3663005, study PRJEB22513) | pig gut metagenome | biome: pig gut; feature: pig-associated habitat; material: faeces | place: France | collected 2012 | reverse complement strand
CCCGGACGTGGCAGCCGTGGCAACCTCCCTTGCCATGGAGCTGGGACGGCCCGTGTCCCGGCCTGCCCTGGCGGCGGCGCTGATCGGGGAGCTGGACCGGCTGTATACCGCTCTGAAGGCCGGGGATCTGACGGATTATTTGGCGGAATACCGGCGGGACTGCGTGAACCTGGGCAGGGAGGTCCAACTGATTTCTGCTGCGGGACGGGAGACCGTTACCGCCGTGGATATTGACCGGGACTTCGGCCTGGTGGTTCGGCAGGCGGATGGGACGGAAAAGATCGTCCGTTCCGGCGAGGTCTCCGTCCGGGGCATGTACGGCTATGTGGAGTAAAGAAAACCTGAATTTGGAGTGATGAGCTTGAAAGAAATGCTGGATCTGTTCCTGACATTCGCCAAGGTGGGCGTCATGACTTTCGGCGGCGGTATGGCAATGCTGCCTATTTTGCAGCGGGAGGTTGTGGAAGCCAAGCACTGGGCTACTGAGGAGGAACTGGTGGATTACTACGCCATCGGTCAGTGCACCCCCGGCATCATCGCGGTCAATACCGCTACCTTTATCGGGCAGAAGAAGGGAGGCGTCCTCGGTGGTATTTTGGCGACGCTGGGCGTGGTGTTTCCCTCCCTGGTCATCATTTCTGTCCTGGCGGGACTCATCACCAACTTCTCTCACCTGACCTGGGTCCAGGACGCTTTCACCGGCATCCAGGTTTGTGTCTGCGTGCTGATTTTCAACGCGGTGATAAAGCTGCTGAAGAAGTCCGTAGTGGATAAGCGGACGGCGTGCATCTTCCTGCTGGTACTTGCCGGCGGTGTGTTTCTGAATGTGTCCCCGGTGTGGTTCGTCGTTCTGGCGGCTGCGGCGGGCATCGTGCTGAAGAATCTGGAGGTGAAGGCATGACGACCCTTCTGCGGCTTTACTGGGAGTTTTTCAAGACCGGCTTGTTCGCCGTGGGCGGCGGTATGGCCACGCTGCCCTTCCTGAAGAATATCGGCGAGACCACCGGCTGGTATACCTACGGTGACCTGATGAACATGCTGGCGGTGTCTGAGTCCACTCCCGGCCCCATCGGCATCAATATGGCGACTTATGTGGGCTTTACGGTGGCAGGCGTCCCAGGGGCGGTCATTGCCACCATCGGCGAGGTGACGCCCTCTATCATCGTGATCCTGGTCGTGGCGATGATGCTTAAAAAGTTCCGGGAGAACAAATATGTGGACCGGGCCTTTTACGGCTTGCGGCCCGCCTCCACCGGACTGATCGGCGCTGCCTGCGTGACGGTCATTTTTGAGGTCCTGACCTGCATCCGTGTGGCTTCGACGGACGGTGTGCTGAACAGCGTTCGCCTGGCGGGCGGCAGCCTGTTCAACTGGCCGGGCCTGGCCTTGGCGGCGGTGTTGCTGGTACTGACCAACTGGGTGAAACCCACGAAAAAACTCCACCCCATCGTATTTATCGCCCTCTCTGCCGTGGTGGGCGTGGCGTTCGGCTTCGCCGGGGGCTGACAAAAGCATAAACAAACGCCGGAGGCTTGGCCTCCGGCGTTTGTTTCAGGCTTCATCGATATGGCTCTGGATACGCTGCATGATCATCTCCAGGGCTACCAGGTTGTGCCCACCCTCCAGCACCACGATGTCCGCGTACTTCCGGGAGGGTTCCACATACTGCTCGTGCATGGGCTTGACCGTGGTGAGGTACTGGGTCACCACAGATTGAAGGGTCCGGCCCCGCTGCTCCACATCCCGGAGAGCGCGGCGGAGGATGCGGACGTCGGCATCGGTCTCCACGAAGATCTTGATGTCGAACATATTCCGCAGAGTGGGGTCCTGGAAAATCAGAATGCCCTCCACGATGATGACCTTGTTGGGATACACCGTCACTGTCTCGTCAGTGCGGTTGTGGTCCACATAGGAGTACACAGGGCACTGGATGGAGCGGCCTGCCTTCAGCTCTTTCAGATGCTGGATGAGCAAATCCGTGTCGAAGGCGCTGGGGTGATCGTAGTTTACCTTGGCCCGTTCCTCATAGGTCTTGCCCTCCTGGCGCTTATAGTAGCTGTCGTGGCCGATGACGGTGACGCTGTCACCGAAGTGTTCTTTCAGGTGCCGGGTCAGGGTGGTTTTGCCGGAACCTGTGCCGCCGGCAATGCCGATCAGAATCGTGCTCATAGGCCGTTTTCCTCCAATCCCCGCGAAATGAGATCAAGCGGGATTCCTTTTGCCCTTTATTATAATGCATACTCAACAAAGCCGAAAGCTTTGAAAAGCAAGACTTTCAAGGCCGTCTGGCTTTGTTCGGGTGCAAGGTTTTTGGAGAAAATTGTCTAAAAACCTTGCACCTTCCACTGGTGCGCTGCAACGCACCAGTGGAAATACACATTGTAACAATGGCTGAATTCCATAAAAGCGGCCTCTTTGAGCCGTTTTTATGGAATTGCGCGGCTACCGCCGCGCGAATAAACCGCAAAGCGGTTTATTCAGTAGACATTATTATAGGAGTGTTTGAAAGTAAAAGCAAGGCAAGGGGACGGCAAAGTGCGAATTTCCTGTAAATTCGACGGCCCTGGTCTTGACGGAGCGGAAAAAAGCCGATATTATGTAAATTATAAACAGAAAAAACGGGAGGTTTACCATGGCTATGAAACGCTGCCCCATCTGTGGGGAGAAATACTCCGATACATATAAAGACTGTCCCTTCTGCGAGGAAGAAGAGGCACTGCGGGAGGGCGAGCAGCTCCGCCGGAGTGGACACCGGACTGCCAGAAGCCGGCAGTTCAGCTTGATTACGCCCACGCTGATCGTGCTGATCCTGATTATGGCCGGACTGCTGGTGTACCTGCTGTACGGCGATCAGATCAAGGAGCGATTCGGAAAGAACGACCAGCCGGATACGCCGCCGACGGAGGAGGTCATCCCGCCGGAGAAACCCGCTCCCACCCAGCCGGATGAACCGGATGTCACAGAGCCAGCACCCTCCGAGGGGCCCGGCAATGAGCCCGGTACCATGCCGGAGGAGGATCCCTCCGGTTCTGTAACGACCACTGCTCCGACGTCCCAGACGGATTATGAGAAGATGATGGCACTGCCCGGCGGCCTGAGTCTGAGCACCACGGACTTCACGCTCAGGGAGGTGGGCGAGACGGCCACCATCCGGGCATCCGGCGGCAGCGGCAGCTACACCTGGGCCAGTGAGGACGATGGTATTGCATCCGTGGACCAGAGCGGTAAGGTCACTGCAATCTCCAAGGGCACGGTGAACATCGTGGTGTCCGACGGCAGCAAGAAGGGCGTGTGCATCGTGCGGTGCAACGTGAGCGGCAGCGCCGCGACGACCCCGAGTACCGGCAATACCGGGACAGCGACTGCTACCGGCAGCGGCTTAAAAGCGGGTTCCGCCAAGGTCATCAACGGCGGAAACGGCGTCCGTGTGCGTTCCGGCCCCGGTACGAATTACGATGTTCTCGCTACGATTCCCAACGGAGGTTCCGTGAAAATCGTGGAGAGCGCCGGGGATGGTTGGTACAAGATCACCTTCTCCGATGTGGGCGGTGCGACGACTACCGGCTACATGAAGGGAGACTTCCTGGCGAATAACTGAACATGGTAAAATATCCCCGGATACCAAAGTATCCGGGGATATTTCGTTGCGTTTTTGCAAAAAACGTGGTATGATATATAATTGTATTGAAAAATATAAGGAGCATTTCGGCATGACGACCAAGGAATTTCAGCAAAAATCTTCGTTACAGATTTTCCTGTCCTATTTCAGACCCCATAAGAGACTGTTCATCGCGGACCTTTGCTGCGCGCTGCTGATCTCCGTCATTGACCTGACCTTCCCCTACGTCTCCCGCTGGTGCATGTACGAGCTGCTGCCGAAAAGCGCCTACCGGACCTTCTTCACCGTGATGGCAGTGGTGTGCGTGGCCTTTATGCTGCGGGCGCTGCTGACCTACGTCATCTGCTACTGGGGCCACACCTTTGGCATCCTGGTAGAGGCGGATATCCGGCGGGATCTGTTCCGCCATATGCAGGAGCTCTCCTTCGACTACTTTGACCGCAACCGAACCGGTCAGCTCATGAGCCGACTTACCGCCGACCTCTTTGACATTACGGAGTTGGCCCACCATGGACCGGAGGATATTTTTATCTCAGGTGTCACGATAGTAGGCGCTTTGACCATTATGTTCGCCATTCAGTGGCGGCTGGCCCTGGTCATCGCATTGATTTTGCCGGTGTTTTTCATCGTGGTGTGGAAGTGCCGCGCCTCCATGCAGGAGGCCTCCCGCCGGGTGAAGCAGAAGACCGCCGTCATCAACGCAGATATTGAGTCCGGGCTCTCCGGCATCCGCACCGCGAAGGCCTTTGCCAATGAGCAGGCGGAGCTGGAAAAATTCGAGAGCTCCAATGACAGCTTTAAGACTTCTAAACGCCAGTTTCACAAGGCTATGGGCCGGTTCAACGCGGTGATGGAGTTTTTCCTGTGTATCCTGTCTGTGGCGGTCATTGCCGCCGGCGGCGTGTTTATCATGCAGGGCAAGATGAATACCGTGGATCTCATCACCTTCAGCCTGTATATCACTACGTTTGTCAACCCGATCCGAAAACTCTCCACCTTTGCGGAGCTTTTCGCCAACGGTACCGCCGGCCTGGGCCGGTTTATTGAATTGATGCGGACGGAGCCTGCCATGCAGGACGCACCGGATGCCAAAGTGCTGCAGCGGGTGAAGGGGCGCATCGACGTGGACCACGTCAGCTTCGCCTATCAGGATGACCTGGCGGTACTCCATGACGTGGACCTCCACATCCAGCCCGGTGAGACCGTGGCGGTGGTGGGGCCTTCCGGCGGCGGCAAGTCCACCCTCTGCCAGCTTATTCCCCGGTTTTACGACGTCACCAGCGGCGCTATCCGCATCGACGGCCAGGATGTGCGGCAGGTGACCCAGGAATCTCTGCGGCAGAATGTGGGCGTGGTGCAGCAGGACGTGTTCCTGTTTGCCGCCAGCATTCTGGAGAACATCCGCTACGGCCGCCCCGGCGCCACCGAAGAGGAGGTGGCCCAGGCGGCGAAGCTGGCGGAGATCTACGACGATATCATCGCCATGCCAGACGGTTTCAACACCTATGTGGGCGAGCGGGGCACCCTGCTCTCCGGCGGACAGAAGCAGCGTATCTCCATTGCCCGCATCTTCCTGAAAAATCCCCCGGTGCTGATTCTGGACGAGGCTACCTCCGCACTGGACAGTGTGACGGAAGCGAAATTGCAGGAAACTTTTGAAAAGCTGTCCCAGGGCCGGACCACCATCATCATCGCCCACCGGCTCTCCACCGTCCGGGGTGCCGACCGGATCGCCGTGGTGGAAGATGGCCGCATTGCGGAGCTGGGCAGCCACGAGGAACTGATGGCGAAGGACGGTGCCTACGCCGCTCTGGTGCGGACACAGGAGCTGCGCCATGGATAAGTCAAGACTGTTGGATAAGGTGGGAGCCATCGGTGACGACCGCCTGTTGCTGGCGAAGGTTCTGGACCGAGCGGAGCAGGCGCAAAGCCGCAACATTCCCGCCGCCACTGATTTTTTAAGCCCTCAGCAGCAGATGGTGACGCTGGACCTGTTGCAGCTGGCGGGTATCCCGGAGACAGGGGGCGCGCGGCTGGGCGGCTATAAGGGCGCGGAGCGAAACATCTTCCTGTTTCTGCCGGACTGGCTGGCCCCCGAAGACGCGGAGAGCCAGAGCCCTATTCGCTGCCTGCGGGCCACCTTTCGGGAGGAGGAAAAGCTGACCCACCGGGACTTTCTGGGCAGTCTCATGGGGATGGGCATCGTCCGGGAGAAGGTGGGGGATATTTTAGTCGGCCCCAACAGCGCTGACTTGCTGGTGTTGGACACCGTGGCGGACTTCCTGCTGCAAAGCTGGTCCTCCGCCGGACGGGCGAAGCTCACTGTCACAGAAATTGACCCTGCCCACATCCACATCCCCCAGGTCCAGTGCCAGGAGATTCGGGACACCGTTTCCTCCCTGCGGCTGGATGCGGTGGTCTCTACGGGTTTCCGCATGGCCCGGGGAAAGGCCACCGACCTGGTTGCCTCGGGGCGGGTGCAGGTGAACTGGCGGGAGTGCACGAAGCCGGACAAGCTGCTAATCCAGGGGGATACCGTATCCGCCCGGGGCTTTGGAAAATTTGAACTGACAGAGGTGGGCGGTGTCACTAAAAAAGGTCGTACCGCCATCGTGCTGAAACGATACATGTAAGGAGGAATATCATGGATCAAAAGCAGATCGACCGCATTAACGAACTGGCCCGGAAGGCAAAGACTCCCGAGGGCCTGACGGAGTGGGAGCAGGCCGAACGGGCGGCTCTCCGCCGGGAGTATATCGACTCCGTGCTGGGCAGTCTCCAGAGCCAGTTGGACAATACCTATGTCGTGGACGAAAAAGGTAACAAGAAAAAGCTGGAGAAAAAGGACTAAAGGCAAGGACTCTGCCACCGGCAGAGTCCTTGCCCTTTATTGGAATCCTGTTCCTGCTGCTTATTCGTCTTTCACGTCCCGGTATTCCACATCCACCGCGTTTTTTTCCGCATTGGCGGCTTTTTCCGTCTGACGAACCGCTTTGCCCACCTGCCCGGTGATCCACAGGTCACTGAGACCGTCATACAGCAGGAAGGCACCCAGCAGCCGTACCACCGTGGTGAATGCCTGGAAGGGGCAGATGACCAGAACGACACCCAACACCAGCGTCACCAGACCCAGCACCAGCGCCGCCGTCCAGCGGGGGGAGCTGTTTTTCCGCAGGGTCAGGGCGTCTCCCACATCGCCAAAGCCGTGGAAGCAGATCAGTACGCCCACGATGCGGGGGATGACCACGGTTACCAGCGTGGGCCGGGCCATCAGCCAAAGCCCTACTGCCGCTAGGATCACACCGGTGATGAGGTGCAGCGCCGCGTACAGGCTGCCATCCCGGTGGCGCAGGAACACCAGGATATCCGCCAGTCCGCACAGCACCAGGATCAGCCCCAGAGTAAAGCACAGCAGATTCGTGGAGAGCTCCGGCCAGACCAGCAACACCAGTCCCAGCAAAGCGTATAGCGCGGCGGACAGGAGGGCATTGGTTTTCATGCGTTTGAGCAGATCGTTCATGGATGTTTCCTCCATTTCAACACATTCTAATGTTAGTATACACGTTTTTCACTGTTTGTGAAGCCTTTTGCAGCGTCTTGCTTTTTACGCACGGGCGTGGTATGATGGGAAACCGAAAATCATTCTCAAATTAAGGAGAGCGACCAAGTGAAAAGATTACTGCTCCTGCTGTTGCCTGTTTTGCTGCTGACTGCTTGTGGTCAGACGGCTCCGACTCCCGAGACGGGCCGCTTACAGATCGTGACCACGGTGTTTCCGGCCTATGACTTTGCCCGGGCCGCCGCGGGAGAACTGGCGGATGTGACGCTGCTGCTGCCGCCGGGGACCGAGAGTCATTCTTACGAGCCGACGCCGGCGGATATCCTGGCGGTGCGGGACTGCGACCTGTTCATCTATCTGGGCGGCGAGTCCGACGCCTGGGTGGAGACCATCCTTTCTGCCATTGAACCTCGGGGAGAACAACTCCGTATGATCGACTGCGTTCCCCTGCTGGAAGAGGAAACCGTAGAAGGAATGCAGGCCGAAATTGGCCATAACCACGAGGAGGAACATCACGACCATGGCGAAGGCAAAGTAACGGGCCTGGACGAGCATGTCTGGACTGCCCCCGCCAATGCCGCCGCTATTACCTTGGCGGTAGGAGAGTGCCTGGCGGAACTGGATGCCGACCACGCTGAAACCTATCGGACGTGCGCCTCCGACTATGCGGAGAAGCTGAAGGCGCTGGACGGGGAATTCGCAGCCTTTTTCGGAACGGAGCGAAAGCCCATGGTGTTTGGCGACCGCTTCCCCCTGCGGTATTTCGCTGCGGCGTATGATTTGGAATATTATGCGGCGTTCCCCGGCTGCGGGACCCAGACGGAGCCCTCCGCAGCCACCATTGCTTTCCTGACGGAGAAAGTGCGGCGGGAGCAGATCCCGGTGGTGTGGTATATCGAGTTTTCCAACCATCTGGTGGCGGACAGCATTGCGGAAGCGGCGGGAACGGAGACGGCCATGTTCCACACCTGCCATAATGTCTCACCCCAAGAACTGGAGGACGGCGCGACATACCTTTCGCTGATGAAGGGAAATCTGGAGACATTGCGAAAATATATGAAGTGAAACAGACAGCAAAAAAGGACACCAAGCGGTGTCCTTTTACAGGGAGTGAGGATATTTTTTTGGACTTATTTGAGGTATTTCCTGAATTTCTCTGTCTCAATATCAATGGAAAAAGTGGGGCCAAAAATGTCTTCCTCTACAATCCCGATAGCAGATGTAGAATCGATCAGCTCACCTGAGTTTGTCTCAAAAACTTGGATTTCAATCTCATCATCATTCGGATATGCGCGCAGCAGAGTAATCAAATCGCCAACTTTCATTTTGTTATTCCTCCGTATTCATTACTTGGCACAGGCCCAAGCTGCGCCGGTATTCCAGCGGACTCATCCAATTGAGGGACTCTTTGATGCGGTCCTCATTGTACCAATGAAGGTACGTATCTAATCTTTCTATAAATTCCTCAATGGAGACGCCATTCCAAGAACGATCATAGAACATTTCGTTTTTTAGACGGCCAAAGAAGCCTTCGCACGCTGAGTTGTCTGGAGAGCAGCCTTTCTTGGACATAGATCTAATCAAGCCGGCAGAATCCATTCGCTCAATCCACCCTGGCCATCTATAATGACATCCTCTATCCGAATGGATAATGGGATGCTCACCGTTCTTTAAATCTGCAATTGCTGCATCAAGCATGGAGTTCACTAATTCTGAAGACGGGGATACCCCTATTGTCCAGGTAACCGCTAAGCCGTCAAAACAATCAATAATTGGTGAAAGATACACTTTTCCTGCGGGTATACTAAACTCTGTTATATCTGTGAGCCATTTTTCATTTGGCTGCTCTGCATGGAAGTTACGATTAACAATATTTGCGACTTCTGGGCTGATTTCTCCAATATAGGAGCTGTATTTTTTGCGTTTAATGCTACGCACTACTAAACCTTCTTCGCTCATCAGCCGCCGTATTACCTTTTCTGAAACTGTCACACCATTTTTCTTTAAGAGAGCATGTATGCGACGATATCCATAGCAACCACCCACTGCAGTAAACAAATTGCTGAGGTCCGTGCGAAGTTTAGAGTATTTATCTGGTTCACGAATGCGCTTTGCTTGATAACAATAACTGCTTTTTGAGATTTTTAAAGCCGTAAGAAGTTCGTTCAGCCGATACTTATCTCTAAGGGCACCAATCAATTCGGCTTTCTCGTGATTAGTCAATGTTTTAAGATTGATGCCCTGGTCTTTTTTTAAGATTTCACCCGCTTTTTCAAGAATATCCCGTTCCAATTGAAGCCGGTATACATCTCGTTTCAATTCTTGTAAAAGCTGTTCCTGTTCAGTCACTTCCTGTTGTAGAGACTTTAATTCAGCACGCAAGGCATCTTCGGCTTGGAATCCGTCTTTTGCCTTTTGGGAGTTTGTATTTCGAGGCATGGCAGCGTTTTTCCCTCCACCAAGCAGTTGCTTTTTCCACTCGTAAAGAGTGATTCGACTTACACCATGCGCCTCAGCAACTTCTTTTGCTGATCCTACACGAGCACATAGGTCTATAACAGCCTGCTCCTTTTTTTCTTGAGGAAATTCTACCATCGCCCCACCAGAGACGCAATATTTTTTGCGGTCAGGAAATGCTTCATTTAGCCATCGCTTAAAAGTGGTTTTTCCGGGATAGCCGAGCATATTTACGGTCAAGGTAATGCTTCGGCCATGTTCTTGATAAAACTGTAGTGCGGTTTGTTTCTGATCTTCTGTATACTTTTCACTTCGCAAGCTTTTTTGATGTAAATCCCCTGTAGATTCGTACTCCTCAAACCATTTGACAAGCATGTGGCGATCTGGATATCCCAATTCTCGGATGACTGCACCAGCCTTGTGATAGTATTTTATATAAAGTTTGACTGCCGCCATTCGCTGCTCATAGGTGTACATGCGGAACCTCCTGTAGCCTTATTTGGTCCAAGATTTTGTCCGCATCCCCGAATGGCTAATTCCGCCCGGCGCTAACATTTTGTTGATATTGATAGATTTTCTTTGTGAAATGGC
>OBLI01004323.1_pt1 | contig 10232 bp, 6 predicted proteins | sample 1519701 | NCBI WGS metagenome assembly OBLI01 (sample SAMEA3663005, study PRJEB22513) | pig gut metagenome | biome: pig gut; feature: pig-associated habitat; material: faeces | place: France | collected 2012 | reverse complement strand
TTTGCAGCCCTGTCTCTTCTGTAGCCCCACCAATTAAAACAAATAAATTGGTTAAGAACACAAGGGCTACATAAATTTTACCCCAGAAAACAGCATTTGGTTTTCTGTTGGCAAACGAATAAACTGTAAATCCTGCAACAGCTAATAGGAATAATCCTGTAACTATATCTACTGCTCCCAAACAGAAATTTCCAGCGTAATCTGCGGCATTAAATGTAGCTATCGGATAAATAGCACTGATTAGTCCACCTACTATAATAGCAAAGAAGAAGAAGGATAGCCATCCGTGGATCTCAGTGTTTGCTTTCAACCATTCACTAGTTATTTCTATCGGTTGGCTATTATTAACGTGTTGAGTATCTTCGTCATGTTCACTAACACTGGTTGCAGTGTCCTCTTCTTTTATGTTTTCTTTTACTACTTGTTCCTTGACTGGTCGCCAGTTGTTAATTGGATAGTTTGTTAAATCTGTATGTTGATCTTTATTAGCCACATACTGATCGTCTATTGCTAAGAAAGTATATTGATATTGGAAATAATAATCTTGAAACAGATTATTCAATACATTCACTAGAGACCCACTTCCATTTCCGCTATTAACAATACGATATGCGGAGTTATTACAAGTGTTTATATCGGGCTTTTGTTCAATCAAAACATCGTATTCAGCTTTCGAGACAGAACCTAAACATGAACTAACAACATCTTTTCTGTTCTGTGCTAAGGCTGATATTACATCAAAAATTATACCTTGCAAAGATTCTCCAGGAATATCCATTCCATAAGGAATATTGAGATAAGCGGTAAGATTATCTCCAAATCGATTTGGTATCATTTTACTTACAACAAGCATGATGCCGGTCTTAGCAGGAGACAATAAAACGATAGAAGTACCTGATGTTTTATCAAATAGCTTGTCATAACATGTTCTTACATCCATGACATGATTTAACCATTCCGCTTCTCGATTAGAAGCGTAAATCATCTCACGTCCACCTGAACAATGGAAACAAGCGGTTTCTATGCGACCTTTCATATTTACTCTATTGATTATTTAGTATGGGTGATTTTCAAAAGATGCTTGGAGTTATCTATTTCTATTTTTCCGAGTCTTGCAAGAACAGATTGACCAAGTAACAAAGGAGCTTTTTGATTACGAACTACAGAAGCACGAACATTCTCAAGTTTAAGACCTCCGAAGTCAACTTGACGAATGTTTATAATTGTTCCTTCACTTACATTACCATTAGCATCTTGGAAATACTGACTTCCTACAACATCTTTTTTGTCAAGATAGCCATTTTTCATCATAAATGTTGCTTCTACCATAGACAACGACACCGTAGATGCTCCAGTATCAAAGACAAAGTATAAAGGCAAGTCATTTATCTTGCATTTGACATTACAGATGCCGTTTTCCTTGGTGAAAGGAACTTCTGTTGTTACCTCCTCCCCTAATATTTGAGAATCATTACCTTTCTCAAACTTTGATTTTAGAGAAGATTCAAACTTTTCTAACAGAGTCTTGAACTCATCAGTTTCTCTGAGAAAGTCCATGTCATGATCTAAGCGAATATGAGCAAATCGATTATAGCCTAATTCAAGACATTTTTCCAAATACTCCAGAGCTTTATCTCTATTCTTCATTCGAGAATAAAGACATGCAGCATCGTAATAGTTGCCTTTTTTATCTTCGTTGCGAGCTATGATTGTATCAATAGCTGCTATTGCTTTTTCTGTTTCGCCTAATCCTTGATAGGCATAATGTAAGCATTCGTACTTTTCAGGAGAATCTTCAATTTCAATGACCTTTGTAAAGTCAGCCTTTGCAAGTTCTTCTTTTCCTTGTCGTGAATATACATCACCACGAGAAACATAAGAATACGAATATTCTGGATCAAGAGTAATGGCTAATGTAAAATCTTCAATAGCACCCTCATCATCACCAGAAAGAGATTTAAACCAACCTCGTCTATAATAACCGAAGCCATATTCAGGATATAAAGCCTGATGCTTATCCCATTCGGCTATGGCTTGTTTAGGATTTCCCATCTCATAATAAACGTTGGCTTTGAATGGTATATATTGAGCTTTTGTAGAGTCAAGTTCTATAGCCTGATTAATATGCGCTAAAGCATTTTCATAGTCGCCGAGCTCATAGTAACATTGTGCGATACGACGCAGATTCATATCATCAGCATCTTTGCGGTGTGCTTCCTCATAAAAAGGTATAGCTTTATCGTATTCTTCATTATGCTCATGCATAACACCTATACAATATGGCCAATATGCATTATTCGGATTCTTTGTACTTTGAATCTTCATTTTTGACTTTAACATCCCAAATGCAGGTTCTTTGAGTTCTTGCATAAGCGAGAAGGCTTTATTGTCCCCATCTAATGATAATGCTTTAATAATGTCATCAGTAGCTTCAGGCCATTTTTCTTTTCCCATATATGCCTCTGCTCGGAAAGAATATGCAGATGAATAATCGTTATAGAGATTTGCTACATACGAAAATTGTTCTATAGCTTCATCCCATAATTTTTGGGCATTACGATTTCGTCCAATGCCCATGTAGCCCATAACTCCACCTTGATTGAGTTTTATTAGTTGACGGTAGTCTGCGTCAGCTAAGTCAAACTTTTTCTGTTCATAATAAATTTGAGCACGCTTCTCGTATGCATCATCTTCCTCTGGTGACACCTTTATTGCTGAAGTATAATCAGCAAGAGCTTTTATTGTGTCTTCTAATTCACAATATATTCTTGCTCTTGTTTCGTAAGCGAAGTATATATATTCCTTGTCTTTCTTTGGCAAATTCTTCAATGCGAGATCAGCTGCAGTCAAAGCCCGTCCATATTCCTCTTGGTGACACCTAACCATCGCAATCCAAGAAAAGGCATAACCATTCTTCGGATTATCTTTGATTTCTTTGTTGAGATATTCCAAAGCTTCTTCTGAGTTTTCTTTCTGAATAGCTTCAACACCCCTTTGGTAATTGTAAGAATCTGGTCTTTTAACCTTAGAATCCTGGCTAAAAGATGGTATAAATGCCATTATTGAGATAGCAAAGATCAAAAATCTTTTCATTTTCCTTATACTTTTAATTGACCAATTTATAGAAACCATGTAAAGAAACATCCAATTCGTTGATCGTAGTCATTGGTGTACTTGAAGAGACCTTGATCTTTTAAGTATTTCTTGTAATATATACCGAAATCAAGATTCTTGCTGGCAAAACCAACCTGAGGTTCAATAGATAAAGTTTGTTTATTTACTCCGAAATATTCACCTTCAGCAAAGTTAAACCCGAATGCAGCATTACACCCAATATAAAATTTGCTATATGTGCCAGTCTTAAACAGATTAAATCTCAAACCAACAGGAACTTCGACAGCATGAGCCACTGTTAATACTGCAGAATCGTCCCAATAATAATCTGCATCACTATCTAAATACATTAAATACGAGTATTCTGCTCCAAAAAGGAGATTAACAGGATCACTCCACCTGCCAAATCTAAACTTAATTCCTGTACCAACACCCATTATATCATCAAGGTAATCCAAATGGAAAACATTCCATCCCACCATAAATCGGTTTTTCCACCAAGCTTTATGAGCTGCAACTTTTCTCTGATGTTCGTAGTATGCTTTGTCTGACTTAACTTTATTAATGTAGCGCTTTACCAAGGCTTTAGTATCGTCATCCTTTGCATAGGACATTGCTTCATTCATACTGTAATCCGATGAATAAGTAGAAAGTGAAGCTCCAAGTAATGCGGCTAATCTATTCGACGTAGGATTGTAGTATGAACTTGATGATGAAAGAGTATTAAGATACTTTCTTACTTTTTCAACATCAGAACTTGAAATTACATCATCAAACTCTCTCTTGTCATTTATTGCCTTATAGTGTTGTGCTGGAAGTCCAGACAAAGTTTGATAATTATTGGCATCTTTCAAATACGAATATGCCAAGGTGTAATTATTGGTAGAATAATACCTTTCTCCTTTAAGTATATTGAGTCGATATTTAGCTTGATTAATATATGATGAAGAAGGATAACTTTGAATAAATACATTTAGTTTTTCTTCATCATTGCTGTTCTTGCAGTTGTTCCATTCTATTTCTGCCTGAATATTCTTGATAGCCTTATTAGCATCATCCTTATATGCTAAAATCGAGGAACTTGACAAATATGTGTTATAAGCACTAATGGTATTTTGTTCTTTTGCCTTTTTCCACATATTATAATCCTCTATACGTTTCTTTGCTTGAGAAACGTATTCGCAATTTGGATATTTTGATATGAAGTTCTCTAACGAGCTTATTGTACCAGCATTACATGCATCAATATAAGCCTGATAAATCAGTTGTTTCTGTTTCTTTATTCCAGATTCACAATTTTCTAATAACTCCTTAGCTTTAGAATTATTAGGATCTAATTTAAGCAAGCTATTTAATGTATTTTGAGCCGCCACATAATCGCCTTTGGCAATATAATTTTGAGCATCTGATATTTTCTTTTTTATCATCGTACTCTTATCAAATTGCAGCATAGGCATAGTTCCTGCAAGTACAGAATTTGTACTTGACATTGTTATCATGCCAAGCACAAAGAATAAGATTATGAATTTATTAAACTTCATACCAATTGTCTTTCTACATATTATAGCTATAGGCTTCATTCTCATTCGTGATCAGATAAGTACCGCTGTCAGTAAATGTAATCTTATCTGGCTTAAATGATATAGATTTCAGTTTAACTTCTAAGTTAGTTGGGATGTTACTATAGAAGATTCCGTTTAGACAAATTACAACCAACGCACGATTAGTAACACAAGCATATTTAATATGTCCATATTTATCGCTCGCTTTGTTAAGATTTGATTTGTCCGTTGAATTTGAAGCATATATGTGCTTATCTGTAATGATGACAAAATCTCCATTTTCAGCTATTGAAACACAATAAATGTCTTCTCGGTCGTTATTGAACTGATTTAGTTTCAACTTCATGTCTTCAGGAACAGAGCCATACCATCCATTGCGACCATAAACTATGCAATAATACCCAGAACTTGTTGCCGTAACAGATTTAAAAGTTTCTTTGTTTCCATTCAATTCTTTTATTTTTGCGACAAAAGAGCTATTAAGATTTCCTGTTGTTGCATATCCATTGCCACCATAAACAGCAACACCTGCTCCACTTTCCGTTAAAGCGCCTAATCTGCATTTTTCCCAACCTTTAATGCAGGTTGTCAAATAAGAAAGTCCGGTAGCATTATCAGTGTATGCCCTAGTAGAGCCAGACATGGAAACTCCGTTTTTGGCGTAGGTTTGTGATTGAGTTATATTTATCCTCTTTTCAACGCCACCAGCAGAAAGAACAAAATAGTCAGTACGCTGATTACCTGTATAATTTGCATCAACAGATAATGTAAGTGTATTGCCTTCTTGTTTTAAATGCCCCCAGGAATTAGTATTTGTAGAAATCTTCCAGGTGTTATTAGTGCTTATTGTAATCGATTCCTGTCCACCTTCTGAGGCAAAATACAATTCTGTCTTTGTAACATTTAGATAAGGTGAACTTGAATACGATGAACCTGATTGAGAAACATTAACTTTAATTTCCTGGCTTCCTGATTTAAGCTTGAAATAGTCAGTTCGTGAAGACGAGCTAGAATTGGCATCAACTTTCAGCGTCAATGTATTGCCACTTCTGGTTAAATGTCCCCAACTAGCAGGATTAACAGAGATTGACCATGAAGGTCCAGACACGTTTATTGTTTCAGTTCCGCCATAAGAACTGAAAGACAAGTTCGATTTGGAAACAGAAAGTGTGCTACTAGAAGAAGTTCCTCTGTTAGACGTATTTGAGTTAGAACTAGAGCTATTACTACGAGAAGATGCGACAGGCTTTCCCCCATTATTACATACAGCCAAAAGTTCCTTGGCTTTTGCATTGTTTGGATCAAGTTTCAGAACACCATTCAGATAATTTTTAGCTCCTGAATAATTCCCATTATTGATGCACTCCTGTGCCTTCTTCAGTTTTTCCTTAATCATCGTTGACTTGTCGAATTGACAAATCAATTCTGGGAAATCTGAAGTGTTGGCAAAGGAGACATCGCCGAAACATAATAATGCAACAACGAGTATTGCATGGGAAAGCTTCATATTACTTCATCAGTTCTATTAAATGTAACTCTTTAGATTCCTTTGGATTAAAGGATTTGATAACCTCTATACTCTTATCGATGACAGAGTTTAGATAAGGTATTGTCCAGTTCTCATCATATACATTTCTGTAATAAGAAGTAGCCTTTATCTTATCTATATATGTAAGGGCTTGTTTTTGACCTGTAAACGGATTGCTTAGAGCTTTATCGTTTTGAGCCTCAAAGAAAACGGTTTCAATCTCCTTTGTATATTTACCGTATTCGGTTAATAATACTTTAAGTTGATGAAAGTTTCCTTTTAACTCTGCTGAATACATTTGTTCGAAATTACTAATAGCATTAGCAACTTTTCCAGCATCATATTTATGACGAAGGCAGTCATTAGACAAACGTGCAACTATTGTATCAGCAAAAACTAACCGCTTTTCTAAACGTTTAATAGTAGCTTCCTGAGCTTCTATTCTTTGTTTGTCGTCAAATTGTTTACCTTTGAGAGTATTCTCGGATTCAGTTAACGCCTTGACCTTTTCCTGGAGTTCATTAATCTGTTTTTGAAGTTCTGTAACATCAATAGTTTGGACTTCAACCGATTCTTTGATTTCTTGTGCGTCAACAGAAACGGAGTCTTTTACCTCTCCCTGTGCATAAGTACATATTGGGAGTGTAGCTAAGACAAATAATATAAATATAATTTTTTTCATATTAATCAAATGATGCATTCGAATAGTAATTACCTGCCCTGCTTTCAAGATCGCTTATACTTGAAGCCTTCCCATATACACTTTTTGCATGATTTTTGTATTCTTCAAGCTTATCAGATATGCTTAGCGCGAGATTGTCGTAATCGGTCTGGCTATAATTATAATAAGGACGGAGACGTTCAACCTGACCTGCAAGGTAAGAATAATGAGCTTGTTCCAACCGTGAAGATACCGAATTTAGTTTAGAAACTAAATCAGAACAATTGTTAATAGGTGACATGGAAGCAAATTTTTTGGCTGTCGCAATTCGTTGTTTTGCTGATTCAAGACCATTATATCCGCTAGCAGATGCAGCCTTCTTTGCATCGTAGTAATTAACAATTACATTATGAACCTCATTCAATGATGCGTTTGCATCTCCCTGAATAATAATCTTTTGGTCAGTTGTCTTTAAGGCTTGTAATTCAGAGATGCGAACATATATTTTTTGCAGCTCACCTTCGTTCCATACAGACTTGCTAAACTTTGAGTTGCAAGAAGATACGTAAGTTGGCACATATTGTGATGCAAATGACTCCATCAACTCATTTCTTTCTTGATCAGAAAGGAAAGAGTTAGAAAGCAAAAGATCCAATTCATGTGTGATGCCCACGAAAGTGGTATCTAAAGCAATGTCCGTATTTGCAGATTTTACTTTAGAAATGTCTTTTTTTACAGCATTTATATACTGATTGCTAAACTCTAATTTTCCTGGAGGAGAAACAATCGTTTTATAATATGCCATAACTCCACCTACAGCTAACAGTATTGCTACTACAAGCAAGATAATTTTGATAGGTTTATTCATAATTATAATCCTCCATTTTTCTTTTTCTTAGCGGCTTCCTCTGCAGCTTTCTTCTTGGCAGCTTCATATGCAGCTTTCTTCTTGGCGGCTTCAGCGGCTTTTTTCTTGGCGGCTTCTTCGGCTGCTTTCTTTTTGGCGGCTTCAGCGGCTTTTTTCTTGGCTGCTTCTTCGGCTGCTTTCTTTTTGGCTATCTCATCAGCAAGCTGATTATAATCAGATTGACCATTATTACCTTCATCAATAGCTAATTGCTGTTCATACTTAGCATTAACAGCATCTATCCATTTTTGGATTGTAATAGTGCCATCCTGAGAATAAGATCCTGAAAGAGAACATCCGTTATTAATCATATTTTGCGAGATCTCTTTGATTTTATTAATCTTATCGCAGTTCTCAATATTCACATTCATAATGTCAGAAAAACGATAATTGTTAATCATATCATATAGACCTCTTGTCATTGGGTCTTGATCTAATTGTGCTTTAGCCCACTGGTCATTCTGATTCAAATAATCTAGTATCTGCTGATTAACCTGTTGATCATTTGTCTCTGTTACCTCAGCTTCTTCAACATCATTATTTGAGTTCTGTTGCCATGTCTGGGCTGGTTTATCCTCCTCCCATGGAGGTAATCCAAACTTAAAATGATGAGTATCAATCCAGGCATCAAAAGCAACGCACGCAACCATTAACATTACTGCCGCTAAAGCACCTAAAAAGCCCCACAATCTTTGCTTCCACACAAACCAGGAACTTAATTTAAGCACCTTGTTACCTTGGTAATCTTCATCAAATTCATAACCTTTTAATGGAGAATCATAATTTGAAGGAAGATGTTTTGACTCGATGGTCATTTCACCATAGCTTCCGTTGGAGAGTTCAACTACTGCTTGGGCTTGCTTTACTTTACGGCTAAGTGTAATGTCTAGATCATCAATTAGCAAACTACGTCTCTGCTGAAATACATCATAGTCTGGAGCAGAAACTTTTATAAGAGCTTGACGACATTCTTCTTCTGAGACAAGAATTTCTTGGAAAGTAATGTCTGTATCATTAACTGAAATACGTACACCTTTTTCTATCTTTTCTTGTTTGCGATTTCTAACAGTAAACATTGAAGCAGAAATCTTCTTCATCCATGTTATCTTGACATTTGTCAAATCAATAACTTGTCTTTCGGAAGTTACATTCACTTCTAATTTAATGTTTTCAAAACCGATTCTTGACAAGACTAGAGTAACCTTAGAACCTACATTTACCAATAAAGGGTGATTAAAATCAGAGCCATCAGCAGCATGAATCTTTGTTCCTCTGCCAAGAGCTTGCAAAGATGCATTCGTTGGAGGTACCAAAATAGAAGTCTTAACAATGTCTTTATCTGTAAGGTTCCTGAAATTGTTTGCTGACTCTTTTGTTATAGCCACCTCGTCCTCTTTGTTAAGCAAGAATACAGCCTTATAATCACTATAATAAGGTTGATAGCGATGTTCACCAACAATCTCTTTAAGCGTATAATGTCCTAAAAAACGAACTCCATATAGTTGACCTCTTGAAGCAATATATTGAGCTGCCACCTCTTTTGAAGAGTATTCTTTTGAGAAGAATGATTCGATGTCATCCTTCAAGTCTGACAGATTAGACTGTGACAGGATATTTCGTACATAGTTGTATGCAGACATAATTTCCTCGCCACTGGCTTCAATAGTATTTGGAATATAAATCCATCCACTAAGGAAGTCACCAACACGACCAGAGATTGCTCTAAGTTGAGTTAAGAAACAACCTCCTTCATCGAAAGACATAAATGTCACGATGTTATCTGTCCCTTGCAATCCATTAAAGAGTTTTAGATACTCTCTTATATCTACGACTTTATTTGTCCATTGACCCTTGTTGCATTCAATGGCATTACCCGCACCTTGACTTGCGAGTTTTATTGCGAAACCTAACTTGTTCATTATCTCTTAAATATATTTAGTCCTTTTTGAAGTTTACCATTCTTGAATCCCTTAGAACGTTCAAGCAACTTGCGAACAACATTACCAGCAGGTTTCTCGTCAAAGAGACAATAGTCCTGGAAGCAAACTTGACCAAGAGAGAATGGAACTATTTCCACATTTCCATTATTAATTTCACAGTCTTTGCAAATCTTAACGAGACCATTATAGAAACCTCCGTAGGTTTCAGAAATGTATTCTCTTAAGATACTTGCCAGTTGACCTTTACCTGCTTTAGCCTTATCAACCTTAGTTATCATTAAATAGATAGCATCTGTATCATCTTTGAAAATGCCTGTTCGTTCAATGTAGCGAAGTGCACCATCAAGATATACATTCTGAGTAAGACCTTCATACTTCCTGTCATCTGCACCATACTCAAGCACAAAGAAGTGAATCTTGCGGTTCTTTGTACGATTATCAATCAAAACGCGAGTGAGAGTATCAAGTGCATCCATTTCATCATCACTCATATCCTCATTCGCATCAGACTTATACATAC
>OBLI01004322.1_pt1 | contig 10233 bp, 4 predicted proteins | sample 1519701 | NCBI WGS metagenome assembly OBLI01 (sample SAMEA3663005, study PRJEB22513) | pig gut metagenome | biome: pig gut; feature: pig-associated habitat; material: faeces | place: France | collected 2012 | reverse complement strand
GGTTGATACAAGGAGCATAAGCGATGATGAGTGATGGGCCTGGATAAGCCTCAGCCTCGCGGATGGCCTTGAGGCACTGGGCCTGGTCGGCACCCATGGCCACCTGAGCCACATAGACGTATCCATAGCTGGTGGCAATCATGCCGAGATCCTTCTTGCGGACGCGCTTTCCAGCAGCTGCGAATTTGGCAATGGCGCCGAGAGGAGTAGCCTTTGAGCTCTGGCCACCGGTGTTGGAGTAAACCTCGGTGTCGAGCACAAGGATGTTGACGTCCTCACCACTGGCGATGACGTGGTCGAGACCGCCGTAACCGATGTCGTAGGACGCACCGTCACCACCGATGATCCACTGGCTACGCTTTACAAGGTAGTGGCTGAGTTCGTCAAGTGCAGTGCAGGTTTCGCAACCCTTGGCCTTTCCTTCGGCGATGAAGGGCTTCAGTGCCTCGCAGCGCGCGAAGCATCGGCATCGTCCTTGCCTTCGAGCCAAGCCTGTGCAGCAGCCTTATACTCAGCGGGAGCCTCTTCGCAAGCTACCACCTGCTCAAGCAGTGCCTGGAGGCGTGCACGCATCTTCTTGTTGGCGAGCACCATACCGAGACCGAACTCGCAGAAGTCCTCGAAGAGAGAGTTGGCCCAAGCAGGACCCTGACCCTTGGCGTTGACTGTATAGGGAGTGGAAGGAATGGATCCGGAATAGATGGAAGAACATCCAGTGGCGTTGGCCACCATCTGACGGTCGCCGAAGAGCTGGGAAACGAGCTTCACGTAAGGCGTCTCACCACAACCGGAGCATGCACCGCTGAACTCGAAGAGGGGCTGTGCGAACTGGCTGTTCTTGGGATTCTGCTTGATGTCCACAAGATGCTGCTTGCTGGTGACATTCTTGACAGCGTGTTCCCAGTTTGCGGCTTCGGCACGCTGGGTCTCGAGGGGAACCATCTTGAGGGCGGGACCACCGAGTTTGGGATTGCCAGGACAAACGTCAACACAGTTGCCGCAACCGAGACAGTCAAGCACGCCTACCTGTACACGGAACTTCATGCCCTTCATGGCCACAGGAGCCTTCATTTCGATGGTGGCACCGTTGATTCCGGCAGCTTCCTCGTCCGTCATAACCACAGGACGGATGCAAGCGTGAGGACAAACGAAAGCACACTTGTTGCACTGGATACACTTTTCAGCATCCCAAACAGGAACGAATGCCGAAACACCGCGCTTTTCGTAAGCGGCAGTACCTTGGGGCCAGGTTCCGTCTTCGATGCCCTTGAATGCACTAACGGGAAGGAGGTCGCCGTTCTGGGCGGTAATAGGACGCATGACATTGGTGATGAATTCAGGCTCGTCCTTGGCCTCAGCAACGTCTGCGGGGAGCTGTGCCCATGCGGGATCCACAACGAGTTCCTTGTATTCACCTCCACGGTCAACGGCAGCATAGTTCTTGTCGACCACATCCTGTCCCTTCTTACCGTAGGACTTCACAATGAAGTGCTTCATTTCCTCGACAGCCTGTTCTACAGGGATCACGCCAGTGATACGGAAGAATGCGCTCTGCAGAATGGTGTTGGTACGGTTTCCAAGTCCGATTTCCTGGGCAATCTTGGTGGCGTTGATGTAGTAGCACTTCACCTGCTTCTCGGCAAGCACACGCTTCACATTGTTGGGCAGATTGGCAGCAAGTTCCTCGCCTTCCCAGATAGTGTTGAGCAGGAACGTACCACCCTGCTGGATGCCACGGAGAACATCGTACATGTGGAGGTAAGCCTGCACGTGGCATGCCACGAAGTTAGGCGTGGTGACAAGGTAGGTGGAACGGATAGGAGTGTCACCGAAACGGAGGTGAGAGCAGGTGAAACCTCCAGACTTCTTGGAGTCGTAGGAGAAGTATGCCTGGCAATACTTGTCGGTCGTCTCACCGATGATCTTGATGGAGTTCTTGTTGGCACCTACGGTACCGTCTGCACCGAGGCCGTAGAACTTGGCCTGGAACATACCTTCGCCGCCAAGCGCAATCTCTTCCTTCTTGGGGAGTGAGGTGAAGGTGACATCATCGACGATGCCGATGGTGAAGTGGTTCTTGGGTTCGGGAAGGGCAAGATTCTCGTAAACGGCGAGAATCTGTGCGGGAGTGGTATCGTTGGAGCCGAGACCATAACGTCCGCCGACAATCTGGGGAGCGTCAGGCTGACCATAGAAGGCTTCCTTGACATCGAGGTAGAGGGGCTCTCCGTTTGCACCGGGTTCCTTGGTACGGTCGAGAACAGCAATGCGCTTGCAGGTCTTGGGAACAGCGGCAAGGAGATGCTTGGTGCTGAAGGGACGGTAGAGGTGAACGCTGACGAGTCCGACCTTTTCACCCTGTGCGGTAAGATGGTCGATGGCTTCGCGTGCAGCTTCGGAAGCGCTACCCATGAGCACGATGACGCGGTCGGCATCCTCGGCACCATAATAGCTGAAGAGCTCGTAACGGCGGCCGGTGATTTCGCTGATCTTATGCATATATTCCTCCACTACCTCGGGAACGCTCTCGTAGTAGGGATTGCAGCTTTCGCGATGGGCGAAGAAGGTGTCGGGGTTTTCGGCCATACCGCGTGCAACAGGACGCTCGGGAGTGAGGGCACGCTGACGGAATGCGGCAAGGGCTTCCTGGTCAACCAGCGGAGAGAGTTGTTCGGTCTCGAGCATCTCAATCTTCTGGATTTCGTGGGATGTACGGAAACCGTCGAAGAAGTTGACGAAGGGAACGCGGCTCTTGATGGCAGCGAGGTGTGCCACACCTGCGAGGTCCATAACCTCCTGTACGCTGCCTTCGGCCAGCATGGCGAAACCGGTCTGACGGGTGGACATGACGTCCTGATGATCGCCGAAGATACAGAGGCTGTGACTGGCAAGCGTACGTGCGGAAACATGGAACACACAGGGAAGGAATTCACCTGCTATCTTGTACATGTTGGGGATCATAAGGAGCAAGCCCTGTGAGGCAGTGAAGGTGGTGGTAAGGGCACCTGCCTGAAGAGAGCCGTGAACGGCACCGGCTGCACCGCCTTCCGACTGCATTTCCTGTACAAGGACCGTTTCTCCGAACATGTTCTTCCGACCTTGTGCAGCCCACTCGTCAACGTATTCTGCCATTGTCGAAGAGGGAGTGATGGGGTAGATGGCTGCCACCTCGCTGAACATATATGCAATATGCGCAGCGGCCTGGTTACCATCACAGGTAATAAATTTCTTAGCCATAACTTGTTATTAAGAAAATTATTTAAGGAGGCATCCCCGTCCGGGGCTGTTTTCAAGCCATGGATCACGGATGCCGCCGTTATTTATAAAAAATTATACTGATGAAGTGGTGAAATATCTCTCCGCTGTTTCCGGTATAAAAGTCGTGGTCCTTTTTCCGTGCATCAGAAAAGGAATCCGAAGAGCCAGAGAGGAATTTCGTTGTCGGCACGTCCGAGATCGGTATTGTAGCGTGCCACGATGGATCCGGCATCCGTCTTCACCCGCTTGTAGCGGTCGCAGACACAGATGTCGACATTGCTGTTTACGCGATAGGTACCTTCGCGCTTGCCCTTGTTGACGGTATGGTGACGCCAGAGAGAGTTGACAAAGAAGGTCTCCATGGTCTGCTGCTCATTGACATAGGGGCAGTAGATGGAGTAGATGAGGTTGGTGTTATGCAGAAGCACAGCGGCGGGCTTCTTGGGGAACTGTTCGCCTTCCTTGTAGATGAGGTTGATGAGACGTGCCTCTTCAAGATACTTGAGATAGTTCATCACCGTGGCGCGCGATGTGCCGATCTCTTCCGCCAGACGGCTAACATTGGGAGCGGGCGATTCGCTAATGGCAAGAAGATAGAGCAACTTCTTGATCTTTTCAAGGTATTTGAGTTCAATCTGCTTGATGAAGAGGATATCTACCTCTATCATCATATTCATTGCCTTAAGAAGCGCCTCGGTGAAATTGCGTCCTTCGAGGAAGAAGGGATAGTAGCCATGATGGATGTAGTTGTTGAAGTGTTCCATCGGATTCACCTTCTGGCGGATTTGCTTGGCAATGTTCTTGTGGTCTTCAAGCAGTTCCTTGAGGGTATATGCACGGAAGTTCTCACCGGTCTGCAGGTTGACATACTCACGGAAAGAGAATCCGTGCAGCCAATACTGCCGCGAGATGGTGTTAAGTTCGGTGTGGTCGTTTTCGCCTCCACGCACAGAAGTGGTGGTATAAACGATGCGGAGATAGGGATACTTCTCGTAGCACTCGATGAGTTGCTCGCGCCAATTGGGGATTTTGAAGGCCTGGTCAACCAGGAGGATCTGACCTCCGGACTTTACGAAGTCTCCTGCGAAATCAACAAGTTTCCGTCCTTGGAAATAGAACGAGTTCATGTTGATGTAGAGGCACTGACGCAGACGTGTCTGGAAATTTTCCTTGGCGTACTGCAACAGGAATGACGTTCTTCCGACGCCACGGGGGCCTCGGATACCAATGAGCCGGTAGCTCCAGTCGACGTTGTCCATCAGCGCACGGCGTACAGGGACGCTGACGTGCTCAATCTGATAGGCGTGCGACTGAAAGAACGACTCCATGATACTTGCTTTGTTTGTTTGAAAAGTGGTGTGACTGCTGTCGCCTCCAAATGAATCCATAGGGAAGTATTTTTATGGTTTGATTAATTCCTGGGGGGGTCTGTGGATAGTGGGGGGAGATGAAGCCATAGGGCCACAGAAAGGTCTGAAGGGAGCAAGGGCACACTTCTGTGACGATATTAGCCCTTATTCGTGGCAAAATTACAAAGAAGTTTTCAATTGTAAAGTACAAATATCAACAAATCTGCACGAAATGCACGTTTTTTACCGGTATAGAATGCAAAAAGGCTGATTTCATACAGCAGGGATTTCTATGGAAGCTTCTTCTGAACAGCTCACAAAGCATGGTGTAGACTTACGTAGACTCTGCCCGGAATCTGCCGGAACTCTGCATCTCCTGTCCGGATTTGATGTTGTATCGTTCTGCTAAGCACAGTCCCGAAATTGCAAAAAGCGGCTACATTCTTCACAGAAAAAAAAGAAACAATGGGCCGAAAACATTCATTTGTCCTACAAATTCCAGGGCACCAGAAAAATCCTGTGCCAGCAGGAAAAGCAGGAACAGGAATCAACGTTTTCGCTAAGCCAAATGGGTAGCGTTCAACCTTGCTTGAATACGTTGCCATGGCAAGAAAACAGCGGTATTTATACCAAGTCTTATTTGTCTACAATAGAAGACACCTGTGCCATAGAATCCACCTTGAATGCTTTGCCAACGAGCCATCCGGAAAACGCCAAACAGCCCGACAGTTTTATATTGTATCTGACACGGAATCACAAGGAAATGCAGGATATCGAGGTCCCCAAAAGAGGGAAAAACAAGATGAACAACACGGAAAGTGCAGGAAGAATCCTACACCCGAGTTGAATCCTACACCCTATCCTTCACCCGAAATCCCCAATAAATAAAGGGAATTTCAAGGATTGGTGTAGGAATGTAGGAGAAAAACACAAAACTTTTTCTGGAGGGATACGCTTCGGAAATGCAAAAACATCGGACTTCTTTGCATCAAACCTCCGTACTTTCGAGGCAAAACATCGGAACTTTACCCTCAGGAAGTCCGATGTTTTTGATTTTCCGTAAGAAATTGTTTTTTTGTCATCGCGGAGTCTTGCACGACATTCCCCTTGGCATGAAGTCTCTGGCACCCGTTGTGTCTGGGAATGTTCCGGAAACATCTGGAATCGATGGGAGACGCATGGAATCGGCGGCTACGGGCCTTTATAGGTGGATGTCAGCAAAACGGAAGAATCTACAGCAACCTTTATGGTAGGGGCATTCGGAGGAACGTCCAAGGTTTCCCGTCAGCATAGGCATCAGAAGGGTGCGGGACTTCAGTCCTTCCGGACGGCACGCGTCACCTGTTCTATCTGCTGCAGATGCGCACAGACATTCTGGACATCCTGGACATCATAAACACTGATGCACAATTCGCCTTGGAAGATTCCGTCCTTCGCCTTGATTTCAATGCCCCTCAAGTCAAGGCTTTGGAAGGTGACAAGTACATTTGATATGTTCTGCAGCACTCCCTTGGCATCACGACCTTCTATATAAATATATGAGTCGAAGGTCATCTTGCGATGCATGTCCCAGTCAACGGCCACGATGTTCTGTCCGAAACTGGTTTTGAACTTCAACGCATGTTCACAGTCGCGGCGGTGAATTTCGAGTTCCTCTTTCTGATTGATGTATCCGAACACTTCATCCCCAGGAATAGGACGGCAGTGGCTGCAGAGCACACACTTGGGCAGAGAGGTTTCGTCAAGCAGAAGAGTCTGCGAACGATTCAGGGCTTTTGCGAAATCCTGTATGTTTCCCTCCACGCGGATAGTCTCGTTCACCTTGGGTTTGATGAACGGCACATACCTTCGCCATCCCTTGCTGCGCACCTTTGTCTTCTTGCCCTTGAGCATGTTCAGGTCCGCATCTCCAAGCACAATTTTCCCCTTTCCTACTGAAAGATAAAGTTCATCGGGACGTGTAAAATGGTGAAAGACATAAAGTTTGTTGATATGCGAAGTGTTGGGGTCGTAGTCGTGACTGCGCAGAAATTCGGTCACCATCTGCTCTCCCTCACGCTGTTTCTCACGGTCCATCCTTCGCAGGAAAGCCGATATTTTCCCTTTTGCCTTTGCTGTGGTGACATACCCGAGCCATTCGGGAATGATGTTGTTCTCGTTTCCCGTGATAATCTGCACCTGGTCACCGCTCTGCAGCCGGTACGAGAGGGGCACGAGGTGGTGGTTTACCTTGGCACTGAGGCAGTGACTTCCGACGAAAGTATGGATGGCAAAAGCGAAATCGAGGACACTGGCACCCTGCGGCAGGGTGACGATGTCGCCTTTGGGGGAGAAGACGTTGATTTCAGAGACGAAAAGATTGAGCTTGATGGTGTCGAGAAGGTCAAGCGTGTCAGGCTGCGGGTCGTCAAGAATCTGCTTGATGCTGTTCACCCATGAGTCGAGTTCGTTCTCGTCGTATCCCGCCCCTTGGTCCTTGTATTTCCAGTGTGCGGCAAATCCTTGCTCAGCGATGTCATCCATACGGTCGCTGCGTATCTGCACTTCAATCCATTCTCCCTGTTTCGACATGAAGGTGTTGTGCAGTGCCTGGTAGCCGTTGGCCTTTGGCACGGCCAGCCAGTCGCGGAAACGGGTGGGATGTGGCGTATAAATCTGTGTGAGTGCTGCATAGATGGCATAGCATTCCGCAATCTCCTGCCTACGGTCCTTCGGTGTGAAGATGATACGTACGGCGAGAATGTCGAAGACCTCTTCGAAAGGCACCTTCTTGCGTACCATTTTCTGCCAGATGGAGAAAGGGCTTTTCACCCTGGCCTTCAGGGTGTATGTCACTCCCATGGCATCGAGAGCCTGGCAGATGGCAGGAGTGAAGTCGCGGATGGCATCGTCGCGCTCCATTTTCGACTCATGGAGTTTGTCGTTCACCATCTTGTATTCCTCCGGATGCTCGTACTTGAAGGATAGATTTTCAAGTTCCGTCTTGATGCGGTTCAGTCCGAGTCTGTCGGCAAGTGGGGCGTAGATGAAAAGCGTCTCGCCCACGATTTTCATCTGCTTGCGTTGCGGCATGGAAGCCAGAGTCCGCATATTGTGCAGGCGGTCGGCAATCTTGACGAGTATGACACGGATGTCATCGCTCATAGTGAGCAGTATTTTCTTGAAGGTTTCGGCTTGGGGGCTTCCCTTGTCGGCAAAGATTCCGCTCTCCACCTTGGTGACTCCTTCCACGATGTTGGCGATTTTCTCGCCGAAGATGTTGGCGATGTCATTGCGATTGTATTCGGTGTCTTCAACGACATCGTGCAGGAGTGCCGCACAGATGGTGGTACTGCCAAGTCCGATTTCCTCACTGCAGATGCGTGCCACAGCCAGCGGATGCATGATATATGGTTCTCCGCTACGGCGTCGCACCCCTCTGTGCGCAGCCTTCGCAAAGTTGAATGCACGGGTAATGAGTTCTATCTTGCCACGATGGTTCGACGACATGTAACCCTCCTTCAACTTCTCGAACGCCTCCTGTATCATCTTCTCCTCGCGCTGTTCCTGCGCTGTGGTCATCTTCTTTTCCATGGTTTCAGAAATATTGCGGAACGCCGTTGCTCCGCTCCAATGGGTAAATATGGTGACAAATGGGCTTTTCTTCCACAATGTGTAAATCCGGATAACCGCCCAAAGCCACATATAGGTGAGTGCTATAATACCGCCTGCCTTTCATCCCGCTCCCTGCAGAAAGGATGCGTCGGCACATACGGAAAACTTATAGAACCCACCTATACGGAACGTTGATGTCATCTGACACGGATTTTCTTTCCGGCACGGATATTTGAGCCTGTTATGCCGTTCAGACGTTTGAGTTTTGCCACGGTCGTGCCGTTGCGTCGTGCAATGGCTCCTAGCGTGTCGCCTTTTCGGATGGTGACTGTGCGTGCCGAACTGCGCGAACGCTTGCTGCGGCTCTTGCTGTACTTGCTCCTTGAGGCCGACTGTCCTCCGTTTCCGGAACGTACAACAGGCACATACTGGTCGTTGACGGCTACATTCGAACGGCGCGGAAGCAGTTCGGCAGCACGATAATTGTAGATGCTGTCGCCCATTTCCATAAAGCGGGAGACGGCAGAAGTAGGCAGACGCAGGGCACAGGAATTCCAATATCCCGGCACGATGTCCTGGCGGTATTGCGGATTCAGTGCCTTCAGCGCGTCAAGTTCCACGTTGCAGACTTCTGCCACCTGCTGCAAATGGATGTCGCGGTTCAGCATGACGGTATCGGTGTCGATGTGCATCTTTGTCTGCATGGGCACGATGCCATGCAGGCAATAGTTGTTCATCACATAGTTGGCTGCTATGAATGCCGGCACATACCCACGGGTTTCGCGAGGCAGATAAGGATAGATTTGCCAATAGTCCTTGGTGTTTCCTCCGGCACGTTGGATGGCCTTGTTCACATTGTTCGGACCACAGTTGTATGCCGCAAGTGCCAATGTCCAATCGCCGAACTGTGTATAGAGATTCTTCAAGTATGCCGCTGCCGCCCGGCTCGACTTTATGGGGTCGCGGCGCTCATCAACGAGCGAGTTCACCTGGAGTCCGTACTGCTTGCCAGTGTGTATCATGAACTGCCAGAGTCCGACAGCACCTACACGGCTTGTGGCCAACGGGTCGAGTGCACTTTCAATGACAGGCAGATATTTCAGTTCCAACGGGCAACCTTCCATTTCAAGAGCCTCTTCGAAAATGGGCACATAGAAGTTCTGGGCACCGAGCATGTAGCTTACGGAACGGCTCAGACGGCCGGTATACTGATCGATGTACTTACGGACGACATCATTGTATGGCATTTCGATAATGCAGGGCAAACGGCGCAGGCGACGTTCGAACTCCGCAGGATCTACATCTACGGCAGGAGTGGCGGTGCGCGTGGTGTCGAAACTCAGGTATTTCTCGGCGTTCCACTCCTTCAGCTGGCTGTCGACATCAATCATCATGCCTTCGGTCAGTTCTATTCCGGTTTCGGTAGAGTCGGCCACGGTTTCAGGAGCATTGCTGTGCACAACAGGTTCGTCGCCGCCCTCCACATTTTCCTCAACGTCCTCGCTGAATGTTCCGAACTCGTCGTCCTCCTCATCCTCCCCGTCAAGGGTTTCAAGGTCGTCATTTTCATCCTCTTCAATGATGGTATCGTTTGCCGCTGCCATGCTGTCAGCGGCCACATCAGGCGAGAAATGTGCCGCAGTGCCCAGCCCTGCCGTAGCGAGCGACAGGGAAAGAGCCATATAAAGAACTTTTTTCATTGTCAGTATTATATTGGATCGTTGCCGGCAGACGATGTATCGCTGCCGTGTTTTTCATTGTTTTCATCACCAAGCCTTCCCACCATCTCGGAAAACGGTCAAGAAAACCGGGTGGGGCTGAGAGTCAGAAAGTAAGTGTAGCACCAAGTCCATAGCCGGTATTCCCAGAACCGGGAGTTGAGACAGCAGTGGGCGAAAGCTGGAGCGAAAGGTCGTCAGAGATGTCGAAGGCCGAAAGGTGGGCGTCGACATAGGCATCAACCACGGAAAGAAGGTATACACCTACAAAACAGAAGGCTGAAAGGTCGCGCCAACGGCGGAAACGGTCCTTG
>OBLI01004321.1_pt1 | contig 10238 bp, 5 predicted proteins | sample 1519701 | NCBI WGS metagenome assembly OBLI01 (sample SAMEA3663005, study PRJEB22513) | pig gut metagenome | biome: pig gut; feature: pig-associated habitat; material: faeces | place: France | collected 2012 | reverse complement strand
CACGCTTAATCTTGATGCCTGCTTCCACAAAGGGACGTAGCATAATGCCTTGGCCGATAGCAACAACGATGATGTCGCAGGGAATGCGCTGTAAATCCACATCTGCATGGATGGGACGGGCGCGGCCCCAAGCGTCGATGGGACCGATGATTTGGGGCTCTACCCACAGGGCAGACACTTTACCATTTTCATCGGCTTCAATATGATGGGGAGCCTTTAAGCCGTACAGCTCAGCGCCTTCGGCAATAGCACCCTCGATTTCCTCGGGCAGGGCGGTCATATCGTCCTGACGACGACGATAAGCAATAATAACCTTCTTTGCGCCTAAGCGGATGGAGCTGCGGGTGCAGTCCATAGCTACGTTGCCGCCACCGATAACTACAACGGTTTTATCCTTAAAGTCCGGCATCCGGTCTTCGCCAATTTCACGCAGCATTTCTACAGCGCTGATGACGCCCTGGGAGTCCTCGCCGGGAATACCGATTTTTTTATCGGTGTGAGCGCCAATGGCAATGTAAACAGCGTCGAATTCTTCGCGCAGCTTATCAAAGGGAATTTCACCCTCGCCATTACCAATGCGGCTGTTGAGATGAACCTCCACACCGGTGGACAGGATGGCGTCCAAGTCCTCCTGCAGACGTTCGCGGGGGAAGCGATAAGCGGGGATGCCATAGCGCAGCATACCGCCGAGCTTGCTCTTTTCTTCAAAAACAACTGCATGGTGACCCATGAGCTCTAAATAGTAGGCAGCGGATAAGCCACTGGGGCCGCCGCCGATGATAGCCACACGTTTACCGGTGGATTTTTCTTTTTCAGGCACGGGCACGGTGTTGCTGGGAGCATTGTCCACAGCCATGCGCTTTAAGCCGCGAATATTGATGGCAGCATCAATCATGTTGCGGCGGCAGCGGGATTCACAGGGATGCTCGCAAATCAGGCCGCAGGCAGTGGGGAAGGGATTATCCTTGCGAATAAGCTTCACGGCATCAGCATAGCGACCGGCGCCAACCAAAGCGATGTAGCCGGGGATATCCACCTGAGCAGGGCACAGAGCCACGCAGGGGATGGATTGATGCAGATGCACGGAGCATTTGCCCTTCTTGATGTGGTTGATATAGTCTTCGCGGAAGCCCTCTAAGCCGGCCAGGACCATTTTAGCTGCTTCGTAGCCGATGGCACAGTCAGCACTATTGGCTACATTTTCTGCAGTGCTTTGGATCAGGTCAAGGGTTTCCATGGAAGCCTTGCCATCCAGCACCTCTTCCATCAAATTTTGTAATTGGGCCAGACCAACACGGCAGGGAACACATTTGCCACAGGTTTGGGCGTGGCAAACCTTTAAGAAGGAGAGCTGCAAGTCAACAGGGCACAGTCCCGGAGGGCTGGCGATGATGTGTCGCTCTAGGTCTTTATATAAGCGTTCGACCGTCAGTTGAGCCTGGTCAGGGGTTGCTATTTTTAAACGACTCATATTCATCCTCCCAATAAGCATACACTAAATAATAAAATTGGTATACAATATATTATACCTAATAATCGGCAAAACTGCAAGTTGTGAAAGCAGGAATATGTGTATACATCGTAACAGATTAGGGAAAATTGCGTAAAAATTAGTAATCACGAAGGTATTTTGGGGGACTTGTCTTTTTAATTGACCCCAATTGTGTTATACTTAACGTGGGCGAAATCATTCCTATTCTAATGATAAATGGCAATTAAGTTTATTTAGATAGAGGTGCTTCGTAATGAAATTATCCATGGTGCATTTGGTAAGCTTGGTGCTTACCCTGATTCTAACAATGCTGCCGGGCATTATTGCTTCCCGTCGCATTAAGTCTGCCGACGATTACAATGTGGGCGGGCGTAGTGCCGGTGTGGGCATAGTGGCAGGCAGCATTATCGGTACCATTGTAGGTGGTGCGGCCACGGTGGGAACGGCTCAGCTGGGCTTTAAGCTGGGGCTGACCGCCTGGTGGTTCACTCTGGGCAGCGGCATCGCTTTGTTGATTATGGCGGCTTTTTATGCCAAGCCACTGCGTGCCAGTGGTCTGACCACTGTGGCAGAATTTTTAGTAACAAATTATGGCAAGCCCGCCGGTTGGTTGGCCACAGTGAGCTCCTGTGCCGGTATTTTCTTTAGTATCGTAGCCAGTACTCTGACTGCGCTACACCTTGTGGCAGGTATTTTTGGTGTCAATCTTTATATTTCCGCTCTGCTGATCCTTTTGATCACTGCAGGCTTTGTTTTTTTTGGTGGCATTAGCGGTAGCGGCATGGCGGGCATCATGAAGATTGTTTTCGTTTTTGCCAGCATCTTTGTCGGCGGCGTGCTAGCCTTCTTCGAGATGGGCGGCAGTGCCGGACTTACGGCAGCCTTGCCGGCGCACCCCTGGTTTAGTCTTTTTGGTCGCGGTGTGGAGGATGGCCTTTTTAGCCTGTGCTCCATGATTGTGGGCGTCATCTCCACTCAAACCTACGTGCAGGCCCTGTTCAGTGCCAAGGATAGCAAAACGGCAGCTGTGGGCTGTGTTACTGCGGCTTGCGTGGTGATTCCTGTGGGCTTGCCCTCTGTGATGATTGGTATGTTCATGCATGTGCATCATCCCGAAATCAATTCCATTGATGCACTGCCCTTATATCTATCCACCTATCTGCCTGATTGGTTGGGAGGCATTGGTCTGGCAGCCTTGCTGCTCTCTGCGTTGGGCTCCATTGCCGGCTTGGCCTTGGGTATCGGCACGATGATTAGTCGCGATATTATCAGCAAGCTGTGGAGCAGTGCTACTTCTGTTAATTTACTGTGGGCCAGCCGCTTTAGCGTGCTTTTGGCAGCGGCAGCAGCCATCATTTTTGTTTTCTTACATCTGGATTCTTCTGTACTAGAATGGAATTATCTATCCATGGCCTTGAGAGGCAGCGGTATCTTTTTACCACTTACCTTCTGCGTCTTCTTCCCCAACAGGGTACGCGCTTCCATGGGTGTGGCTGCTATGGGCGCTGGCATTTTTGCTGCTCTTTTTTGGAAGCATATCAGTCCCTGGCAGATTAACAGCCTGTTCCCGGCGTTGGTCTATAATTTAATCTTTTTGGCTATAGGCCTGTATTGGGGTAATAAAAAGGCATAGCTGTGGTAGTAGCCACAGGCTGCTTTTCACTGAAAAAATCCTCAGATAAAATAATTTTTAAAGAATAGAATAAAGGAAATATTTCATGAGCAAACGATTTACTCATCTACATGTGCATACGGAATATAGTCTACTGGACGGCGCTTCGAAAATCCATGAGCTTGTGGCCTACGCCAAGGAGCTGGGCATGGATAGCTTGGCTATTACGGACCATGGCGCTATGTATGGTGCGGTGGAATTTTATCAGGAATGCCAGAAGCAGGGCATCAAGCCCATTTTAGGCTGTGAGGTTTATTTAACCACGGGCTCTCACTTCGAAAAGAATAATCGTGGTATGTTCCACTTAATTTTGCTGGCAGAAAACAACACCGGCTACCATAATCTGATGAAGCTGGTGAGCATAGGTCAGGTAGAGGGCTTTTACTACAAGCCCCGCATCGATAAGGATGCTCTGCGGGCTCATAGTGAGGGCCTGATTTGCCTTAGCGCCTGTGTAGCCGGGGAGCTGCCCGTGCTGATTCTCCAAAATAATATGGAGGGGGCGCGGCGCTGCATTCAAGAATATATTGATATTTTTGGCAAGGACAACTATTTTTTGGAGATTCAGGACCACGATTTGCCCGAGGAGCACAAGGTCACTGCGGCCTTGAAGCAGCTGGCTAAGGAGTTCGATTTGGGACTGGTGGCCACCAACGATTTGCACTATGTGCGGCGGGAGGACGCGGCAGCGCAGGATATTCTGCTGTGCATCCAAACAACCAGCACTGTGGATGAGCCGGATCGGATGCGTTTTCCCAACGATAGCTTTTATCTTAAAAGCTATGACGAAATGGCAGAGCGCTTTGGCGATTGTCCTGAGGCCTTAGAAAATCCCAACAAAATTGCCGACCGCTGTTATGTGGAGCTAGAGTTTGGGCATTTGCTGCCCGAATTCCCTGTGCCCGAGGGCTTCGATACAGCCGGCTATTTGCGGCATTTGTGCGAGCAGGCCCTGCCTAAGCGCTACCCTGTGGTAGACGAAACCATTCGTCAGCGCCTAGAGTTTGAGTTAAAAATCATCAACGATATGGGCTATGATGCCTATTTTCTCATTGTCTGGGATTTTATTAACTTCTGTCGGGAAAAGGGCATTCCTGTAGGGCCGGGGCGTGGCAGTGCGGCAGGCAGCGTAGTGGCCTACCTTTTGCACATCACCAATGTGGAGCCGTTGCGCTACCATTTGCTCTTCGAACGCTTTTTGAATCCGGAGCGCGTGAGCATGCCGGATATTGATACGGACTTTTGCTACGTGCGGCGCCAGGAGGTGCTGGACTACGTTGTCCAACGTTATGGCAAGGAGCGCGTAGCGCAAATCATCACCTTTGGTACGCTGCAGGCCAGGGCGGCCGTGCGCGACGTGGGCAAGGCCCTAGGCATGAGCTACGGTGCGGTGGATGAAATCGCCAAGATGATTCCGCGCGAGCTGGGCATCACCCTAGACAAAGCGCTGAACAATAAGGATTTGCGCGAAGCCTACGACACAAGGCCGGAGGTAAAGAAGCTTATCGATTTATCCAAGAGCGTGGAGGGTTTGCCCCGTAATGCAGGAACCCACGCGGCGGGCGTTATCATCGCACCGCGTGACCTAAAGGAGTATGTGCCCCTGCAGCTGGGTGCTGATACTGACGGCATGATTACCCAATACGATAAGGACAAGGTGGAGGAGCTGGGCCTGTTAAAGATGGACTTTTTGGGCCTGCGTACCCTGACCGTTATCGGTGATTGCATTGAATTTATTAAACAAACCACCGGTGAAGTGGTGGATATAGATAATATACCGCTTGAGGACGAAGCAACCTGCGCCATGCTGCGCAGTGGTGATACTACCTGCGTCTTCCAATTGGAATCTGCGGGCATTACCAAGCTAGTGGTGGACCTTGCGCCTACTAGCTTTGAGGATTTGATTCCGCTGGTAGCTCTCTACCGGCCAGGACCCTTAGGTACGGGCATGGCCGAGGATTTTATAGCCGGTCGTCACGGACAACGCACGGCTCAGGTGCTCCATCCATTGATGGAGCCTATTTTAGAGGATACCTATGGCGTCATTTTGTATCAGGAGCAGGTTATGCAAATAACCTCCGCGTTGGCGGGCTTCACGCTCGGCCAGGCGGATATTATGCGCCGCGCCATGGGCAAGAAAAAGGCCTCTGTGCTGGAAAGCATGCGCCAAGACTTCGTCGAAGGCGCGAAGCGCGAGCATAATATCCCCGAGCAGCTAAGTGAACAGATTTTCTCGCTGTTGCAGCATTTCGCTGGCTACGGCTTTAATAAGTCCCATTCCGTCGCTTATGCTCTGGTTGCTTACCAGACAGCTTATTTAAAGGCTCACTGGCGGCCACAGTTTATGGCAGCATTCTTAAACAGCGTTATTGGCGATAGCGATAAGCTGAGCTGGTATATTTCTGTTTGTCGCAATGATAAAATTGATATTTTACCACCGGATGTGAACGAGAGCGGTAATCAATTTACTGTGCACGGCAAGGGTGCTATTCGCTTTGGCTTGGCAGGCATCAAGAGCGTGGGCGAGGCTGCTGTCAACGAAATTATCAATTCTCGTGCTAAGGAAGGACCATTTAGCAGCCTTGCAGATTTTTGCAATCGCGTAAGCATGCGTTTAGTCAATAAACGCGCCTTAGAGCATCTCATCCGTTGCGGCGCTATGGATTCCTTTGGGGCGAAGCGTGCCCAGCTGCTCAGCATTATGGATAGGGCAGCGGAGCAGGGTGCAGCCGCCCAAAGGGATAGAGCCTGCGGCCAGATAGGCCTTTTTGATGAGGAAGACACCTTGGCTGCCACCGAAATTAAGCTGCCGGATCTTGCAGAGCTGCCCAAGGATGTTATCTTACAGAACGAAAAGGAGCTTTTGGGCTTTTACGTAACGGAGCATCCCCTTAGTGCCTATGAAAAGGCTTTGCAGCGTTATATGCCGCTCTATCAATTCGTAGGTGATACAGCGATTAAGGATGGACAACATGTGCAGGTGGCCGGAATTATTTCTGCTTGTACTATTAAAAACACGAAAAAGGGCGACACTATGGCACTTTTGACGCTGGAGGACTTAACTGGTCGCTGCAATGTAATTGTGTTTAGTCGTGTATATCACCAGTATTTGCGCCTAATTCACGAGGATAACATTGTGGCTATCGAGGGCTATTTTAGTGTAGATGAGCGGGAAAGTAAAATTGTGGCTCAAAGTATTGCCGTATTAAGCAATGCAGAGCCCACTAGCGTGCGACTAAAGATTGAGGCTTATTTGGAAAATCCTTTAGTACAAAGAGAGCTTTTGCAGGCCTTCCAAAAATTTCACGGCAATGATGTTGTCTATCTTAAGCTTATGGGCTCCCGTAAAATGGTCAAAACCTCGCCCAACTATTGGGTTGATAGCAGGGCAGAGGGCTTTAAGGAGGCCATGGAAAAGATTTTAGGAAAGGGTTGCTTTGTGTAAAGCACTAGCTATTTTTGGAGTACTTTTTTAGCTAGGCTTTGCCCAATAAAGTCTACATGGAGCTAAATAAACTGTTAAATATGCAACGTTTATGCAAGAATGGTAGAAATAGACTTGCAAGTCTATACTGAAAAATGATACAATATAGAGAGTCATATGTATATAACAATTGCAAGGAGGCTGCAAATGAATATTATAGTATGTATCAAACAAACTCCGGATACCGAAAAAGTAAAATTCAATCCGGAAACTCGCACTCTGCTGCGCGAGGGCGTGGAGAATATTATGAACCCCTTCGATATGCAGGCTTTGGAAACTGCCCTGATTATGAAGGACAAGTTTGGTGGTAAGGTTACCTGTATTTCTATGGGCCTGCCTCAGGCTACCGATGTGCTCAAGGAAGCTTTGGCTATGGGCGCTGATGATGCTGCTTTAATCAGTGACCGCGCTTTGGCTGGCTCCGACACTCTGGCTACCAGCCTGACCTTGGCTGCTGCTATTAAAAAAATTGGCGATTATGATTTGATTCTGTGCGGCAAGCAAGCAGTTGATGGCGACACCGCTCAGGTTGGCCCGGAAATCGCTGAGCATTTGGGATTGCCTCAGATTACTGGCACACTGAAGCTGGACTATGTGGATGAGCGTTTTGTTGCTTATCGCGAAAATGATAACTATTCCGAAACCTTGGCTTGTGCAGCACCCTTGCTGGTTACCGTTAATACCGCTGAAAAAGAGCCCCGCTTTGCTAGCATCAAGGGTAAAATGAAAGCACGTAAGGCTAAGATTCCTACCTGGACCATTGAGGATTTGGGCCTGGCTCCGGAGCAAGTAGGCCTGACCGGCTCTCCCACCAAGGTAAGAAAATCCTTCACCCCGACCCCGCCGGAAATCCACAGCGAAATCATTGCTGAAGAGGATTTAGATGTAGCTGTAGATATGCTTTTTGACAAGCTTGTAAAAGCTGAAATTATTACTCGTTGAGGTGAATATAAATGGCAATGAAAGTAGATAGAGATAAATGTATCGGCTGTGAATCCTGCACCATGGTTTGCCCCGTAGGCGCCATCAGCATGGTTGACGGCAAAGCAATGATTGACGGCGAGCAATGCATTTCCTGCGGCGCTTGCGTAGGCGAATGCCCCGTAGAAGCAATTGCTCCCGAAGCAACTGCTAAGGCTGAGGTTGCTAATAACGAAGGCAAGGATATATGGGTAATTTGCGAGCTGGATAAGAACGACGCTCTGCCGGTTTGCTATGAGCTCATTGGCGCTGCCAATGGCTTGGCTAAAAAGGCCGGCGACCACTGCTGCGCTGTTATTATCGGCAAGGACGTGGCTGAGCTGCCCGCTAAAATGATTGCAGCAGGTGCTGACAAGGTTTATGTAATTGATGGCGCCCAATACACCGATTACCACACCGAATTATATACTGACGCAGTTTGCCAATTGGTAGAGGCTTATAAGCCCTCCGCATTGATGCTGCCCGCTACCATTGATGGTCGCGATTTGGCTCCGCGCATTGCTGCTCGTTTGCACACCGGCCTGTGCGCTGACTGCACTGCAGTTGATATTACTGATGATAAGCTTGTTGCTTGGACTCGTCCTGCTTTGGGCGGCAACATTTATGCAACCATCGTTTGCGACGAGCATCGTCCGCAAATGGGTACCGTTCGTCCCAAGGTTTTCAAGGCTTTGGAGCCCGATGCAAGCCGCACCGGTGAGGTAATTGCCTTCACTCCGGTGGATAGAGTAGAGAATAAAGTAGAAATTCTGAAAAAGGTTCCTAATGCTGGCAGCAACTCCATTAAGCTGGAGGATGCAGAGGTTATTGCAGCTGGTGGCCGTGGCATGGGCAGCCAAGAGAATTTTGATAAGTTGGCTGAGCTGGCAGGACTCTTTGATAAGGGTGCTGTGGCAGGATCTCGTGCAGTTATTGATGCTGGTTGGATGGCTCATTCCCAACAGGTTGGCCAATCCGGTAAGACCGTAACTCCGCATCTGTATTTTGCCTGCGGCATTAGCGGCGCTGTACAGCATATTTCTGGCATGAAGGAATCCGATATTATTATCGCTATTAACAAGGATGCCTCCGCTCCTATCTTCAGCGTGGCTCATTATGGCATCGTGGGCGATGTAAACGTAATTCTGCCCAAGCTAATTGAAAAAATTAAAGCTTACAAAGAATAAGCTAAGCTTATATACTTATAATCACTAGAGGCGTTCTATTTTTAGGATGCCTCTAGAGTTGTTCCCTGAGTAATTATTTATCATATCTAAAATAGGGATTATATTCCCAATAGGAGTTTTGCTATGTGGAAGGTATTATATATCGCTCCCACTGAAGCACAAGCCCAAAGAATCCAGCAATTATTAGCGGAAAGCGGCTTTCTTGTAAAGGTTAAAAGTGCTGGTGGCAAGCATAATAAGGCTTATGAAATCTGCGTTCCTGTATCTGAAGCAGAGGATGCGTATGAGGTTTTGTGCGAGAATAAATTTCAGTGCTGAGGGGGTTCGGTTCTGATGAAGAAAACAAAAATTATTTGCACCATGGGACCAGCTACCGATGATATTTCGTTGCTTACCCAGATGATGCGTTCCGGTATGGATTTAGCTCGCTTCAATTTTTCCCATGGCAGCCACGAGGACCATGGGAAGCGTTTGAGCTTAGTTCGTCAGGCAGCAGCTCGGGCAGGCAAGGTTATTGCTACCATTGCCGATACCAAGGGCCCGGAAATGCGCTTAGGTTTGTTCAAGGATAATAAGGTACAGCTTAGTGAAGGCGATGAGTTTACTCTTACTACGGAGGATTATCTGGGGGACGAGCATAAGGCGCATGTAAATTATGCTGGCCTGCCGGAGGAGCTGACCGTGGGCAGCAGTATTCTATTGGCCGATGGGCTCCTGTCCCTTAAGGTCACTGCTATTACAGGTCCGGAAATTCACACCTTAGTTGTCAACGGTGGTGAGCTTAGCTCCCGTAAGCGTGTAGCCTGCCCAGGTATTGAGCTCAAGCTGCCCTTTTTATCCGAGCAGGACAAGGAGGATATTCTTTTTGCCGCTCAAAATGATATGGATTATGTAGCTGCTTCCTTTGTCCAAAAGGCAGATGACGTTATTGCTATTCGCAAGGTGCTGGAGGAAAAGGGCTATCATATGGGCATTATCTCTAAAATTGAGAATGAGGCCGGTGTCAAGAATATTGATGAGATTATTAATGTTTCCGATGGCATTATGGTAGCCCGTGGTGATTTGGGTGTGGAGATTCCCACTGAGGATGTGCCCATCGTGCAAAAGGAAATTATTTCCCGTTGCAATAAGGCCGGTAAGCCGGTTATCACTGCTACCCAAATGCTGGAGAGTATGATGAACAGCTATCGCGCTACTCGTGCCGAGGCTAGTGACGTCGCCAATTCCATTTTTGATGGCACCGATGTTATTATGCTCAGCGGTGAGACTGCTTCCGGCAAATATCCGTTGGAGGCAGTGCAGACCATGGCTAAGATTGCCGAACGCACGGAGAACGCGTTGGACTATATTACGCTCTTTAAAAAGAAGGGCTTGGCTGAGCGCATTCACTCTACGGACGCCATCAGTCACGCTACCGTGCAGATTGCGACGGAGATTCGCGCC
>OBLI01004320.1_pt1 | contig 10239 bp, 9 predicted proteins | sample 1519701 | NCBI WGS metagenome assembly OBLI01 (sample SAMEA3663005, study PRJEB22513) | pig gut metagenome | biome: pig gut; feature: pig-associated habitat; material: faeces | place: France | collected 2012 | reverse complement strand
CAAAGCTATTAGAAGTAGTACGCACTTCAAGTCACTCCAAATGTCGGATGATCCTTTTATATGTCCCTTCCGTTGTTTGTGGGAGAAAAGAACGCTGAAAATGGGTAACAATCTATAGTCAAAACTACACATTTCTTTTCCACGACGGAAATATTTGGTCGAAATATGCGATTCTTGGCGTATTTTTGTAAATGCTTAACATTCAGGAGTTTACAATCAAAATACCTCATTCATCACTCCCCATTTAACATTCCACACTATAAAACATGCCTAATCGAGGTGCGGAAGATGCCCTTCGGCAGTGCGAAAGACGCCAAACGGTGGCTCGGTTAGGCATGTATTGCAACTCGAAAGATGCCTAACCGCAAACGCAAGTCTCGGTTTTGTCGCTCCACTCGGGTAAAAACGGCGTTTTCGTTCTCTGGTTCATCCGAAATGGTGGACAAACTTTTTAGCCAAATATCCATACATCGCCTGTAGCCTTGGCATTGCTCAATGCTGAGTGTTGCGGGGCTGAGGAGCCTTGCGCAGGGGCGTTTAGAAGAAATGAGCCTCCCTTATTGGCCCTTGCCTGTGGCCCATTCCATACGAAGCTTCGCGCATGGATACAGAAAAGCCCTGCACATCCGATGGAAGTGCAGGGCTTTCTTATGGGTTCACGCCAATGGCGTGGTTGGTGCATTAAGAGTATCTCACGATCTGTCCGGTTCTCACGCGCTGGTTTTTGCGGAATCCGTTCAGGCGGCAGAGCTTGTTGATGTCCACATGGAGCTTGTTGGCAATGCCCTCAAGCGTCTCGCCGTTCTTCACCTTGTAGTAGAGGCGCTCCGGACCGTTCATGGCGTAGTTGATTACCTCGTCGGCCGTCTCGCTGCGTCCCAGTTCGCCACCCTGAACCATGTCGCGGGTGTAACCGCCGTTGCCCACCTTGCCGCGCTCGCGTGTGGCCTCTGCCGACTCGCAGTCGTATGTGTCACGGTTAAACACGTATTGGTCGCCCGTCACATCCTGGTTGCGGAAGTCGAAGAGCAGGGCGGGGTTGAGGGCCACGCCGCACAGACGTGTTTCGAAGTGGAGGTGCGAACCAGTGCTTCGCCCGGTGTTGCCGCCCAGTCCGATGGGTTCGCCTGCGCGCACCACTTGGTTTTCATGAACGATTTGCTTTGAGAGGTGGCCGTAGATGGTCTCCAGGCCGTTGGGGTGACGAATGACGATGTATTTTCCGTATCCGCCAGCGTTGTATTTCACGATGCGAACCTTTCCCGAGAAAGCGGCGCGAATGGTGTCGCCTACATAAACCTTGATGTCGAGGCCCTTGTGCTGGCGGCCCCAACGGGCACCAAAGTTACTGGTCACCACACGACTGGGTGTGGGCATGCAGAAATGGCGTAAGTCGATGGTAAATCTATCGGGGAGTTTGGTGGCACGATGTGCGTATGTGTTGTCCCATTCGTCGCCATAAAGATCGGCGGCGGGAGACTGCATGTTTTCTCTTTCGGCGAACGACTTGACTTCAATGGAGTCGAGCTTCTTTGCTCTTCGGTCGATGGGAGCCTGTCGCGCCAATAGGTCTTGTCCTACCACGGGCTCGGCTGCCAGTGCGAATAATAGTGATAGCGTTATAGTCTTTATTGTTCTTTTCAGCGTCATGTGCTTCGTTTTGCGATTAGGTTCAGATCTTTCGAAATGCAAGAAACGTTTGCCTTGCATGTCGTCATTGAATGTTAGGTGGATCAATGAATTATCAAAAGATGGTGCAAAGGTAATAAAAAAATCTGTAATGAGATTGTTACATTAACAGTTTTTGCTCAGAAATTAACATAAAAACGGTGTTTTTCCCTGTCTGTTAACATTTGTAATGTGCTAATTTGCCAACATTTAACGAAATGCGGCTCACTTTTTGATGTAATGCGACGGTGTGTATTACGCAATATAATGTAATATCACACGGGGTGAAAGGCTGTGTTTTGGGGGGTGGAATGGTTGGTGGTCGATGGATGTCGGATACTGGTTAGCTGATGGCCGACCAGTTGATGTTGGTCTTCCGCAGTTCCTTGAGTCGGTCCCATAGCAAGGCGTTTTCCGGCTTGTTGCAGTCGGGGTCGTTGTCGATGATGCGTTGCGCCTCGTCGCGTGCCATCTGCACGAGTTGTCCGTCGCGCGCAATGTCGGCAATCTTCAGGTCGAAGGCAATGCCGCTCTGTTGCGTTCCCTCCAGGTCGCCGGGGCCTCTCAGTTTCAGGTCGGCCTCCGCAATGCGGAACCCATCGTTGGTTTCGCACATGATGTCGATGCGCTTGCGCGTTTCTTGCGACAGTTCGTAGCCCGTTACGAGGATGCAGAAGCTCTGCTTGGCGCCTCGTCCCACGCGGCCGCGCAACTGGTGGAGCTGCGACAATCCGAAGCGCTGGGCCTCCACGATGACCATGACCGAGGCGTTGGGCACGTTCACGCCCACCTCGACAACGGTGGTTGAGACGAGTATCTGGGTCTCTCCGCTGACAAATTTCTGCATCTCGGCCTCCTTCTCGGCGGCCTTCATGCGTCCGTGAACCTTGCTGAGCTTAAACTCGGGGAATATCTCGCGCAGGCTCGCATAGCCCTCCTCGAGGTTTTGCAGGTCGAGCTTGGCGCTCTCCTCGATGAGCGGAAACACGATGTAGACCTGTCGGCCCTCGTTGATTTGTTGTCGGATGCCGTTGTAGAGACTGGTCGTCTGGTTGTTGTACTTGTGCAGGGTGACGATGGGTTTGCGGCCCGGCGGCAGTTCGTCGATGACGCTCACGTCGAGGTCGCCATAGATGGTCATGGCCAGTGTGCGCGGTATGGGCGTGGCGGTCATGACGAGTATGTGTGGCGGTTTCTCGCTCTTGGCCCACAGTTTGGCGCGTTGGGCCACACCAAATCGGTGCTGCTCGTCGACCACCGCCATGCCGAGGCGCCTAAATTGCACGTTGTCCTCGATGATGGCGTGCGTGCCCACCAGGATGTCGACCGACCCATCGGCCAGTCCTTCGAGCACCTCCTTGCGGCGTTTGCCCTTCACGATGCCCGTCAGCAGTTCCACACGGATGTCCATTCCCTTCAGAAACGCCTGAAGGGTGGCCAGGTGCTGCTCGGCGAGAATCTCCGTAGGCGCCATCATGCAGGCTTGGAAGCCGTTGTCGAGCGCCAGCAGCATCACCATGAGCGCCACCAGCGTCTTGCCCGATCCCACGTCGCCCTGTAACAGGCGGTTCATTTGCCTGCCCGACCGCAAGTCGTCGCGAATCTCGTGCATCACACGTTTCTGGGCCCCGGTCAGTTCGAAGGCCAGGTTCTCTTGGTAGAAGCGGTTGAAGTGTTCGCCCACCTTGCCAAACACGTAGCCTTGGTATTTCTTGCGGTGCTCGGCCATGTAGCGCACGATGTTGAGCTGAACGTAGAACAGTTCCTCAAACTTCAGGCGCACTTGGGCGCGTTGCACATCGTCGAGCGACTTTGGATAATGGATCTTCCTCAGGGCGTCGTCGCGTGAAATGAGGTGCAACCTGCTGATCTGCGAGGGCAGCAGCGTTTCTTGCAGGGCGCCTGCCGGAATCTTCCCCACCAGCGTCTTCGTCAGTTTTCCCACGGCGTGCGAGGTCATGCCCGCGTTTTTCATCTTCTCCGTGGTGATGTAATACGGTTGCATGCCCATGTCGTTGAGGCACAGGTCGGCCGCCCGCTCCATCTCAGGGTGGGCAAACTGGTAGCGCCCTTGGTAGGTGGTGGGTTTTCCAAACACCACATACTCCTCGCCAACCTTATAGGTCTTCATGGCGTATTGCCCACCCTTGAACCACACCAGGTCGGCCACGCCATGCCCGTCGGTGAAGTGGGCCACGGTGCGTTTGTGGCGACGGTCGGACGCAAACACCTCGTAGCTGAGAATTTTTCCCTTGATTTGCACAAAAGGCATGTCGCCAGTGAGGTCGGATATGCGGTAAACCTTGGAGCGGTCCACATATTTATAAGGATAATACTCCAACAGGTCACCCCAGGTCTTGATGCCGAGCTGACCTACCAGTGTGTCTTTCTTGTGTGGGCCTACGCCCGAAAGATACATGATGTCTTGTGAGAGAATGTCCATTTGCCTGAGTGAGGAGAATGAGATTACTGCTTACTGATGCTTTGGTGCGTGCCGACTCGTGGCGCGACGGCTGTCCGTTCGCCGCCTTATCGCTGCTTGATGATGAAGTCGGCCAGTTGGAGGTCGAAGGGCGTAGTGAGCTTGATGTTCTCGCGGTTGCCCTCCACCATGCGCACCTGGCAGCCCAGGCTCTCCACGACCGATGCGTCGTCGGTGAACGCGTCGCGGTAAGGCTGGCGGAAAGCCTGCTTGGCCAGCGCTATGTCGAACACCTGCGGCGTTTGCACAATGCGGTAGTCGGAGCGCGGAACGTTGCGCCCGGCGCTGCTTCCGCCCGTGAAACGCAGCGTGTCGGTGACGGGCATGACGGGCAATGCGGCATAATCCTCGCGGGCCGCCTCGAAGCATCGGTCGATGGTTTCGGCCGACACGAAGGGGCGCACGCCATCGTGGAACCCCACAACGCCCTCCTCATCGTCGGGCACAAGCGCCAGTCCGTTGCGCGACGACTCAAAGCGCGAGGCGCCACCATCCGCGATGTCGTGCTCGATGGTGAAGCCCTGCTCGTTGCACAGCTGCCGCCAGAACGCCTGTTGGTCGTGGGGCAGCACCACGATGATATGGAGCTTGGGGTTGTAATCGTGAAACTTCTTGATGGTGTGCATGAGGACGGGCCTTCCGCCTATGGGCAGAAACTGCTTGGGGAGGTCGCCTCCCATGCGTGTTCCCTTGCCTCCAGCCACAATGATGATATGGTCCATGGTTTCGGATTGGTGTTATTGCGTAGTGTGTTAAGCTTCGGTTCCCATCAGGTGGGCGTACATCATGCCGTGCTGCATGGCGCGCACCTCATCCTCGCTGACGAAATAGCTCAGTATGCGGTAGGCGTAAGGCAGGCTGGCGGCCGGTCCTTCGCCAGTAATGATGTTGCCGTCTTCTTGGAAGAGTTGTGCGGTGTAAGTGGCGCCCGTGAGGTATTTCTCGAAACCGGGATAGCAGGTGGCCTTCTTCCCTTCGAGGAGGCCGATGGATCCCAGCACCATGGGAGCGGCGCAGATGGCACCCACCCGTCGTCCGCTTTCATACTGCCTTTTGAGTGCTTGGCGCACCCCCTCGTGCTCGTTGAGATTGCTTGCGCCCGGCATGCCGCCCGGCAGGAGCAGCATGTCGGCGTCGCTGAAGTCGCCAGCCTGCTCGAACGTCAGGTCGGCCTTGACGGTGACGCCGTGCGCCGATTCCACCCACTCGGTGCCAGTGATGCTTACGGTTTTCACGTCAACGCCTCCTCGGCGAAGAATGTCGACAGGAGCCAATGCTTCGATGTCCTCAAAGCCATTGGCGAGAAATTCATATACTTTTGCCATGATTTGATGAGTTAATTCGATGAAAAGTAGTATTTTTGCATAAAATAGGTTGCACTCGGCCATTTGCAAGCACGTTCTCGTTGCGCTTGTCGGAACGTCCTCGTGCAGGGGTTATAGTTGCAAATTTACTAAAAGTTTACCATTCTCCGACGATTTGAGAAGATAAAGAAGATTAAAAAGCGATAAACGATGTCACAGCAGCATTTGCGTTTTGCCCTTTTCGGCAACGAGTATCAGACCAAGAAGTCGGTGGCCGTGGAGCGAACCATCAACTATCTGCGGGCCCACGGCGCCGAGCTCTACATCGATCGGCCGTATTACGAGTTTCTTGTGCGGCAGAGCGACGACGAGGTGTGGTGCTCAGGCGTGTTCGACGACTATAATTTCGATGTCGACTTTGCCATTTCCCTGGGAGGCGATGGCACGTTCCTGCGTGCTGCGAGCCGTGTGGGCGCCAAGGGAATACCCGTGTTGGGTGTCAACATGGGGCGCTTGGGCTTCCTGTCAGACGTGCTTCCCTTGGAGGTGGAAAAGGCCCTTGATGAGATTTTCGAGGGCCAATACAAGCTCGAGGAGCACACGGTTATCAAGGTGGAGGCCGAAGGCGAACCCATCGAAGGCAACCCCTACGCCCTCAACGACATAGCGCTTCTGAAACGTGTGGACGCCTCCATGATCACCATTCGTTGCCGTGTGAACGGCGAGTACCTCGTCACCTATCAGGCCGACGGTCTCATCGTTTCCACGCCGACAGGTTCCACGGCCTACAATCTCTCCAATGGCGGTCCCATCATTGTGCCGTCGGCCGACATTCTTTGTCTCACCCCCGTGGCTCCCCACAGTCTCAACATCCGCCCGATCGTCATCAATGACGACTGTGTCGTCGAGTTGGAGGTGGAGAGTCGCAGTCACAACTTCCTGGCCGCCATCGACGGACGGTCGGAGAAACTGCGCGAGGGCACGAAGGTGATCATCCGTCGCGCACCTTTTAAGATTAAGATAGTGAAGCAGCGTTCATCGCATTATTTCTCCACGTTGCGCGACAAGCTGATGTGGGGCGCCGACCAACGCTGAGGCCATTGAACTTTTCCGATTGAACAATACGTCCGACACATGAACATCAAACGACTGCTGAAGATTCCCCCTTCGCGCTACAGCGCGCGCACCATCCTTGGCTGGCTATGGCAGGCATGGCGTGGCAACCGCACCCAAGCGGCGCTCAACGCGCTCATAGGCTTGCTGTCGGTGGTGGTGTCGCTGGGCCAAGTGTGGGCCGTGCAGCATGCCATCGATGTGGCGTCGGGCGCCGTCCGGGGGTCTCTCTATGTCGCCGTGGGCTTGATGGGCGCACTAATCCTGTGTGATTTTGGCCTGAACATTGCCACCACATGGGTGAGAAACATCCTCGGGGTGAAGGCCCAGAACCGTATGCAGCAGCGCATGCTCGACCGCATACTGCGTTCCGAGTGGCACGGTCGGGAGCGTTACCACTCGGGCGACGTGCTCAACCGTTTGGAGTTTGACGTGAGCAACGTGGTGAGTTTTCTCACCGAGACCATCCCGTCGACGCTCTCTGTGGTGGCCATGTTTGTGGGAGCCTTCTGCTACCTGTTGTCGATGGATGCCGTATTGGCCCTGATCACGGTGGCCATCCTTCCCGTTTTCATTGCGTTTAGTAAGATTTACATGGGGCAGATGCGCCGTTTGACGCGCGAGGTGCGCACGTCCGACTCGAAGGTTCAGAGCGTGTTGCAAGAAACCATACAGCACCGCGTGCTCATTAAGACCCTTGAGAACGATGAGGCGATGGTGGGACGGTTGGAGGGAACGCAGAGCGAGCTGCGCCATCGCGTGGTGCGCCGCACAAGGTTCTCGGTGTTTAGCAACCTCGTGCTCAACTTTGGATTTGCGCTGGGCTACCTCGTAGCCTTCCTCTGGGCCGCCGTTCGCATGTCGGAGCGCACCCTTACGTTTGGAGGTATGACCGCTTTCTTGCAGTTGGTAAACCGCATACAGAGTCCTGCCCGGTCGCTCACCAAGTTGGTTCCGGCTTTCGTCTCGGTGTTCACCGCCGCCGAACGCCTGATGGAACTCGAGGAGACGCCGCTGGAGGAGCAGGGCGAACCCATCCTGATGGCGGCGCCTTGTGGTGTGAGGTTGGAAGGGGTGGGCTATGCCTACGACGCCGCCGACGGCAAGGTGATCGACAATCTCTGTTTCGATTTCCGTCCTGGATCATGCACCGCCGTGCTGGGCGAGACCGGCGCTGGCAAGACCACGCTGGTGCGCATGATGCTGGCCCTGTTGCGACCCCAGCAAGGACGGGTGGTTCTTTACAACGCCACGGAGAGTAAGGAGTTGTCGCCTCGTATGCGTTGCAACTTCGTTTATGTGCCGCAGGGCAACACCCTGATGAGCGGCACCCTGCGCGACAACCTCCGCATGGGCAAGCCCGACGCCACCGACGAGGAGATGCGTGAGGCGCTTCACAAAAGTTGCGCCGACTTTGTGATGGACCTTCCCGATGGGCTCGACACCGTTTGCAGCGAGGCTGGCGGCGGACTCTCGGAGGGGCAGGCGCAGCGCATAGCCATAGCCCGCGCCCTGTTGCGCAACCGTTCGGTAATGCTCTTCGACGAAGCCACGTCGGCTCTCGACCCCGAAACGGAGCGGCAGTTGCTCCACAACATTCTCGCCACCCACGAAAAGACGGTCATCTTCATCACTCACCGCCTCGCCGTGGTGGATTATTGCGACCAAACGCTCCGCATCGACAAGCTCTGACATGCACCGGGGCACATGCTCTGGGGGCATCGTTCGGCTGATGGCGCCAGTCGAAGACTTTTCATCCTTTTGTCGGCAAACGCTGAAAGTTTGCCGATTTTTCTTTTGGTCAGGCGCACCTTTTCCGTATCTTTTTCCTATCTTTGCAGAAGATAGGCTGCTCTCGGCCATCTGAAAGCAAACTTTCATGGCGCTCGTTGGCACTATCTTTGCAGAAGATAGGCTGCTCTCGGTCATTTGAAAGCAAGTTTTCATGGCGCTCGTTGGCACTATCTTCACAACAAACCATTGCGAAAATGACCATAGAAGAAAAGACAAAGCTTGAGGAGCGAATCGTCGACGTGTTGAAAACCGTTTACGACCCGGAGATCCCCGTGAACATCTGGGACCTCGGAATGATATATAAGATAGATGTGAAGGACGACGCCACCGTCGACATCGACATGACCTTCACCGCACCGTCGTGCCCTGCCGCTGACTTCATCCTGGAGGATGTGCGCACAAAGGTCGATAGTGTGGAGGGCATCAAGGGAACCAATGTGAACCTGGTGTTCGAGCCTGCTTGGGACCAAAGCATGATGACCGAGGAGGCACGCGTGGAACTGGGATTTGAATAAGAAGGCTCGCTGAGCCGCTTTCTCACCGAATAGACTGACCTATCATCACAACGCTTATGGCAAAGAACGTGTATTTTCTGAGCGACGCCCATCTGGGTTCGCTGGCCATCCCGCATCGCCGCATGCAGGAACGCCGCCTCGTTCGTTTCCTCGACAGTGTCAAGGAGAAGGCGTCGGCCATTTATCTGCTGGGCGATATGTTCGATTTTTGGGACGAATACCGTTATGTCGTCCCCAAGGGGTACACCCGTTTCCTTGGAAAACTGTCGGAGTTGACCGACATGGGGGTTGAGGTGCACTTCTTCACCGGCAACCACGACCTGTGGACCTACGGCTATTTGGAGGAGGAATGTGGGGTCGTGGTGCATCGTCAGGCGCTCACGGCTGACATCTACGGAAATGTGTTCTATATGGCCCATGGCGACGGTCTGGGCGACCCCGACAAGAAGTTCAAGCTGTTGCGCTGGATGTTCCACAACCGCGTGTGTCAGCGCATGCTCAATTTCATGCACCCTTGGTGGGGCATGCAACTGGGCTTGAACTGGGCCAAGCACTCGCGTCTGAAGCGGGTCGATGGTAAGGAGCCGCCTTACATGGGCGAGCATAAGGAGCACTTGGTGTTGTGGACGAAGGAATACATGAGAACCCATTCGAACATCGACTATTTCATTTACGGCCATCGCCACATTGAACTCGACCTGAACATGCCTCGCGAGAACGGCCATACGGCCCGCATGCTGATTCTCGGCGATTGGATTTCGCAGTTTACCTATGCCGTGTTCGACGGCGAACACCTCTTCCTGGAGGAATATGTGGAGGGCGAGAGCCGCCCATAAAACCCAACACGGGGGCAACGCATGCTCGTCAGCGCGTTGCCCCCGTATTGTTGTACGCTCGGCATGAGCATTGTCTAACGGGTGCAAGTCCCGAGTGAGCCCTAATAGCGGGAATCACATAGCCAAGGGCAAGGGTGTCCATCGCGAGATGGAATCTGAAGGAAGCCGGCGGCAAACATCTGGCCTAACGAACAGAAACTTCATACAAGGCATATGACCGTGGGTTAGGTTGCAACACAAACCAAAGCCCGATAGCTATTCGGAACGGTTGGTGTAAATGAAGTAGGCATAAGATGGAAAGACAATGCCCTTATCCGAGGAGGTCTCACGGACATGGTGATTAGTTGCTTTTACGAAAGCCATGGAGTAAAGCTTGCCGTGAGAAGTCAGCAGACGTCATAGTAGTGGAGTAATCGGTAACGCTCCATGAAGGGCTGAACCTAACAATTAAGCGATTAGTAACTGAAAGTTACCTTATGAAAGATAGAATGCAGAAAACATCAGCCCTTGCTAATGACTGCCCCCAA
>OBLI01004319.1_pt1 | contig 10240 bp, 9 predicted proteins | sample 1519701 | NCBI WGS metagenome assembly OBLI01 (sample SAMEA3663005, study PRJEB22513) | pig gut metagenome | biome: pig gut; feature: pig-associated habitat; material: faeces | place: France | collected 2012 | reverse complement strand
AGATTTCCACGACCAGATGAATTATTCATCCAACCTATGAAAATCTTACACTAACCTTTATAAATTCTTTATTGAGTTATCAATTTTCCGTACTAAGATAGAAACGTAATTATTTATTTTCGATTTGAGGAAGGTACAATGCATTCATATATTAAATACTGGATAGCAGGAATAGGAGCATTATTAATTATAATGATTGCGGGGATGACTGTTCACCAGAAAAATCATTTCAACAAAAACGTAACCATCAATAATGTTGCCGTTGGGGGACTAACAGCCAAGCAAGCTTTTGAGAAGGTAAAGGGGACCTCAGGAGCAACCAAGGTATATGTTGACAATAAGCTAGTTTACCAAACTAAATCTATGAAGGCTAATTTTAGCAATAATGATGAACAAAAGTTTAATCAAGCACTGAAAAAGCAGTTTACATTTTTACCATCACATAAAGCAACAAACTTATCAATAAAGCCAGATAATTTTGATCAAGATTCGCTTAATATTGCTAAAAACAAATTAACCAACAAGGTACAGCAGCTCAACACAGGTCGTAAAGCGCCCGTTGATGCTTACGCGGTCTACCAAAATGAGAAAGTTTCGATAGTTCCTGCAGTTAAGGGTAATAAATATGATTTACAAAATGCTGTTAATCAACTAAATAATCAAGCAGGAAGTACTAAAATTAATATTACTTTACATAAGGAACAGCCAATTGCGGCAAATAGCAAAACCGTTAAGAATGAGGAAAAACAGTTAAATAGGTTAAAAGGGAAGAAAGTTACTTACCTTGTTCAAAATGAAAAGTATAGCTTTACTACCAATCAAATTATTACCCGGGCAACTTATCAAAGTGGCAAGTATCATTTCGACACTACGGCCTTAAATAAACAGATAAAGAAAATCAATGAGAAACATGCAACTCTTGATAAACCATTTAAATTTAAAACCCATTCTGGAGCAGAAATTACCACTACAGCTAATGGTTCCTATGGTTGGAAAATTAGCGAGAAAAAAGCTGGCAATTCATTAACTAAAGCAATTATCGATGGTCGCCAAGAAGTTGATGGGAAGTACGATATTGAAGGAAAAGGCTATAACACTGCTGGACTCGGCTACAATGTTACATCCAATAATGGGATTGGCGACACTTATGCTGAGGTTTCATTAGCTGACCAACGAGCTTATTTCTACAAAGATGGTAAATGTGTCCTTGAAACAGATATCGTTAGTGGAACTAATAATGAAGGTAACAAAACGCCAAAGGGAGTCTGGTATATTATGTACCAACAAAGTCCTTCTGTTCTCCGTGGACAAAACGATGATGGATCAAGTTATGCAAGTAAAGTTAATTATTGGTCGCCGTTTACTTTAACAGGATGTGGCTTCCACGATGCAAGTTGGCGTCACAATTGGTCCAAGACTGCTTACCTAAGCGATGGTTCGCACGGTTGTATTAATATGCAACCAAGCGTGGCGGGACAAGCCTTCCATGATTTAAAACAAAATGAACCCGTTATTATTTATTAATGCTCTAAGAGGTTGGGAACCCCCAGCCTCTTCATTATTTTAAAAGAACACCTAACCGGACTATGGTGAAAAACTCGCAAGCTAGCTTACTTTTTATTCTCTTAATTAATATATACGTAAAAAATTCCCCTTTGCACCTCATAATTCTAAAATAGTGGTACAGTAAAAATGTATCTTAACCTTAGGAGGCTTAGATTATGACTGATAAAATTGTTACTGCAGAAGAAATGCGACATTACGATTCTTACACCATTAATACAATCGGTATCCCTTCCCTTGTGTTAATGGAACGAGCTGCCTTAGCCGTTCGCGATGAAATTTTACATGCTTTTCCGATTGCGCTAAAAGATGTGGTAGTAGTAGCTGGCAGTGGAAACAATGGCGGGGATGGAATAGCCATTGCACGCTTGCTTCATATTGCTGGTGTCCATGTAACGATCCTCAATATAGGTAATCCTCAGCATGCATCTGCTGAACACCAAACACAAGAAAAAATCGCGCACTATTATCAAATTCCTGAAACTTCTGATCTCACTGTCCTTAATAAGGCAACACTAATTGTCGATGCCATGTTTGGAATCGGAATCGATCGCGCGGTAAAGGGAGCTTATGCCGACGCGATTAATGCAATCAATAACACTGATGCGGTTGTCGTTGCAGTAGATATGCCATCAGGAGTTAATACTGATACTGGAGAAGTAATGGGGACTGCTGTCAAAGCTACTACAACCGTAACTTTTGCCTATAATAAGGTCGGCTTAACCACGAATGATGGAAAAGATTACGCAGGAAATGTTGTCGTTGCAAATGATATGGGCACTTATGCAGTAGACTGATTAGAATATTATTTACCGAGCCGTTTTACTATTAATCGTTGAATATTAATATTATTATAATAAGTGACGAACGTTTCAGTGAACTAATTTGGAGGTAAATAATATGTCAGAGTTAACAACCAAATTATTTATAGATGTTAAAAATTTTGAAAAATACCAATCAATGTTAAAGTGCCAATTACACATTGAAGAAGAACGTCATGGTGATTATTGCTTACCAGGTTTTCCTGATCGTCACAATTTCCACCGTCTTCTCCGGATTTTACGTAAACATGATGACGGTTTAACTAGCAAACAACTAATTTACGACTTCAATTACCGGCTAAGTGACCTCGAAGATGCTACCAAGGCATTAGCAACAAACAATTTGGCAACTACCACCCCAATTAACGAGGAAGACTACAAAATTCAGCTTAACACTGAAGGTATCGAAGTTGCTGATAATTTGCTAAAGCGTCGTGACAAGATTGCTGAAGCTGCTTACCACACATTGAGTGAAAATGAACAACGAGAATTAGACCGTCTTGTAAACAAGCTAATAGAGGATTATGAAAACCGCGACGTAAATTACAACGCCCTTGGCAATATTTGCCGTTAAAATAGTATCCGATCAAAAAAAAGCAGCGACTAAGAGAATTTGCTATGATCTCTTAGCCGCTGCTTTTTTAATGGCGTCAAGCCTTATCAGAAAGATATTTTTCCGCTTACGTTTATTTTAGTTATTTCAAATATTCTGCTGGATTTGCTACAAAATCACTAATTTTAATAGTGGTTGCATCCTTAGTAGCAGCATTCTTTAATTGGAATGTTCCTTCCCCAACTTCACGAGCGCCAAACACTGCAAAGTACTTCGCATTACGACGGAAGGCCTCTTTGATTTGCTTACCAACTTTTACCCCGCTGTAATCTTTATCAGCCACGATTCCTTGCTGACGAATTTTACTGAGAACTTCAAATGCCATTTCATCCCCTTGCTGATCAGCACTAGCAAAGAAGACATCTAGTTGATCTTGAGGAGCAAATGCAGGATTTTCTTCTTGGAGTAAGAGCATTAACCGTTCAACACCCATTCCGAAGCCAATGCCACCTTCTTCAGGGCCACCAAGCTGGCTAATCAATCCATTATAACGACCTCCTGCACAAACAGTCGTGTAGCCGCCACCAAATACTGGTGAGTCTGACATAATTTCAAAAATAGTATGGTTGTAGTAATCTAGTCCTCGCACCATATTGGTATCAATTTCAAAATCAATTCCTAATTTATTTAATAAGGCCTGCACTTCGTCAAAGTAAGCTTGTGACTCTTCATCAAGGTAATCAAGGATTGATGGAGCTTCTGCAACAATCTTCTTATCACCCTCATCTTTACTATCAAGTACACGCAATGGATTCTTATATAACCGTTCTTGAGAGTCTTTACTCAATTCATCATAGTGAGGCTTCAAGTAGTTAATTAATGCTTCACGGTAGTCTTCACGAACCTTCTTATCCCCAAGAGTATTAATAACTAACTTAACATTTGGCACCCCAAATTTCTTAAAGAGAGCCATTGCCATTGAAATTACTTCCACATCAATTTGTGGTGACTCATTGTTTAATGCTTCAACCCCAATTTGGTGAAATTCACGTTGCCGCCCTGATTGTGGTCGTTCATACCGGAACATTGGCCCCATGTAATAAACTTTATAAGGTTTAGGATATTCTGGACCATAGAGCTTATTTTCTACGTAAGCCCGTACTACTCCAGCTGTTCCCTCTGGACGTAATGCAATATGACGGTCACCCTTATCATGGAAATCGTACATTTCTTTTTCAACAATATCTGAAGTATCGCCCACATTTCGTGAAAAAACATGGTAATCTTCAAACATCGGTGTTCGAATTCCACGGTATCCAAACTGGTTAAAAACTTTGCGCGCATTTTGTTCTACTTTTTCCCAAATGCTTGTAGTTCCTGGTAAGATATCTGCAGTTCCCTTTGGCTTTTGATAATCCATATGTTTCCCCTTTCGTTACGTATAAAAACAAAAGCCCTCTAAGACTTTAACAGCCTTAGAGGGCGATATTCATCACTGTTCCACCTCTATTTTACAGTAACCTCACAGTTACTGCCTCATGGAGTTGCGTTAACTCCTGACGATAACGGAATCACCGGAACAGACTACTAAAATTCATCCTTTCAGCTAGTAGAGGTGGATCATGTCTGCTCCCAGCTCTCAGCTCAACTGGATCTCTGTCAATTACACAGGCACTTTGTTTCTACGTCAATGCTTTTATAATACATTAGTGATTTTACCATAGCTTACAGATTTTGGGTATCATTTATCTAAATTAAGGCGTCGCTGAACTCGGTGTAAATGCCATAAATAAAGACAGATAATAATCAAAGTACCGGTCATTAGACAAAAAACCGAAATAAACAAAAATTGATAGCTTCCTTTTTCAATGACAAATCCACCGTACAATGGACCAATCGCCCGTCCAACCGACATCATAATATTAAGCAGTCCTTGGTAATGCCCAGCTTCGTCAACATTAGTCAGTTGCGCAATCCAAGCAGGCAGGCCAGCAAAACTGGTCATTTCACCAATTGTTAAGATTACAAAATCAATAACAAAAGCTGTCAGGGTCCGAGCAAAAATTAATAAGAGGAAGGATAAGGCAAAAATAAAGATTCCCACAATAATTTGCGTCGATAACCGAACATAGGGACTTAACTTATTAACAAGTGGTTGGCCGATAATAATTAACACCCCATTTAATGTCCATAACATACTATAGGCATAGAATGGGATCCCCATGTTTGTCATATGGACTGCCATTACACTTTCCCATAAAGAATAACTTAAATGAACCGTAATATAGTTTATGAGGATAAACCAAACTAAGATGATCCATCGCGAATGTAATTCGTGGGAACCATGATAGTGTTCCTGTATCTCTGAATTCTCTTTAATTGCATCTACAGCCACATTAAATGTTAAAACTACTACTAGCATTAACAAGGCATAAAAGATTGTTGCTACAGCAAAAACTACCACTACACTAATCGGCAGAAGAACGCCAACCAGCAACGTTCCAATCACAACCCCAATATTAAAGGCCATATAAATATAATTAAAAACATAGCGTGAAGAATGATCACTAACCAACGTTCCATAAGAATTAACAATCGTGGCATTGATTCCATCACCAAAACTATTAATCGTAATTAGGACAGCATACCAAGGCCAGCCATGAACAAAGATCAATAAGAATATCGCTAGTGTTGATAGACTAACCCCTAAAATGGCTGTTTGATATTGTTTCCAATGATCAAACAACCATCCTCCTAAATAATTTCCCATCATCATAGCAATTGACATTATCAATATTACAAAGCCAGCAGTTGTCAAAGTTTGTCCAAGGTAATTATGAAGATACATAGTTGTAAGTGGCCATAAAAAAGCTGCCCCAGTATTGTTCAACAGACTTGCTAGGGCAACCCATTTTAATTTGACTGTTTGCTGTTCCATTTTAACGTTCAGATACCATATCAGAGGAAGGTACACGTAAGAGTGTATAAGTTACAGCACTATGATTTGCTTTTAAACCTAAACCATTAATAGCAGTATTTTTGTACTTTACATCCATTACCGCTGCAAAAGCATGTCCTGTCTTGGCATCCTCTTTTTCCAATTGCTTTTTATCCCATGGTAAAGCACTCGCATCTAAGGTAACTATCCGTGATCCATCAGCAACTGATCCGTATCGCGAATTTGTTGTGTATTTATCATTTCCAGCCCAGTACGTATATGACACAATTGGGTGTTTCCCACTTTTACTCCGGGTCGCTAAAACATAATAGAAATCATCGGACTTATTCCCCATTTGAAGTGGACGGTAAGTGATTGAAGTCTGTGTTTGTTGATGATTATTAATATCAACCGGGCGGAAAAATGTGAGATATGACATCCCCCCGAGCCAACATAACGAGACAACTAACAAGATCACATAGCGAATCACTAAATTTAGTTTAAATACTTTTTTTGTCTTAGCAATCAGCATTAATTGCTTAACACGGATATAATGGATTACATAACAAAAAAAGGCAATTGCGCATATCCACGATAACCATCCTAGCCAATTCCAACTCATAATTTTCAATACTCCATTCTCTAATATTATTTACTATGATTATCACACAAATTGATTCACTTGTCGTTAAATCTTAATAACAAACGAATAAATTTAATAAAATAACTACAAGGATAAGTTCAAACTGTGCTAAACTAATTTTTGGTAACAAACTGTGTCTTGATTTAGAATAAGAGATAAGGTTAGTATTATTTAATAATATACCTACTAAGGAGGAATGTTTTCATGGACAATTTGAGTGAACTTGCTCAAGAATTGATTAACTTTGAGCGTGAAAATGACTTAAATGATAATGAAGTTGCTTTCGGCAGTCATTTATCCGTTGAACGAATTCACGAAATTAAATCATCTAATACCCCAGTAACTTCAGAAGAAGCCGAATTGCTTCAACGGTTCATGCAAAGTAAGTAACATTACCATTCATGCCATTGTGGCAAAATTAAAACTGAATACCTTCTAAAGCAGAACTGATAATATTTCTCTGCTCTAATCTAAAAAAGACCTAAAAGAAAACATCACTTTCTTCTAGGTCTTTTTTCTATTTATTTTGGTTGATAAAATTCAACCGGAACAAGTTTAGTTTCTATCTTTTCATGAGGGGTTTCTATTCGCTTCATTAAGGTTTCAATTAATTCATGTGCCAACAATGGGATTGGTTGGATTACTGTTGGAAGGTAAGGAGCTACTTTCCGAATTAATCGCGAACCATCATAACCGGTAATAAAAAAGTCTTTATTTATTTGCTTTCCTGCCTGGTAATAAAGATTGGTAATCGTTAATGCTTGAACATCATTAGAAGCCAGCACGCCATCATAATCACCAGGGAAAGTCGCCTCAAGATCCAAATGCTGGATAGCTAACGGTTCAAAATCTCGTTTCTGTTTATTCAAAAAATCAAGTGCCCCTTGAATTCGATTAATGGTAGGTGAAACAGAAGTATCTTCATCCACAATTACCGCTAAGTGCTTTACATCATGTTCTACTAAATACTTCGCTGATAGTTCACCCCCGTGATAACTATCAGCTGCAATAATTGGAATATTATCAGCAAGATACCTATCAAAAGATACAATAGGAGCAGTAAGTTGATGATATTCCTCTATCCCTAGATTATGAGAACCAGAAATAATCCCATCCACTTGATTTGCCATCAACATATTTAAGTATTCATGCTCTATTTCCGGATTTTGGGCCGATGATGCAATAATTGTTTTATAACCCTTCTTAAATAATTCGTACTCAAGCTCATTTGCTAATTCAGCAAAAAAGGGATTAATTAAATTGGGGAAAATTAAGCCAACAAACTTAGATGGCTTCCCCTGCATCGCTCGTGCCAAGGCATTTGGTTGGTAATTTAACTCCCGCATTGCCGCATGGACCTTGTCAATTGTCTTTTGGCTTAAAGAACCATAATTATTTATTACTCTTGAAACAGTAGTTACTGAAACCCCCGCTAACTGAGCAACATCTTTTAACTTAGCAACCATTCTAAAACTCCTTGATTAATTTCGTTTAAGCTATTCCATTATTATAGCTCACCATATTTGAACAATCGACGGTTACTTTTAAATATAATTTAAATCGCTATTTTTATAAAAATAGGTTTAATTACATATGTTTAACTTATCATTTATCTAAAAATATTTTTCATTTGATAAAACATATTTTGTGAAGATGATAATTATTGATTTTATGATCTTTTCTCTCTGGTTTTAAAGGATTTTACTAGCTTTTTTACATTCGAATTAAATTGACACTAAAGAGAATTAATGCTAATTTATAGGTAGTTGAATCTTTAGAACTTCTTAAACTTTTTGACCTTTTTGATATTATTTTTATTTATGAAATGATTAATAAGCCACTTTTAGGAGTAATGTTTAGGAATTTCAAATATAAATTAAGGAGTCACTGCCAATGAATCGTCAATCTAATAACGATCCATCAACCCATTTTAAGATGTATAAAAGCGGAAAAAAATGGGTCTTCGCTGGATTAACTGCTGTTACCTTATTAACTGCTACCGGTGCAGTTGCTCATGCTGATAATGCTTCAGTTTCCTCTGAAGAACCTGCTACTACTGCTAATACACAAAATAATACAAATAGTGCCGCTAATTCTTCTGCCGTTGCTCAAAATACGTCAAATAGCGCCTCAGCAGAAAGTACTGTTGCTTCTAATGCTAATCAAGCTGTTACTAGCCAAACTGCCGCAGATTCTGCTTCAGCTCAGTCTGCTGAAACTAAACAAGCTGCTCCAGCTACTCCAAAGGCTGATAGTGCTGCTGCACCGCAAGAAAATTCAACAACCGATTTGAGTACCCTCCATTTCAGTAACAATGCTTCACAACAAGCTTTCATTCAAAGTGTTGCTCCTGGTGCAATCCAAGGATGGAATGAATACAAGGTTCTCCCTTCAATTACAGTTGCTCAGGCTATCGTTGAAAGTGGTTGGGGGCGCTCAACCTTATCAACTCAGGCCCATAATTTATTTGGAATTAAGGGTTCCTATAATGGAAATTCAGTTGTAATGCGTACACGGGAAGTTTATGGCGGTCGGAGTGTTTACGTTAACGCTAACTTCCGGGCCTATGCTAACAACTCCGAATCAGTTACTGATCATGGTCGCTTTCTTAACGTAAATAGTCGTTACAGTAACTTGCTGGGTGATACTAACTATGTATCTGTTGCAAATAAGCTTCAGCAAGATGGTTATGCTACTGATCCAAGCTATGCTAATACCTTAATTCGTTTTGTTCAAACGTATAACTTAAACCAGTTAGATGCCGTTGCACTTTCTGGAAAAGTCGTTACGAATAAGCAAACCGAAAGTGCTCAAACTCCAGAAACCAATGTAACTGTTTCAAACACTGGTTACTACACTGTTAAAGGCGGAGACACGTTATCCCGAATCGCAGGACAATTCAATACAACTGTAAATAACCTTGCCTCCTTAAATGATATCCATAACGTCAACCGTATTTATGTCGGGCAACGACTTTTGGTTCGTCAACCTACTACTGAGCAACAACAGACACAGACTAAGCAACCTGAAACTAATACTACAACCAATAGTAATACATACACCGTTAAAAGCGGGGACACTCTCTCAGGAATCGCTGGTAAATTTAACACTACTTATACTCAATTAGCTCAGCTCAATCATATCAGTAACCCTAATGTGATTCGTGTAGGTCAAGTATTAACGCTTCATCAAACTGTGGCGCAAAATACTACAACTAGCCAACAAGAAAGCCAGCAGAATAAACAGGTTACTACTGTTGCTAATGGCACATACACCGTTAAAAGTGGTGATACCCTTTCACAAATTGCCGCGCGTTTCAATACCACAACATCTGCATTAGCTTCAACTAACCACATTAGTAATCCTAATTTAATTGAGGTTGGTCAACAATTACGGATTAACAATAATGCTAGCGCTCAAAAAGCTACCTCACACTACTCTACTACTAACAATGGAAGTTACGTGGTTCAAAGCGGCGATTCATTATCAAAGATTGCCGCTTACCATGGATTAAACTGGCGCTCAATTGCGGCTAAGAATAATATTCAAAGCCCATACACAATCTTTGTGGGACAACGTTTGTCATTGTAGTTGATTAAACCTAAATGATTATACGTTATAAAGCAAGAAGTATAAGAAAGTCTATGCTTCTTGCTTTTTTGTTTTAACGCGGTTTGTAAAATTAAGTTAGAAAAATAAAAAGCCATTTGTGGTAGACTTTT